>Ga0214542_1004799_pt1 | contig 26388 bp, 33 predicted proteins | sample CNSS1metaG_FD_160096 | JGI IMG/M metagenome (GOLD analysis project Ga0214542, IMG submission 160096) | Root nodule microbial communities from cowpea collected in UCLA plant growth center, Los Angeles, California, USA - CNSS1 | ecosystem: Host-associated > Plants > Roots > Nodule | place: USA...
AATTTTTTGATTTTGTTGTAACCTGGATGGAGTACAGTGGGTGTGGATGCAGTTTCATGGGTTAGAATGTTTGTATTTACGTTATGTTATTGTAATGGATTTTGATTATGGAATGAAAATAGCTTTGCAGTAAATTTTCCTATCACTTTATTTGAACTATATTTGGAATGATAGCATACAAACTGGAGCATCATATTCATCCAGCAATCATATATAGCCTTGTAATGAAACCACAAAAAACTATACCATGAAAGCACACAAACTGGATTACCATATTCATCCAACAATAATAAGGCAACCTATACATAATAAGCCAAAAACATTTCCATCCAGTAATAAGCCAATGTGTGCATAATTACCCAATATCATATTCATTGAATATTGTTCTGCTTACTCAAAAGATGGTAATTGATGTTCGTACCAAGTGGATGTTCAATATACATAATGCTTCTAAAAAAACAAACCAAAATACACCACCAGATTACAAAAGTTTTTTCCAATTTGATCTTCCAAACACAACAGCAAATAAAATTTAAATTCACATAGTATTGGACAATCACGGATTCAGTATTGGGCCCCTCCTGAACGACAATTTTTCTCTGTAGGTTGCTGTTGTAGTAGACTACATTTGATGGACTGCACTAGTCTAACTTGCTTGTGTTGGAAGAGTGTCATTGTGTGGCTGTGGGACTTGTGTAGTCTGACTTGGTTGAGTAGACTGAATTGGTGGAGTAGGCTGACTTGGTTGAGTATGCTCAGTTTATGGAGTTTTCTTACTTGGTTGAGTAGGGTCTGTAGGTGTGTTTTGTTGTGTTCCAAATGGAGCAGTTTCTGCTGGTGCAGGAGAAGCATGTGGGTAGCTTGTTCTTTTGTGGCCAATTTCTCTACATAAGGTACCACCTTGTCTCAGTTGAGTGTCATCCTTCCTCAATTCCCAAGCCTCCAATCTTCTTTTCTTTTTCGGTCTTCCTGGCAGGACCCTCTTTGTTGGAGGCAAAACATCATTTGCAGTAGTCATCTCCCACAGATGAGGTCCGTTGACAGGGTATATGAGTGACAAATATGTCTCTTCATAAGTAGATGCAAGAAACCAATGTGGAAGGAAATCTTCAGCATTCAGATTTAAAAATCTTATAGCAGTCAGCGCATGGCAGCATGGGATTGCTGTTATGGTCCACTTTCTACAGCTGCATTCTTGTTTGTCAATGTCAACCACAAATTGTTCTCCAATCATTGACATATGACTCACCTCAAACAATCTTTGTCCTGACCAGCTGTTATGAGTGCAAAAAAATAAAGTGAATTCACATTTCAAAATGAATTGTAACATTATCACAATAATGTATCAGTATTACCTTGGAAGCCAATATTTAGTCTTCGTTGCCTACTCTTCCATTCTCTTCTTAATTCATGGGCAGATTGTACCTTCAAATGTACTAATCTTCTTTCTATTGCTTGCCCATCTCTTCATGAGATAAATCTGAATTTCTTCCATCATACTGATTATTGGTTTGCTCCTTGCATCCAGAATTGTACTGTTAAACCCCTTAGACATATTATTCACCATAGTATCACATGTAGGTGTGGCTATAAATCTGGACCTAGACCAAAACCTATATTGAAAAAAAAAATTGACTTCAAAAACAGTTCACAATATATACAATGTACTGCAGGAATTAGTACAACATACCTTGGTGGGATGGCTAACAAGTGTTTGAATGCGTCTACATTAACTTCTTTAATTTCCCTCATGACTGCCTCCCATGCTTGAGAATGTGTGCAGTAGGCTGCTTTCCATAACAACAACTTCAGATTTTTTCCACGAAATTTCTTTCTGTAATTAGAATAGATGTGCCTCAAGCAAAACCTTTGGTCCACACCAGGTAACAATTCTTGCAATGCTGGGAGCAGTCCCTATCAAAGTAATGTAAAGTATAGCAGTATTAAAAGAATAGCAGTTGCATAAAAATTTGAAAAGTGACAGAAAAAGGTCAATAAACTTACTTTTTGTTGATCTGAAATAAATGTATAAGTGCAGCAAAGTTCAGGCCCACCAAGGTCTCCAATCAATAAATCCAAAAACTAATTCCATGTCTCCTTATTTTCAACCTCAACTACTGCGTATGCCAAAGGGAGCATCTGGTCATTTCCATCTCTTCCTACAGTTGTCAACAACTCACCACCATATTTGCCCTTCAAAAAATAGCCATCTACACCAATTATGGGCCTACAAGAGACAAAGCTGTCTTTGCAGGCCTTCAGACAGACATAAAGTCTTTTGAATATTGGGTTCCCTTCATTCTCTTCAACATGAACTTTCACAGTTGACCCCGGATTGGACCTTAAAAGTTCATTTGCATAATCATAAATGCGTTTATATTGTTCCTTAAATGATCCATCTATGTTTGTATATGCCATTGTCCTTGCCCTGAAGGTCATAGACCTAGAAACACCTATATTCCACTTCCTTCCAATCTTGTTTTTCAAGGCAGTCAATTTCACACCTGGATTCTCTCTTAATGTCTTCTCCAACCGTCCACTCAACCCTTTAGAAGTCATTAGCCTCACATTGAATTCACGACTACAAGTATGGTTGTTAATTATTTTCCTCAATTGCCAAGTGCTTTGGGCAGCCTTGTAAGCACAGTAGGCATACCACTTGCACTTACCCTTCGCACCTAAACACTTAACACAAATTCTTCTTTTGTCATTTCTAAATATTTTCAGCTTCCTCCCACTGTGCACCCCATAAGTCCTAATTACATCAGTAAAGTGTTCCTCCCAATTATAGTCCTCCATATTTTTTGGTTGAGAAAATATACTAAAACTCCCATATCTATCTCTATCTTCATCACTTGTATCACTATCTAATGTTTCAGATTGCCATTCTGTATCAGAGAATCCTCTTTGGTCCACAAGTTTAAGGTTGGGCTTTTGGGATGATGAACCTCTCACTCCACCAACCTTACCTTCTTTAATTCTGAATTCAAAAAAGTTCATCTTCAGATGCATCATCTCCTCCAATAGGTACATCAAACAGACCATCATCTCCTTCAGCAGCAGATAATTCCTCCTCATATTCATTCCAACTATGAACATCAAAATCTTCATCGCTCTCACTACTGCCCTCAGATGATTCCTCCTCGGACACCTCTGCACCACCATCCAACCCAACTTCTACAGCAGAATTATCCTCAGCTTCTACCTCAACCTCTGCACCATCATCAACCTTTGTGCCACCATCATCCTCTCCCACCTCTACAGCAGCTCTAATTCCACCATCATCCTCTCCTACCTCTGCACCAGCTTCATATCCACTATCAACCTTTCCAACCTTTGCAGCAGCTCCAATTCCACCATCCTCTCCAACAGCTGCACTACCTCCTATCCCAACATCCACATTAACTACTGGAGTAGATCCAATCCCAACTCCACCATCTACCTCAGTAGAAGGTCCAACTCCAACATCTTCTCCAACCTCTGCAGCAGCTCTAACTCCACCGTCTTCTCCTACCTCTGCAGCAGCACACATCAACTCCTTCATCAACTGTAACCTCATTACCACCATACTCCAACAAATGAACTATCTGAGGTTCAAATACCATGTGTACAACAAAAAGATGCACTTGGCCATTGAGTATGGCAATATTCACCATATGGCATGCCCCTTTGTCATCACTTAGCAACTCTAACCTTCCATCCAACACCGAACCTCCGCCCACTGAATACCACATCTCTTTGACGTTCACATACCCCATTTCCTTCAGAATGGACATTATTTCGAAGTAGCTCCACCTATCTAGGTCACATGTCAGGGTATTGCTCTCACCCACGTATTTTAGTGGTCGTCCATCTGTAATCTATAAAATTGCCCAAACAATAATACCAAATTTACAGTCAATACCACATACACACCGACAAACAATTTAAAATGGGGGACCACAACTTCAACACCGTCACTTTCACACAAACGGTGGACCACAAAATCGATTAAACAAATACACACCCAACCACATTACTTAAAAAGCACATTCAACCGACAAACGCGTATAAAAACAACACACTAAAGCATACCAACACACCAATTTCAAAGCAAACGCATTCGCATAAAAAAACCCTAAAGCCATGCCCTGAAGAGAACGAAGAACAGGGGTCTCAAAAAAACATACCTTTGATCGCCTTCTCCGAACGATTTCACCTTCTTCGAACAATTTCACCTTCTCCGATCGATTCGCCCTTCGATTTTGCAGAAACCCCGATCGTTTCTTCCTCCAGTCCTTCTCACTTCTCACTCACCTTTTCGGCTTTCCAAACTTAACACATTCGAAGACTTTATTTTTTAATTCAAACGCAAATTCATTTATTAGTTATTTTGAAAATACCACGTCAGAAATAAGTGCCATACCACATGTCAAATATTTGTGTCAACAGACCCTATTCATTCGTCAACGTTAATGACTCTAACGTCGTCAATGAAAATGTACCTGATTGATGCACTTAAAATAACTTGGATATCAAATTGAAACTTTTTTTTCGCCGGATACCAAATTGACACCCTTGACCCAAATTGGGTACCTTACGAGTAATTAAACCTATTTTTTTATTCCAAGTCAGAATTCGGTCTTCAAGGATCCGAATTCTGAACTTGGTTTTTTTTTTAAATAAATTAGAATTAATTTTTTTAATAAAATAGATATAAGATTTATTTTTTATCTTTTATTTTTTGTAAAAATTTTACATTAAAGGTTAAATATATATTTTTTTAGAAATAGATATAGTATTGTATTTTTAGTTATTTTAGGTATTATTTGAAAGAAAAAAATAATAAATAATATTTTTTTCTTTTTAAATTTGTTGATTTAAAAATAGATTTTGTATTGTGTAGTAAGTTATTTTATGTGTAATTTGAAAATATAAAAGTCAATTTAATTTATTTTTATAATTTGCGTAGTATTAGTTATTTTTAATAGATGTTTATAAATATCAAAATTACAGTTATCTTTTAATTTCTGATAATTTTAAAAAATTGTATATTATAAACTTTGAAAATTTGTTAAAAATATTTTAAAAATGATGGAAATAACTAAAATAATTTAAAAGCATTTCATTATTGTATTTTAAATAATTTTGTTATTTGTTTTTGGTTTATGTAAAATAAGTAACAATAAAAGATAATAAGAAAAGATGTACCATTGAATTGAATCAAGTACAAGTTTATTGAACACAATTAAAAGTACAACATAAACTAAGTGGTTTGATGTGAATCATCTAAGTGCAGGGTTATTAGGACAATGATTTCTTGTGTGTCCTTCAGTTCTACAAAAGGAACACTCTTTTTATTGTCTTCCTTCCTTAATGTCCATCTCAGTCCTAATTTTACTTGATTTAGGACGACCCCTCTCGCTCCTTTTTGTGGTAGGATGAGGCCAAACCTATGGCCCTTGGTATGGTGGCCAATATTCTTCATGTCTTAACTCGCCAAATAAATTGTCATATACTTTCATGATGACATCCAGCCTATAATGGGGACTTATGTACATGCTGAAGTCGTGATGTGCATGCTTGCAAGCTGCAATAACATGTGAACATGGTAGATGTATTTTTTGAAACTTTCCACAATCGCACCACCTTTCATCTAATCTAACCACAAATTTTCCTGCAGGACGTACTTCTCTGGGATTGACCATCTCTTCCACTCTGAATCTTGTGGTATTTCTATCAAATTCAACGACATGGTGCGTGTTTGACTTGGAGTCCGCATCTTGTAGGAAGTTGGTCGCGTATTCAGAGTACACATGACCAGCACTGGCCATTGCAGTTATTTGCCTACCTCTTTTTGTGAAGTATGTGTTGCACCTGGTGTACGTGGCCAATACTATGGATGAAATGGGCAAATTCCTTGTCTTCTTCAGGACAGAATTTATTGCTTCAGCTAGATTCGTTGTTACGTGACCCCACCTTCTTCCTTGATCATATGCAAGACACCACTGCTCCCTTGGAATTTGGTCTACCCAAGCTGCTGCTTCTGGGTTGTCTTCTCTAATGATGTTGTAGTAGTAGTTACATCGTGGCTCCGTCAATGCGTACGCTACAAATATAATTATAAGAAGAATTTATTTTCTAATAATGGGTGTGCAAAATTAATAGCCAAAAAAATTAAAAAGACAAATTTACATATAATAACTTACCCATGTTGACGAGGTCCTTTTTCAGAGTTGTATTCTTGAATCTTTTTGTAAAATTTTGTGCAATGTGTCGAATACAAAACACATGCACACAGTTCCCTTCAGTCCAGCCACTACTGGGCCTGTTGAATGCTGCACTGATTGAATTGTGGCGGTCTGACATTAAGCACAAATTTTGTTGAGGCGTAACGTGTGTCCTTAGGTTTTTAAGGAAAAAAAACCAAGCTTCGGCAGTTTCACCCTCTACTATAGCAAATGCAATGGGAAAATGTTATTTCTCCCATCTTGTGCAACAGCTACTAGAAGGGTACCCTTATACCTTCCATAAACGAAGGTTCCATCCACTTGCACTATTGGTTTGCAAAATGGGAAGCCATCAATGCATGGTTTGAATGTCCAGAACACTCTTCGAAAGTGTTGTTGGTTTTCTAGGACCTCCTCCCCGTTTGTAATTGGACTAGTTTTCAACTTGTATACAATCCCAGGCAAATAAGTTTGCATGGCTTGTAGTAGGCACGACAATCGGTTGTAAGATTGTTCCCAATTTTCGTACACATCTTCAATTGTTTGTTGTTTCGCCAATCATGCCTTTCTGTAGGTTGTGTTATATCCCATAGAGGTCTGGATGAAAGAAATTATTGTTGCAATTGGTGTGGATGGGTCTGACTCCACTATTTGCCTTACATGTTGAGATATTATTCTTGAGCCCATGTGCCTATGGTCTTGCGTTATGAGTTGTGTTGCACATGTGTGCACACCTTCAACCTGTCTAATTTACCACACTTGGTCCCTTGTACGTAATATTGCCTGACATTTCCAAGGACACACGTGTTGCACACATTGCACCCTCAACCTTGTCGTGTTTGAGTGTGTGGTCTTGTAGATGCAATGGTTTGTTATGTGGTACCTATTTAAAGCATCTAGAAGTTGTTCCTTTGTTTGAAACTGTAACATCCCTAAGGAATATTACTTAAAATAAATTAAATCAAAAGTCGCATTAATAATACTCCCAACGTGGGAAAATTTAAATTCATGAAAAGCACGCGCCAAAACTCATAACATAAACATTAAAGTGTTACAAGTTTCCAAAATTCATGTTCATAATAAAATATAGTAAATACATGAGAGAAAAAAACCCTAGCTCTAATCCCAAAGCTAGCCCTCACTCCGTCGGCTGGACATCCTCAGCTCCACCTATTTCAACATCTGCTCCCGTGTAACGAATCACACGATCATCGCCACACACAAACAGAAAGGGTGAGTTGAGAAAAATAAAATAACAGGTATACAATATGCAAAATAAATCATACACGCATCTTATTCATTCTACATAGTTCTTGGCCAAGACCTTAACCCCAAGGCTTTGTAGCCTTCAGATCACACAACAGGTTAGCCTTGGACTCGAGAATATGATGCTCACACGAACATGCCCGCTCGTGGTCCTATCTCTACGAACCTCCCCGCTCGTAGTCCTGCTCTACGAACCTCCTCGCTCGTAGTCCTGCTCTACGAACCTGCCTGCCCGTAGTCCAACACATGTGATCCACCAGCCCCGTACCTCCCCGCATGTGGCATCTCTCAACCATGAGCACGGAACATGCGAACCTACCTCGGTCGTATCCCCACGTGAGAGTAACTGGATATGAACCTCCCCGCTCATATCATCACATGTTAACCACCATCTATGAGCCTACCCGCTCATGGCACAGCATCTCCCGATCCAAGCATAGTGTCATTGTCAGTTAAAAGCAACACACACAACTCATAACCTGATACGCAAGCGCCTAGCGCATCACCCAGCACCGCCTAGCGAAACAGGTTCAGGCCACCTGGCAGTTTACGTCCCACCGTCAGGCGCTATGTCCTCGAACAGAAAGCTCATTGCCTCATGTCCGCCTGGCAGATCTCACCTCACCACCAGGCGCCAACCTCTGCAGACCCCCTTTTTAGGTCTTCGACCGCCTGGCGCACCCAGTCCAACCGCCAGGCGCTGTGACAGTACCATACCAGTCATGTTTTCGTCTCTTTTTCAAATTATCCCACACTTCCTTAATCTCTCCAAGGTAGCAAAACAATATTGGTTAACCCCACTCTCATTCTGGATTTCCTAGCCAACCTCTTGACTGATTACAGTACCTATAACTCCCATTCCAAACTCCCTATCACACCTACAATGCACCAATTTCTTCCAACATTATACCGTAAGCTCTCCTATTTCCTAATAAAAGCCACATAGTATATTTTCCCATACCACATTCTCTACTCAAATTGCTTTATCACAGTACCACACTTCCTACTCAGTTAATTCATAATTCATTCTACACAAATCATAGGTATAACCTCAAATCTTAATCCAACTATCTCTTATTCCAGCTGCGACACCAATAAGTGTGTTCATTCAAATCTGAGACTTGTCACTAAAATTCTTGTTCTTACTATTTCAAATTACACTTCTTACAATCTTACCATATCATGCTCATGCCTTCATACTTAATCCAATTTCCCTAATTTTATACTACAGGTTATTTATCTCTTACAACTTTATCAATATTTGTCTAAAAACATGACTCATCCCAATTCTACTCACTTCCACCCTCTTCTCCCTCTTTTAAGCACGCAAAAGATGTACTTGCACCCACGTCGCCTGGCGGCGTGCTGCTTGCCGCCAGGCGGTACACCAGTGTTCTGCAGAATCACAGGATTCTCCATTCCTATCACGTACTCAGTCCATTTTCCAATTTCCATCCCTACCAATTTCAGTCACCAAGATGCAACCATACTTGCATTACATACTAACTTTCTACTCTCAATTTGATTCATAAAAGTGGCTTTATATTCACCCTCATGTGCAACCCAAATCAATTCACACATTATCATCCCTCAACCCTTACCATTCCTTAATTTGGTAATCCATTTCGGTCCAAAAAGGTATCCAATAGAACTCACTCACATCAACCACAGAAAACACATACGCACTTGCACGAATAGCAACAAACAACAACAAAGACCGAGAACGATGTCGCGCTACCTGGCAGGAATTCATCGCCGCCAGGCGATTCAAACCAAAACAAGAACAAGGCTCATCACTGATGTGCCGCCTGGCGGTAGGGATTGAACCGCCAGGCGGTTTCTGGAAAAAAAAACCAAAAACTTCGATGAAACAGTGCACAAACTAACAGATAACATGCAATTTCGATCATGCGACACAGTGTAATTGATATAACTAAAAGAAAACACATAGAGCAACTCCCCTTACCTGGATCTCCCGCTCTCAAACCCGAATTGGTGAGTGTGCCTCGCAGCAAAACCTCCTCCTCACTTGTTTGCACCTGTCACACTGTTTTTCCCTTCCAACTCCTCTCTGCAGTACGCCCACACGAACCGTTATCTACCCAATGTTCACACTCCAGTCCTAATACCTCTCCTCTTGCTAATTCTCTCTCTTTTCTTGAATCAATACCTCTCTAATTACCCTTTTTACCACCAAAACGAAAATTAAATATAATGAAGGTTTAATGGTTAATTAAGTCCCCTAACAAGATGTTCCCAGCCCTCTGAATTACCTATCGATTGGCTGCTAGGGTTCCTAAACCCTTTCATATTCATACTAACGAAATTTTGGCAAAAAGAAAATTGATTAGTTCTCAACAAGGTTTGAACCTACAACCCATCACTCACCAAGTCAATTTCACAACCATTCAACCAATTCATCTTTCATGATAACTCCTACAATTTTTTAGGAATTTATCATCACGCCACGCATTCAATATATAATTAAACAAAAAGGCATAAATTAAATAACATTCAATTGACACACATAAGACTCGAACCCAAGTCCTCACACACAATAAAATACTCTCAACCACTTGAGCTAGTACTTATCCACGTCATAGTTCCACACATTAATTGCTTTAAATGTTTCCATTACCCGCCATAATTAAATAATTATTTAAATAACTATTTAATTTTTCTTGGGTCTTACAGAAACCTCATTCCTTGGGTCAATGTACCAACATCGTGCTCAAAGTTGTCATGCAACATTGTGTGGTGGTCATAAGCGTTTGGGAATTCCTAGTGTGGGGTCTGGTTGTATTCTTCATATAATTGGAAGTGTTGTGGTGGGTTATAGGGGACATGTGTCTGAGGGTGAGGGTGAGGGTGTTGTTGTTGTATGGGGTGGACATCTAGGGTTTGGTCATGGTCATCATGTTGATCAAAAAGTATATTGCCCTCATCTTCACTTAACGCGTCTAAGGATGCTGTAGGTAGACCTAGGTTTTCAACTTCTATGATAGCTGGAGGAGAGGACCTTTGGGTGTTGTGATGTGTAGGAGTTTGAGAAATAATTGAGGTAGACGGACCGGTTAGTAGTTTGGTATATGATTGTATATTGAAATTAAAAGTTGCATAAACATTTGATGAAGAAGAACATCATAAATAAAAATACATACTTCAAATAAGAAAATATAAACCTCAATCTAAGTTGAGGGACATGTTGAAGTTATTAGAAAAATCAAAATAAACTTCGTCATGGATTGTGTTGTTTTGTCTTGCTGTAATAAACGCCATTATCTCAATTGAAAGATGACATGCTTTTGCCATTCCCATGTAAAAAATGGACTCAACATCGTCATCTCCACACATCGTACAAGATCGGTAGTATGTAATGTCGCCCGATATGAAGATCGATAACTTGTAACGTAAGTCTACTTCATAGTCGTCCAATGTTGCACAATTGAATTCCTTGAAGATTGCCTGCTTAAGTTGGGACAGCGTCATGGTATTTGTTATGGTCACCCATGCCGTGTTGGAGCTAATGAATTTATCGGAATAGGTATCTTCAACATAGATGTTGCCATTGAAGTACATCAACACAGTGAATGTTGTAGATGTCATTTTTGGGGTAGGAGTTTGCACTTACTTGATTAGATTGATGAATGAATTGATGAAGGACATTATTTATAGCCTGAATGGCTCAGTGTAGGTTACAACAATGACAATTTTTGTTTGTTTATGCTAATGGTTTAGATTCAAAGTAGACTAATCGAACGCACAAGATTTAGATCCATTTTGCAAAACAACCTTGGATTGTTTTTCATAGTGGTTAGTGATGTAGTGATTTTCCCTATGTGTTGCAGCTTTAATTATTTGGCATGTGATATGTCAAGTTAAAATTAAAAGCACTGAACCTGATAAGTGGTAGGCTTTAGTCAATGTCATCACGTGATACCAACATCACATGCATAGTTAATATACACACTGCACGATGAATGTCAATCAAGCTTTATCCCACTTTACTTTGTCACGTGAACCCACTTTAATGGAGGGGTCAAGATTTTTTTTGACTATCAAGTAACCAATCCGCTTATAAATTATTAGGTCGTTTAGTTCATAACCATAACTGTTTATTACCAAAACAAGGATGGTGATCCATCACGAGAATAACATTCACAATAGTTTTCTTGTTGCTATTAACTATGAAGGTCGTATTAATTGTGCTTTTTATGTGTCTACTACTATGAATTTACAGATGTTGAAAGAAGAAATTGCAAGCTATCGTTGCTGCAATCAGGGAAGAAGAGTCAAAGATGTATGGTTTCACAAGCCTGTGTTAGGAGAAGGGGACCAATATGAAACAATTAAGCTCCTCACGTTCGCAACATGGTTACCTTCTTCCTTCCACTCCCACATGATCTCCCAATGAAGCTTTCAGTGACCTTACATCCTCCTGAAAGTGACAACATGGATGCAATAAACTCAGCTACAGGCAATAAATCGATGACTAAAACTTAGTTCTTTATGTGTTTAGGGAAGTCTGAGTAGTGTGTTTAGTAATCTTTGTGATTAGTACTTAATTTCCATTAACGACTTTAGTGTGTGCAATGTAACAAAGTATTTGTGTTTACTTGAACTTTTTTTTAAGTACTAAGTACCTATTTTTTTATGACATTATGTATGGATTAATATTTGATGTCGTATCTGAACTTACGTCATTGGTTTAATAGCGTCTTCTTTGCATGGTGTACATGAAAAAAAGTCTCCAAAGTTAATCATGACTTATGTGGGCAGTTGTAATGGTAGAAATGGGGAGTTATGTTGGATATTTTGGTCATCAATTGCAGTACTTTAAAAAAAGAAAAAATTAAATGTCACCACCAAAAGTTCACCCTATTTTATTTTTTTTAAATATGCACATTTGATGGTGGATATTCAATGTTTAGGTTAGGAAAATTGTATGAAGAAAAATGTGTGTCAGTGACTACATTGTGTTATCATAAAAAGATAATTTAATTTTTGTAACCACCTGCAAGTGCAATTCATAATTTGGAACACTACTTCCCACATATTAATTCTTGACTCCCCACTTACGGATGACTTGAGGATTTAGACAATTGTTAAGTAAGACAAGCACCCACGACAGATAACGGAAATTATATGATGGAAAATTTGTTTAAGAGACTGAATTGTGTGATCACAATACCATATTTAAATTTTTTTAAATATACACTTGCAGTCCAAAATTTACAATGGTATTTCCCACATATTAATTCTTTACTCCCCACTTACGGATAAGTTGAAGATTTTGACAATTTTGAAGCACCAGAAACACGTTTGATGGTGGATATTCAGTTTTTAGGTTATGGAAATTGTATGAAGGAAAATGTGTGTCAATCCCTACAATGTGTGATGACAATACGATATTTCAAACTTTTAAAAAGATGCAGTCCAGAATCTACAACACTATTCCCCACATATTAATGCTTAACTCCTCATGTGTGGATGAGTTGAGGATTTTGACAATTTTTAAGTAAGACAAGAACCCCTGTTAGTGAATGAAAATTGTAGGATGGAAGTAAAAATTAATACTATTTTAAATATTTTAAGTTCTTTTTAAAATTTATGTTTTCTAATTTTTAATTGTTTTTTCAGTTTATTATTTATTTTTTATGTTTTCATATTTCTTAATAAAAATAAAAAATGTATTCTACTTCATTTAATTTTTTTTAATATTTAAAATATTTTTAAAAAAATAAAAATTTAAAAAAAAAAAAAAAAAAAAAAAAAATATATATATATATATATATATATTTATATATTTTCGTTTTTTTAACATTTAAAATTTCATTATTTCATGTATATATATATATATATTATTTTAAATATGATTTTTTTTAATTCTTTTTTTATTTTTATTAAATTTTTGATAAATTATATTAAAATAAATTTAAATTTGAAAATATAAAAAAATAAAATTCAACAAATTTTAAAAATATGATTAAAATTAGATATTTAAATTTTCAATAAAATTAAAAAAAAATTCAAATAAAATAGAAAATACTATACACATTAAATATATAAATAAAATAATTATAATAATATCAACAAAATAAATAAAATTAAAAATAAAATAGAAAAATAATTAAAATTAAAATAGTAAAACTTTAACTAAAAATAAGTATATATATATATATATATATATATATATATATATATATATATATATATATTCATTAATCCCCTAATCAAGCGATTTGACTTTCTGAGAATCTTTTCACTAACTTGACCGTCGAAGTCCTCTCTGCAGGTAACCCCTCATTGGTCCAGCCTGTGACACTAACGGATGAGATACGCAAGCTGAGGAGGAGCTAGCTCGAGAGATTACGGATTGATGTAAGGTGATATTTGTGTCTAACTTCTCTTATTTGTCTCTGCAGGAACATATATATATATATATATATATATATATATATATATATATATATATTCATTTTTTTTAATTTAAAGTTTTATTATTTTAATTTAAATTATTTTTCAATTTTTTATTTAGCATTTTTTTTACTTATTTTGTATTTTCTAAAGTAATTTTTCTTTTAATTTATATATTTTATAATTTTTAAAAAGAATTAAAATATTTAAAATAGAATTAATTTTTTGACTTCCGGCAATGTTTTTTTGACTTTCGGAGGTCGACTTCTGATAATAATTTTTGACTTCCGGAAGTTGACTTTTGGTGATACATTTTGACTTCCGGAAGTCGACTTCTGGTGATATATTTTGACTTCTGAAAGTCGAATTCCAGTGATATATTTTGACTTTCGGAAGTTGACTTCCAGCGATATAGTTTGACTTCCGGAAGTCGACTTCTGGTTATATATTTTGACTTCCGGAAGTCATATATTTTAATTTTCGGAAGTCGATATTCGGAATAAATTTTGGGGGTGTGATGTCCATGGATTTCCTTAAATGGTCAAAGGATTTTTTGAGAATTTAAAGAAATTTTGGAGGTGCAGAAGAAATACTTGGAGGTGTAGGAAGAAAGACCCAAAATAAAATAGGAAAGTGATGAAGAAAAATACAAATTGGACTGGCCCATTGGAAAAAAAGGTTTTTTCTATTTTTTATTTTTCATTTTCCATTAACAAATTCTTATTTTAAGAAAATTTCTTAAATAATTTTAATTATTATTTTTTTAATATTTTCGATGTTATTTTTAAAATTATTATTTAAAAGAATATTTTTTTTAATTTTGTAATTAATTAATTATTTTTTAAGGTTAAATACAAAATAATTAACTAATCCTTTTATTTGATTTTTTAAAAATTATTTTTCTTTTTTTTTGTTTTCCATTTTTTGGATTACTGAAACAACTAGTTTCTGAATTTATGAAAATAAATTTTGTTCACCTGGACAAAATTCAAAATTGAGTGTTGAAATCAATCTTATGCCTTTAGTCATAATTCTTATAAGTTTTTGATAGCCTTTTATTTAAGTGAATAAGTAGTATTTCATGTGATTTTATTTGAACTTGTAAAGACTAAACAATACTTCTTTCGTATATGTAGGAATGAGTATAGTGTAATAGGTTTCACTTGCATTTGTTTGATCGGGGATGAGTTTATTAATGCTAGGTTGGTTAATTCAGATTTACATACTTCTTTATTTAACTACAAATGTAAAAGGGAGTAAGATTTCACTTGCATTCATTAGAACATGTGAAGTTAAATAAAGTCTTAATTGTATATGTTACAATAGTTGAAAGTCTAAACAAATAACTTGATGCTTATGTAAGTTAATTTGAAATAATGACAACAGTCAAATTTGGTGTTATTGTCGGAGAATACGGTTTCAATTTCATCACATTACTGTTTCTTTATTTTTGTTTGCATAATCATCTTAACTTGTAAATTGTGTTGAACAAATAATTTTCGTGCAATTTCATTGTCTACATTTTAGTTAAGTCTTTATTTGTACGGTCCATTAAGAGTGGATGTAAGACAAATCCACACTCAAGTTGAGCCAATAGTTGCTGAGAAACAAAAAGATACTCAGGTTGAGCAAAGAGTAACTTATTGAAAGAACTGATTGAGTCAAGAGTGACTTATTAAAAAGGTACTCAAAAGGTTAGGTTGGATTAGCTACAAGTTCAAATAATAGTCAAGAGACTAACATGGAATGGTTACAAACTTATGAAATACTCAAATTCTACTTCATAATATTAATAAGTTTAATGACACTCAATTAATTAACTCAGAAGTAAATACAGTTTGTGTAAATGCAAGTTTAGTGACACTCAATTAATTTTTGTTGTCCAGTTCTTTTCATTTATTTATATTGTATATTATTTTTATATGCTCTGGCTTCGAAAAATAATTGTAAGAATATAATTCTAACATTAATTATCTTCTTGTAAAAAATATTCAAACTATAATTCAATCCTTGGTTTTCTATTCTCACAAATTAAATCCTTTCTAAAACTAAAATCAAAATTAAATCAATTCCACTCGAACTATAACTAAAATGTGGGTTTTTTATTTTCAAATGCAACAAGAAATAAAAAAATAATGGAAATGGTGATAGAAAGGACCACCAATAATAGGAAATCGCTGTCAGTACTTCACTTTAATTTTGTATCGCCTGTTTGTCATCTTTTGGGTTCATCCCCCAATAATAGATCTTTAAATTAAATTGTATTTTATATCATTTCAAACAAAGATTTCATTTATACATGTAATTAATTCTCAAGTTTTTAAAATTAGACCGGTGATCATTTTGAACGATAGAAATTGAATCGTTTTAGAAAATATGGTTAATAAATTGAATCGAACATTTAGAGTATTAAATTGAAAATATTTATTACTATTGTTACCTATTACAATTCGAAATTGTCACGTGATACCATAATAACCTGATACGTGATAATTTATAAATTTTTAGAAAAAAATAATTAAAAAATTAAAAAAAAAAATTAAAATTTTACAGTTTAACATGTGGTATGTATAAACACAATGTTAATTCAACTTAAAGAAAAGATAAAATTGAATTTTTTTAAATAATTGTGAAACTAAATTGAAGCAACCGATCAAGTCGAACCAAACAAAAAAATTAGGAAACTAGATAAGTAATTATAGCTTAATCTTTAATCATGTAAAAAGTGTGACACTATATTTTTGTTGTGTAACTTAATAATAAATTAGTTCTGGAAATTTATAATTTAATATTAAATTAACCTTGTAAGAATAATTCAATATTAAATTGATTTTTGGACATTAAGATGATAAAATAGACATCAAAAACTTATTAACAGGACGTAGTGGTCACATTTGAATGTTCAGACACGAAATCAGAATTTTTAATTATTGTGTGATATTAAATTGTTACAGAACTAAAATAATTATTTTGCAATTTTAATTTAGGTGCACAGTGATATGATTCAATGAGATACAAATAAAAAAGCTTATCTAGTCCACTTACTGAAGCGATGCTGCTTGAGTGATATAATTTTCCATGTCTGTAGTTTATTCAGGGAAATTTGAAATGAAGACATTTCTCTATTTCTTCTGCTCCTCCTCAATCCTTTGAACCCTTCGCAGTTACTTTCGTCACAACTTTGATACATTGATAGCTTCAAAATATGGTGGCCACAAACACAAAAGAGTTGGAGGCAGGAACAGTTCCCAGCTATGACAGAAGAAGTGAACTCAATGCATTTGATTTTTCGAAGGTGGGTGTCCAAGGACTGGTAGAAAATGGTGTGACAAAGGTTCCACCTATTTTCTATAGTTCAAGATCTAATCTCAGTGAAGACTTTACCACGGAATCAAACTCAAAATTTGCTATTCCAACCATTGATCTCACAGGCATCCATGATGACCCCACTTTGAGAGATGCTGTTGTGATGAAAGTTAGAAATGCAAGTGAGAACTGGGGCTTCTTTCAAATTACAAATCATGGAATTCCAACTCATGTTTTGAACGAGATGATCAAAGGAATTTCCAGGTTTCATGAACAAGATGCAAAGGTGAGGAAAACGTACTACACACGTGATTTGAGCAAGAAAGTTGTTTATTTTTCCAACTACAGTCTTTACCAAGACCCATCTACTGATTGGAGGGACACCATCATATTTTTCTGGACACCTAATCCACCCAAAGCTGAAGAGTTGCCCCAAGTTTGTAGGTTTGTGGTGATATTTTCTTTAACATCGGTCTTTCGACTCGTGACTTCAACTTTTGAATAATTTCTTAGGATAGTCTCATATCGGTGATGATATCTACACAACAATTCTAGTTTGGTGACGGAAATATGATAAATTCACTAGTTTATTCCTTAATCATCCTGTCCTTGCCTTAGTAAGTGTCTTGCTGCTTTCCAATTTATTGCAGAAAATCTTAGATCAGACTTTTAAGCAAAATTACGGTATATATAGCCGGTGTAAACATGACTTTACAAACTGATTTTGTAACTTTAGGTTACATTTAAAATTCACTTCTTGATACAGTATCAAAGTTATTTATAGTTCATTTTAGTAAAATTTATTGTTTATTGGACCTATCATGTCATCTGTCATATTATTGGAGTACCCATAAATATTTAATCCATGTTGTAGAGATAAGGTCAAATTAAACTTAAAATCTACTTTTTAAAAAAGATAAAAAGAGAAAAAGTCAAATGAATCAAACTTCTTTGGTATATTAAAACAACTAATGTTCTTCAATTGCAGAGATATTGTACCTGAGTACTCAACAAAAGTAATGGCACTTGCTTCTACTTTGTTTGAGTTAGTTTCAGAGGCTCTTGGGCTTGATCGTTTGCACCTTAAAGAAATGAAATGTGAAGAAGGACTTGTTCTTCTGGGTAACTATTACCCAGCGTGCCCTGAGCCAGAGTTAGCTATGGGAACTAGTAAGCACACAGATGGTGACTTCATGACAATACTTTTGCAAGATCAAATGGGTGGTCTTCAAATTCTTCACGAAAATAAATGGATTGATGTACCTGCAATACATGGAGCTCTTGTAGTGAACATCGGAGATCTTATGCAGGTGCGCTGATCATGCATGAACAACATTGCCATTCAACATTTTAAATACTTTTCTTTAGCTATGGTGTATTTTACAGCAAAGAATGTTAGTTTGAAATGTAATGCAAAATACTAACATATTGTTTCTGTTTGTATTAATATAAACACAAGTGTTAATGCACAAGGTCATTAATATAATCGGCTGATAACTTTAATTGAATTGGAAAACAAAACAAGTAAATGAAATCAGGAATTTCAATTGGATTCAAAATAATCCCATGCTTTAAATGAGTTTCTATATAATTAAATATGAAATAAGTTTAAGGATTACTTAAAGTTTTGTGATATTTTTGTGTGTGCAGTTAGTGAGTAATGACAAATTTATCAGTGTTCAACACAGAGTTTTAGCAAACAATCTTGGCCCAAGAACATCAATCGCATCCTTTTTTGGAATTGGTGATCAGTCAGCAGAGGGTGTCTCAAAAGTCTTTGGTCCAATCAAAGAACTGTTATCTGAAAACAATCCACCAGTGTACAGAGAAACTTCTTTAAAAGACTACCTGGCGCATCAATACTCAAAACGCCTTGGAGCTTCTTCAATATCATTCTTGAAGTTGTGATTTTGTGCAAATTCATGCAACACTTGATATTTTAAGAATGACTTGTGCTTTATCTCATTCTACTACTAGACTTTGGTACAAGACCATGTGGCTTCAAGAACTAAAAACGAAGTTATATTGCATGCTTTGAAAAAACGTATATGTTCATATTACAGAAATAAACTATGTACTTTGGTTTTATAATATAAGCTCATGTGGGATGCCATGTGCACTTGAGTCTGATTTTGGTATTTCTAATGTTGGACAATTTCACAAGCCCGTCTACCTCAGTCGTTAGAGTACAAGCTCTTAACCGTTCCTTCTTGCACACACATAATTGGATTACAACTGAGATAAGATACCTTCCCATTGCGACCTTACGTGTAAAACCACTAAAGATTGATAAACGTGTGTCAAACTTTTTTCTGTCCTCTTTCTTTAGTACACACATTCAAACTTCATTGGTCACAGACTAAAACAATAATTATGCATGTTTGAAACACCCACAAAGCTAATTGAATGAACTTATCATATATGACTTATGAGTAAAGAAGGTACTAAAATAAGTTTATAATCAAAATTAAAGCAAAATAATTCCTCATAACAATGATTCTTGTTAAGATATTGAACAGCCTTTGTTCAATAATTTAGTTATCCTTTGTGGACGGGATTTTGGAAATCAACAAGGATGCCACTAATTTATTCACCTTTTACGGAAAATTCCAAAGAAAACATTCTTCATCATCTATTCCATATACAGACTTTTCAATCCTGATGTTATGAACTCTTGATAGTTACATTCATTACTCATATTTGAGGCATTGCAAAATGGTAGTAACAGGCACGCGTGAGTCGGAGGCAGAAACAGTTCAAGTTATGACAGGAAAAGTGAACTCATGGCATTTGATGATTCAAAGGCTGGTGTTCAAGGAGTGTAGAAAACGGTGTATAAAAAGTTCCACGTATGTTATATTGCGAGCACTCTAATGATCTCTCTTGTGGCTTAGTAAGTGCATCGAATTCAAAGATCAGTATCCCCATAATTGACCTCACTGGCATCCATGATGATCCTAATTTGAGAGATGGTGTTGTGGGAAAAGTTAGATATGCATGTGAGAAGTGGGGTTTTTTTCGGGTCATAAATCATGGAATTCCAACTCCAGTTTTGGATGAAATGACCAAAGGAAATCGCATGTTTCACCAGCAAGATGCAGAGGTTAGGAAAGAGTACTACACTCGTGATTCCTGCAGTTTGTAGGTTTGTGATAATTGTAATAGCACTTTTAAAATTATTCATACTTGCAAGTATTACAATTTCCTGACACAGTATTCAAATTGTTATATAATATCATTACACTTGCAGAGGTATTGTGGTTGAATACTCAAAATAATGGTTCTTGGTTATGCTTTATTTGAGTTACTGTCAAAGGCTCTTGGGCTTGATCATTTTGACCTAAAAGAAGGGTTGTGCTGAAGGGCTACTTGTTCTGTGCAACTATTACCCTCAATGTCCTGAGCGTGCATTAACTATGGAAAACAGAGAGCACTCAGAACAAAATTTGTTCAGTGTTGGCCAATTGATTGAAAAAGGTTTCAAAGTTGCTTTTGAAGACAATTTTTGCTTGATTAGAGATGCAACGAATTAGAATATTTTAATGTAAAAAAATTAAAGAGAAAATTACATTGGAGGAGGAGCAATGTGTTTTTCCAGCAAGGAGAACATTACATTAGTTTGCCACAAGAGGCTAAGGCATTATCACCACCAAGGGATACTGCAAATGAAGTCCAAGAAAATGACATGTAAGGCTTATTTGTTTGGAAAGCACTTCCAATCAATAGGTTTGAGCTTCTAAGACAACATATTGGTGTTTGCAGATCCTGAGTGTTAGTGAAATACTTCAGGATTGAAACATGTCTACATTCAAAATTTGTTATTTCTAGAATCACAATGGTAGTGGGAAGTTATTCTTAAGTTTTATAAATTGAAATGTTTTTATTTTAAATTAACATGATCAGATATTCATTTGTTCTTCATCAAGCAAATTTTGTTTTTTCTTTTTCAAATTTCCAACCGTAAGTCTGTAAATTATATTGTTAATTGTAGGAATAACAAAATATCGACGGGAAGTGGATCAACTTTTTTCACAAGAGAGTTTGTTGTCTACGGTATGGACAAGGACGACCTCCAAAAGGAAATCGAGAAACCAATATATCAAAATCTAATTTCGTGTAAACTAGGTTTCCTAAGAACAGTTAAAATTTCGCAGAAGGAAGAGATAAAGAACTGTGGGTTGCAACGTAGAACATGAACGGTTATATTTCCAAACAGCAAGTTCCAAAATAACAAGACAAGTGACACTACAATATTTCAGTCCGAGAATACGATAATAATCATATTGAGCTTGATAAATGTTTGAATTTCTAATGCATCTATTGTGGTAATTCAACCACATCAATCCAACTCAAATCCTGAAGTGATGAAGAGCAGAGATCCCATCAAGGCCTTTATCCATGTAGTAGCGCACATATTCCTTAACTGTGAATTCTCTGTATTTGGGAGGATTGTCTTCTGATAATAACTCTTTTATAGGTCCGTAGAGTTTCTCTGATGATTTAATACCTTCGCTGAAAAAGCATGCAACAGATATTCTTGGACCTATGAGATTTGCCAGTACTCTGTGTTCTACACTGTTGAATCTGTCATTTGTCAAAACCTGCAGTTCAAGAAAAAAAAGTAATCATGTTACACTCATTTAAATTCAATGGACATATCATAAGAATTGTAAAGTTGTCAACTATATCTCCTAGGACTTTTCTAACAGATTTTCTATTTTAGATTGCTAGAAATAAGTCTTCTTTAGATTCTTATCTGAATTTTTAAAATTTCACGAAATATTTGCTAGAAGTATCATGAAATATGAAAAATTTTAGTGGCTTGGAAGGAAGAATGAAAGAAAAGGGTAAACTATACCAATTACTTATCTTAGTTTCTTTTATTACTGTACTAACTCCATTGATTGTTTGAAGAACATTATTACAGTGACAGTCCTCATGCATTACTATAATCTACTTAATTATTTGAAAAATATTATTCTTAGTTCCCCAATAATGTAACAGAAATAGGAAAAGTTTGTAATTTCAAAAAACTGGGGAGTAATTAGTGTAATTTACTGTAAGAATAAAGCACTTGCCTGGAGAAAATCACCAATATTAACTACAAGAGCCCCAGGTTCTGGGGCTACATCAATCCATGTGTTCTGAAAAAGAACCTGAAGACCACCAATATGATCTTGCAGAAGTACTGTGAGGAAACAATTATCAGAATGCTTGGTGGTTCCCAAAGTTAATTCTGGTTCGGGGCAAGCAGGGTAGTAGTGGCAGAGTGAAAGAAGCCCCTCAGCACAACCCATGTCTTTTAAATGGTTTTTATCCAGCCCTAGAGCTTCTGATAGTAATTCAAACAGTGCAATTCCAAGTTTCATCACATGTGTTCCATATTCCAGAAGTATATCCCTACAAGAATATGCACACAATATGCACACAGTATGAGCTAAACTTTCATCCAATAAATTATCTTAAGAACTATACTTTTTAAGTAATAATTACAAAAAGTATGTAATATTGTACGAAAACCTTTATGGTATCAATGCATTACTTAGATGCTTTATCTAAAGTGGCATAAAACTTAGGACACTGTACATAAAAAAACTTACCTGCATACTTCTGGCAAGTCCTGCGGTTTGGGAGGATTAGGAGCTAGATAACACAGAAAAGTGTCCCTCCAATTGAGTGCTGGTGAAGTGTAGATATCAAAATTGCTATTATACACAAAAGGTCTCATATGGTCCCGGGTATATAGATCCTTTTTCACCTCAATATCTTGTTCATAAAACCTGCGTACCCCATCTTCCAGGTCCTCCAGAACAGTCAAAGGAATGCCATGGTTGACCACTTGAAAGAAACCCCATTTCTCAGATGCTTCCCTTATTCTGTGAATAACATCTTGGCGTAAACTTGGATCCTTGTGAACTTGTGCAAGGTCTATAACAGGGATACTTTGTGCTGTGCTGCCTGAAGTTGAGACCTTCACATGTTCATCAGGTGGATGATGAAATAATCTTGGGATTTTTGTGATCCCATGATCAACAAGGCCTTTAACACCGGCTTTTGTGTCATCAAACCTTTTGAGTTCACGCACCCTCTCAGAGTCTGAAACTTCAAACCCCATGTTCCTTCTCTCTTTGTTGTGGTGCCAATAGTGATTCTTAATATTTTGTGAAGAGAGAAAGTCTTGGATTAGGTAGGCTGCAAGTCACTTTGTGATCCAGGTACTTCCACATCCACATTATTACAACGTATAGACTAGTCAGTCAAGTATTCTTTATTTTATTTCCCACCATGATTTGCACTATTACTTTTTTATACCACCGTTTAACAATCATAAATATTATTACCACATTTTTTTAATTTTGTTTATTTCGTTTTTTATTGGTTAAATATATTTTTATTATTAAAAGAGGATGTAATAAGATGGATATGAAAAGAAGGTGGATATCAAATATTTTTTTTTATTTCTTAATAATTTAATATATATTATTATATTATTACATTGGATTATAAGGAGGGTGTCACTACAAGAAAATTGGCTATTATCTAGAAAAATTTATTTGTAGATAATTTTATTTTATCTACGAAGAGTAGTCATAGATAATGTAATAGTTCATAGGTAAAAGAAAAGTAAATTACGTACGAAAATTTCGTAGATAACCATGACTCACTCGAAACCTTTGTCAACAAAAACCTCCACACTCACCGAAAAACTCCACACTCGAAACCCGTCACTCCGTCGCAGACACAAGAACTTGGCAACAAACTACTTATGATGTTTATTCTTTTGGTGTCACAATGTATGTATTTGAAAGTGTAAAGAAGGGGAAAGCTTTTCGGTATGATAAAATTGTGTGTTTTATGACTGTAAATTTACTTTGATATTATTTGTTTGCATAATTCTGATAACTAAGCTTTGAAGACTTCTTAGAAGGAGTGTAAGTCTTCTAGGAAAGGTATTGTGGGGGATGTTATTGGGGTGGTGACTACTTGGGCTTTTGTTCTTGCTTGCTTTGTTGGTGCATAGATTTGGGTGTATTTTAAGAATGAAGAAATTTGATCACTCTATTGATTCGAAGATTATCAGAATGCCTAAGGAGTTCAGCTACAAGGAGTTGAAATTTGCCACTAAGGGGCTCAATGCTAACAAGGTCATTAGACATGGCGCTTTTGGGACTGTGTACAAGGGTGTGCTACCTGAGAATGGTGACACTATTGTGGTGAAGAGGTGTAACCATATTGGTCAAGGTAAGAATGAGTTTTTGTTTGAGTTGTTAATAATTGGGAGTCTGAGGCATCGAAATCTGGTTCACCTTCAAGGTTGGTGCCATGAGAAAGGTGAGATTTTGTGGTGTATGACTTAATGCCCAATGGGAGTTTAGATAAGGCTTTGTGTGGGGCTAGGATGCCTTTATCATGGTCTCACAGGCTCAAAATTTTGTTAGGTGTGTCATCTGTGTTGGCCTACTTGCATCACAAATGTGAAAACCAGGTAATTCATAGGGAAATTAAAACTAGTAACATTATGTTAGATGAAGGTTCAATGCTCGGTTAGGCGATTTTGGTTTAGCAAGAAAAACTGATGAGTTCAAATTTTTGCCCTCATTTAATATTTAAATTTGGGGATTTAATTGAACTTTCTGTGCTTAAAGATTGATTTAATTAGGATTTGTGATTATTGGATTTATTGAGTAAGTTTGGTAAAAGTGGCGTAAAAATTGATTTTAGTTGCATAAAATATTATTAGATATTCTAACGTTTGTTAATGCAGTTGGAATTTATTTTTGGTCAATTAATAGTGTGATTTTGAAATATTCAAAGTTACAAAATAAGTCCAAAATCAAGAAATTCTGGAAAAGAATAAATCAGGAGCTAAATGCACCCCTAGATTTTATTTGCACACTCCTCCTGCAAGTAGACCACAAAAACCTGTTTTGCACCCCCAGTTTTCACTAAGTTGCACCCCTCCTACCACTTAAATTTCACTCAACCAGATCATGCATTGTGGCAATCCGCACCTTTTAAAATTAGCCAACCAGAACAAGCCACGTGTCATAATCCTCCACTCACCAAATTGACCACTCAGATCCTGTCACGTCATCATCTCCTCCATCTCACTCATGAAATCCTAACCCTAATTTTCTTCTCTCCTTCCACCACCATGGTAGCCGCTGCCGCACCTCTTCATCTCGCCGGCTACCACTGCATCACCATCACACCATTGCCGGCGACGCACCAGTCACGACAGCCGCCGTTTCCGACCACCGCGAGGCACTCCACACCACTACAGCAGCGACAGCACCACCATCTGCCTCACCATGACAACGCCATCTTCTTCCATCGTCAACCATCAGCGAGACATGCTTCATCTTCTTTGCAGTAGAACCAGATTCAAGTTCGCACCTCCACAACTTGCCGGAAATCACGAACAGCAACAACCACCCCGAAGTGCCACCCTCGCGCCGTTCGTAGCGCAACCACTTGCGCACCACCATGGCCACCGCAGACCAGGAGCAACGCGTTTCCATTACAGCAGCCACCGCAACGAGCCACCATCGCGACCATCTTCTCCGTAGTTTCGTCGTGCCTCCACACCACGACCCTCCATTACAGATCTGCGAAGCACTTCGCCGGAGCACCAACACCTCCAGCAACGTCGTCCTTTCACGCACCTGTCCTCGCCAGAAAAGAAGACCTCGCCGGAGCAGCCACCACGTTGGAGCAGCCGCGCCGTCACGAGGGAGGGACAATAGTGTGAGAGTGAAACCCTAATTCTGGATAGAGAATCTGCACTACCACGTGTCAACATATGATAGGACACTCAAACTGGTCAACTCTGGTCAACTGGTCAAAGTTAGCAGTCAACTCTGGTCAAAACTGCAAATATGGTTAAATGAGAGGGGCAGAATTGGAAATTGGACAGGAATTAAGTTGCTAATTAATTAAATAAAAATAAAATATTTTAGCAACTGACAGATAAAGCCCAAAGTCCAGTGGAAGCCTATATAAAGAGACTTAAGGGAGCAGAAGCGGGGGAACGGACAACTTACAACTTACAACTGAGACAGTTGAAAACTCTCTGGTTTTGGCAGACACCGTCATCCATCACATCTCTCATTCTCTCTTTTCTTTTATTTTCTTTCCTTCATCATATTATCATGTATTCCATCAAAGCCATGGAGGGCTAAGCTTTTAG
>Ga0214542_1004800_pt1 | contig 26388 bp, 12 predicted proteins | sample CNSS1metaG_FD_160096 | JGI IMG/M metagenome (GOLD analysis project Ga0214542, IMG submission 160096) | Root nodule microbial communities from cowpea collected in UCLA plant growth center, Los Angeles, California, USA - CNSS1 | ecosystem: Host-associated > Plants > Roots > Nodule | place: USA...
AATAAAAAATAATATATATATATATATATATATATATATATATATATATATATATATATATATATATATATATATATATATATATATATAACCACAATCTCTCAATGATTACAACCCCATATGATAGGGTGAGCTAATAATTAAATGATCATATATACATACATACATATATATATATATATATATATATATATATAACCACAATCTCTCAATGACTACAACCCCATATGACCATATGACAAATATATAAACCTAACATCATGCACCACCTGTACTGAAACATGTTGTTTCTGAATTAATATCAAAATTTGAAGTGGTAGAGGACATGCAGGAAACCATGCTACGGACCACTGTTTTTGTAGGTATTGCCTAGCGGAACACCCCTTGCCGTCAGGCGCCACGCGTTCCAGTTTTCCTCGAATTTCATTGTTGTCGCTTGACGGTTCGTAACTCATCGCCAAGTGCTATACCAGTGCAATGAGATTATTGGTTTACAATGTCTCAATGCCTTTTTCCCACTTTCTAACCTTCCCCCCTCCCCCTCAACTTAGCTCTCTAAGTTGAGTACTCCAATTATGCACTACAATCCCATAATTCACATTCACCTCACCACAGCTTAGGTATGAACTATGACCTAATCCAATATGCCACATGATGATTAATTAAATTCAGTCCAACCAGATTACAACCATTTAAATCTGAATTACTAAATATCCATTCCTTAGTTATTAGTATCATGTCATATACTACGACCTTCGTCCCACATCCTTTAATCCCTCTTTAAACTTAAGCAATGTCTCAAAATGATTAAATCTCGCCCACATCATACAATTTAAGATTTAATGTCATAAAGACTCCCACTACCCATATTTATTAATTAATTAATTAAATTTCGCGGGTCTTAGATATTGCACTTTCATCTTCTACTTCATTGGAGGAGTTAGTGTGCATGATGACCAATCAAATGAGCTAGATGGCTATGCAACTAAATCAAGCACATGCTCAAAATTTAGACAAGTTTCCATCACAGAAAGTTGAGAATCCCATAAATGTGAGTGTCATCACATTGAGGTCTGGGAAGCGGATTCAAGTTCCCACATCGGAGCCCACACCTCAATAGGAAGTTGACCCTACCACACTTCCGAGAAAGCGTGATGCTTATGCACTCGGGCCTTCCACATCTAGTGTGCCTTCCACCTCTACTGCGCTTCCCATCCCTCTTCCTTTCCCGCCAAAGCCATTCTAAGCAAGAATATGGAAGAGGTTGATAGGGAGATTTTAGAGACATTCGTGAAGGTGGAGGTGAACATACCTCTTTTAGATGTCATTAAACAAATTCTCAAATATGTGAAGTTCTTGAAGGAGTTGTGCACTCACAAAAGGAAGCTAAAGGGAAATGAGAAGATCAACACGGGAAGGAATGTGTCAGCGTTGATAGGTAAATATGTTCCTCAGATTCCTAAGGAGTGCAAGGACCTAGGTAAATTTTGTGTACCTTGCATATTAAGTAACAATAAATTTGAAAATTCCATGTTTGATCTTGATGCTTCAATTAATGTTATTCCTCTGTCCATATTTAAACCTCTTTATCTTAGACCCTTGCAAGCTACAAGTGTGGTTATTCAGTTGACAAATAGAAGTGTTGTCCACCCCGTAGGTTTGGTTGACAATATCTTGGTTCGTGTTGGTGAATTAAGTTTCCCTGCTGATTTTTATATTCTTGAGATGGAAGAGAGATTTTCACATGATTATGCACCAATCATTTTAGGCAGACAATTTTTAAAGAATGAACAATTAATTTAAAATAACATTTATATCTATTTTATATTTTTATTGTAGTATTTTTTATATATGTTAATTAATTTACATAATTTTTTTTGTTATTTTAAAATGGATGAATAGTTTTCTAAAATTAGAAAAAAAATTAAAATTTAGCTTATCAAATAATATATTTTACTTACTTATGTCATACAAAGTTGAAATAAAACAAAAGACTTTTTAATAAAACAAAGTTTCAAGAGAATGATTTGAACAAATATGTTATTTGTGGTTAAGTTGTAAAAAACATTAATAACAAAAACATATATACTCTAGAAATTGATTTGATTAATGATTGAAGTTTAACTTTCAGAGAAGACAAATTTTTATATATCTATGCTTTTGTAAAGATAATAAATAAGAGTTTGTTATAAAATAAAGCTAATAACATAGAGAAGAATGGAGAATAGAAGGAAGAATAGACAATGAGAGAAGAGGGGGAACAACTTTTCTGTGTGTTATTATTGATAGGAATGGTCCAATTTATAAATACAACATGTAATTCATAAAGGAAACAAATCAACTTAGTTAATACAAATATTTACATAAAGAGTAATGAATCATATGAGTATCAATCATATGAGAGTAAATGTATCAAATCAATGGACAATCATTAATTCATAACAGAGTTAAAATAATAAATTATTTTATAAGGTTGGACTTAAATTCATAATGCACACATGATCACCTATGTATAATTGTTTATAAAGTTTAAGCAAAAAAAAATACAAATTATTTCACATTATTTTAAGTGGCTCCAAGTATCTCATGAAACTTAATGAGAGAATTTTAAATTATAAATATCAGTAATAATTTCAAAATATGTGTACATCATTTATTCAGTGATCATTTAAGTTGATCTTTTTCTTTTCTATTGAAATGTTTTTAAAAAGATAACAATTAAGATCATTCAATCATTATAATTGTTTATTTATATACCAAAAACAGAATTACTATTACAAATTGTACTCTTTAACAAAGAGTAAGGGTGGTAATGTGGGCTTCTCTTGGCAAACCAGTTCACAGCCTTGGGGCGGGCTGAAATATTGAATCTGTTGGCTCGCAACAACTCGACCCGCATAACCCGCAGTCCACGCGGGTTAGAAGTAGGGCTGGCCCACAACCCATAGAAAAAAAAATCTTATATTTGTGTGTGTTGGTTACTTTCCTTATGGACTTCTACATGGACATTCTAAATTATTGTATGAGTGGAAAAGACAAGTCTTATGTATTTCTGAATGAGCTGAAATTTGAAGAATTCATCTACATGTCAAACTACAAATATGGATACGATGAAAATGTTGGATTATTAATTTATTATTCAACTCCCCAAAGTCTTTCCTTACTTTTGTGAACTTGTTAAACTTTTCTAATTTGCTAAACGTTGAAAGTTTTATCATAAGAATTAAAAAAAATGGGTCAGTCACGCGAGTCAAAACCTATGCGGGGGGCCAACCCAACCCATATTTTTGCGGGTCAAATGTTGGACGAGCTTAAACGGATCGGGATTGGCCCACATTGCCACCCGTAACAAAGACACATCTACTTTATTTATTCAATTTGTTCCAAATTTAACATATTACTTTATATTAAATCAACATAAAAAAAATATTTAAAAGCAATTTATGCTATTATAAACAAACTTATCATATCACTACAAGAAAATCTCCAGTTAGAAATCAATTTTAGAAACCAAAAATAATTTATTACTATAGTGACCAATTTATTTATCAATTTACAAAACTAAAAATTATTGGTTACTAAAATAGTCACCACTATAAACCAATTAAAAACATAATCACAAACATGAACAAAATTTAAAAGGGAAAAACAAAGAAACTAAGGATACGCAATAAATTGTGAACGTGAGTGGTTTTGAAGCAAGAATTGAACGCACAAAGCAAATGGAAGAATGAAATGAACAAAGGAAGCCACACCACTTGGAGATAACACCAAGATTAGTGATGAAGAGTCGCCACTTGAGTTGAACACTCAAGATAAGACCTAGAAGAGACTTGACACTCCTTTCTCACACAAGGGTTCAAAGAAACTCTAGTTTGAATCAAGTCAAATATTTCTTACATACAAAGTTAGCCCCCTCTTTATAATGGAGAGTCAATTAACCTAAAATTAAGTCTAACAAGTTTATCTTCTAATTACAAGACTTAATTAAAGAAAATGCAAAAAAACATGTGCAAGACTTCTAGGATACAAACGCACGAGTTGGGAACTAGTTCTGGTAGTGGCAAAACATTGGCCACTGACTTCAGTCTCGCTGGGTGTCCTTCAGCTGTCGCTGGGCACCGAAATCTCCATTGGGCACCACTTCTTTCTCGTTAGGTACCACCTCCTCTACAACTTCTAATTGAATTTCAAAATTAAATTACACCTAACTCATACGTAAAAAAAATGTGTTCTTGTAGTTAAATTAAATCCATGTGATTCTAGTTTCCAACACAAAAGGAATCAACTCCTTTGGAGGTCTATAAGAGTAAAGGTCAATGTTGTTGAGTTTTGTATTGTGTCGGGTGCCATTCATTCTATCGGGTGCAAATTACAATGTTGGGCAAGAAAGATATTATCATATCTTTATGCTTATTGCAGTGTCACTCTTATTCATGCAGTTCCTTCCATGATTATGCTCTCAACACACTGCCATCGACAAATCCCTCTTTCCTTTATTACTTCTACCTTTAAAGAAACCAATCCAGAAATATGTTCCTAAACACCAAATCCAAAAGGTAATTTTTGAAATATATTTCAGATTGTATAATCCAAATTGTATTTATGGATCTAAAAATACTTTCTGAATGTACAATTTGAAAAGCATTTAAAAAATACATTCCAAATTATGTAATCTGAAATATATTTTTATGTTTGGAAACATCTTCTAGAATACATAGTCCATATTTTATTTTTTTTAAATGCATTTGAAATTGTGCACTCTAGAATATATTTCCAAATTTTGAAATACTTTCCGAAATGCTTAAATCAAATTATATTCTAAAAAAATACATTTATAATTATATAATTCATAATATATTTTGAAATTTGAAAATAACTTCCAAAATACATAATTTGGAATGTATTAAAAAAACATGAAATACTCACCACCTCCGACAATCACTATCAATCACCATCACCAACAAAAGAAAAATCCACCAATCACCATCAACCATCAACAACCACCACAAGTAGGCATGGCAAAATGGCCAGCCCAGCCTGTTTTGGTCCGGCCTGCCTGTGGCCTGCCAAAATTGGGTCGGTTCGGGTTGGCCTGACACTAGCAAACAGATTGGATATTACAACGCGTCCCGCCTCAAAGCGGACTGACTCGCCACTTTTTTCTTTATTTTTGATTTTTTTTTTTTAATTTTCTTTTAACTTTTTTAAAATTTTTGTTTATAAATTATATATATATATATATATATTAATATATATATATATATATAAATTATTATGTTTTAATTATTTTTAATTTTAAACATAAAAAAATAAAGAAACAATGGGTTGGCGGACCAGAATAAGTTGGCCCTCCAAACTGGCGGATTATGCGAATCGGACTACAACGGGTTGACGGGTTGAAAATTTCAAACTTGACCCGCCCTTTTCTTGTCAGACTGACAGGTCTGACCCTCTTTGACATCCATAAACACAGGTACATCACATAGTGATAATATGAATATTCTAGCAATTATGGGGTGCTGGAAGCAATTGTCCTTATGGAACATACGTAAAAATAATTATGAATATATTTGTTCTCCATGAAATGATATTTTGTGTTCTTGAAATTACATCTTAACCGGACAAAAAAAAACATATGAGCCAAGTAATTTACAATCTTTGAATGAAACTGCCCTATCTGACAAATAATAGAAATTACTTTTTATCTTTTTTTCTCCTACATGAAATTCAAATTCACCATGTAGAAGTCAGGGTCAATTATGGTGAGGCATTGATTCTTCTTCCTCAACAAGTGTCACCCTTCAATACCTTCTCATCCTTTTCATCAGTTCCAATTTCTTGACAAATAGAAGTCATCATTTCATTGCCCAAAACCACTCCTTGGTTTTGTATATAGACCCATTTTTCTTGAAAAAGGTAGAAAAACACAACCATAGATATCTGAACAGTGAAAAGTATGTTCCAAATTTTTATGCCTTTTGATGTTTTTTGGTGGTAGGCTTCTAATCCAAGATATACATTCAGGACACCCAGGAATGTGACTGCAGTTCCAAGAATCCAGTGTGCAAAGAACCAAACACTTCTTTTGGATCCCCTGTGAAGAAACACAACCTATTTATTCATCATGTTCTATTAACAATACTAATAAACATACAGCATAAAAGGTCTAATAACTTTAACATTTCACTGGTTTTGTAAGGTTAAATACTTATCTTTCAAGGTATTTAAATGATGAATTATGTTGTCTCTTGTCTCTCAAATTTTGGTAAAAATTAGTTTTGGTCCTTTCATGTTAAAGGGATATGTTTCAGTAATTGTATTTCCAAATTTTGGTGGATTTCACACTTTGTCGTTAGGGATCAAATTGATCAAATTTCAAAAAATACCAAAGACCAAAACTACCAATTTTAAAATGTAGTGACAAACCAATTTTAACTAAAACATGAGTAACCTAAAACATATTTTACGTATGTTTAAATGGAAATAAAATCATTTACTAGTCTAAGTTGGAATCTTTTAACGGCATTTTTTTTATGAATAAATATTAATTAATAGTATTTTGTCGATGGAAGATTTAAACTCACAATTTCTCTTCTTTTTTTTTTTAAATTCTTTAAGTCAATTTTATAACTCTCAAATGTTAATAGAGAGCTGAACTCATAATTTCTCTCGCCTCTCTTTCAAAGCCTTCGAGTTAATCTTCTGACTCCCGGCTAAATAGTCGGAGAGTTGAACTCACAACTTTTCCCATTTTTTCTTCCAATTTTTTCTACTAAACCAACTTTATAGCTCCAACAATCCCTGAACCCTAAACAAAATCATGCACATAGATACCCATATTCTCAATGAAAGTGAATTTAGTTGTTTTACCTTTGTGGTCGAAAAAGGCCAAGTAAAACTTGGAGCCAGATAATACCATACAGTGCAACTCCTAATCTTTGATGACTATTGTTGAAGAGGTTGTTGAAATTTTTTATGGACATGATTGCTCCAACTGTGGCAAGCAGCACAGCAATCATCTGCTGAATAGAAATTCAAAAGTATATATCATGTTAAAAAGGAAAATGGCATCAGTGAAAAAAAAAAAATAAACTTTAGACAAGTTAGTTATTTCTGTTAATGATGGTCTATATTAACTTCTGGCCTTCATCATAGCTATGACTTGGTAGTATCAAGAAGGGCCAACAGCATAATTTTGCTGTTTTCTTCACAGCCTGTGTTTCACTAATGAGATGAAGAAACTTTGGAGTCTCTTTTCATAAAAACATAAAAGGTTATTTAATAAAATGCCTTTCTTGTCCTCAAAGTATCCATAATAGTCCTTTTCAATAAACTAGGTGGTAATCACCAATGCATAATCTCATTACCCACTAACAAGCTTTAGGCTAAAAAAATAACTAAAATTCTGAATCTTGCTACTTTTAGCTTCATTTCATCATCATTAAAAGTATATTAGAGCTACAACTAACCTTATAAAACTAATATAAATCCATTAACAGATCCAAAGGGTTTCCAAAATTTTAACTACTCTCTTCATAAAGTTATTTGTTGTATTCTAATCTAACACACCACTCACTCTTATCTATTCATTCACTAATAGACAAAATAGACCATCTTGAAAATACTGTTTACAACTCTTCTGGCCCTTATTTTCTCACTACCATAAATTCTTGTTCTCTGTTTTTGTAGATCATTGGCTTTCTTTCAAGTTAAAGTAAAAGAAATTACAATATAAACAATCAATTATTACATCTGATTTGGAGTTGTTATGTAATGTGAACTTAGATATACTTGCCTGCAAAATTGAATGAACATAGAACACAATTCTATGCCTTCTTGGATTCTCCTCTTTGTTTGAGAGTCTAATTGCAAGTATACCAACAGGCATCAAGAACCCCATTGAAGCCCACAGGAGAAAGCCATGTAATGTAATCTCAAACTGAAGTCTTGGACTCATCTTAACCAATCCCAGAAAGAAAAAAAAGTTAGCTCCAGAGACAAAACTCATAAGGGGGCAAAATGAACAGATTCTGCTGCTAACTTTCATGGATAAAAGTTCAGAATATGCAATATAGATGAAATACCTTACCTTAATGTGACTATTATCTTTGGTTCTTGAAGGGTTGTTTGTAATTTGATGGTTCTCTGGGGTTGCACCAACAAGGGGAAAGATGATGAATACAAGAGAAGCATGAAAGAAGAAAAAAATGAGCTTTTGCTGAACTCCCATTTTTCCTAGTTCAAACTCAAACTCAATTTCAATCTCAATCTCAATCTCAATCTTCAATGTTTATATAAGATATAAGGAAGCAAAAGAACTATAACATTGTGAGCAGAAACTGAATCTGATTTCCCATGATTTGAAAGAGCTTATTCTCTTTTTTTGAAGTGTCTTCTGCTGTGTGTATGTGAGAGAGGATTCTGAGCAGAGAGCTGTGTTATCTAGACAGTACAACTAAAAAAGTTGCAACCAATGCAGGGAAAATGTGAGATCAACATGAGGTCAGAAAAAGCTCATCAGAAGAGAAAGAGTTTAAACTTTAACCTTCCTTTTAAGTATACATTTCATTTCAGATTAAACTCACATTTTCTTAAGGTTGTTGTTGTTGTTGCATGGAAAAATTGATTGTTGGTACTAAGTTCAGAAGATTTTGTGAATAATAAATGGAAGTGGAAATGAGGCATTGAATGAGATTTCAAACTTGTGGGGTTCACTGGGACAGGCTTTTTGAGAATGTGGAGTTGCAGAGCTAAAGTTTGTCAGATTTCAATGTGAAGGGTTAAAATTTATACATGTAGATACTGAGAGACAAAGTGGGTTGTGCTAGATTTACATTGTAAACATTATCTTATGCTTCCCACTAACATCATTATAACATGCTTGAATAGACTTCTCCACCAACCAAATACTGAGCCAATATACAGAATTTTTGGTTACAAAAAAAGTGGCTCAATAAATAAGATTCTAGAAAGATTTCCCACTTCTGAATTAAAAGTATCTCTGATTGGTTCTATAAATTATTTTGATAAAAAAAAAGTAAAATATTTTCTAATAATGTTGGTATTATAGGCATTGGGAGAGGTGATAGGATATGGAAAATAAAAATTGGTAACAAACAAACACCCATAACTCTACACCTATTATTTAGGGTTCCTAGAGAAACCCTTTTTATTATAATGCCACACCAATGTGATTCAATGGGATAGGGTGTGTTGTTCAGTGTTTTGCAATCAATCATGTAGATTTGTGGAAACTCAAAATGCTAAAAGACAAATCATTTGTCTACCACGTGACTCTATATTGTTTTAATTTTTATATTCCTTTATGATTATGATGAATTTTTTTCATATTAACTTTTGTGAAAACATTTAAAGATAATCATCTCGATATAATTTTTATTTTATTTAATATATTTTTAGTAAACATTTAAAGATAATCATCTCGATATAATTTTTATTTTATTTAATATATTTTTTATGTTAAATTTTGATTGAAATTAGAATTATTGTATTCTAAATTTTGATGTAATTTGATTAGTCGTTTATGCATTTTGATATGTTTCATCATCTCAAATATTAGTCTTAAATATATTTTAATTTGTACAAAAAGTTTAATATATTTTTATTAGATTAAAATAAATTTATTTATTTATTTTTAAAATTCAGAATCATGACACAAATAAATTATAATTTTTGCATCTAAATTTAAAAGATTAAAATATTAAAATTTCTATCTTACCAACAAATAATTGAATATGATCAATAACAACAAATTTTTTTTATGCATGTTAATTAACAACAAAATCATTATTTATAATATCAACACTTTCCACCAAGGAATATATTTAGAACTATTTGTGCATGTCCACAATAATGTGTAGGTTTATTTATTTACTTTATTAACATGTCTTCTTCTATAAATAATCGTAATTAAGATATAATCAAATACTAAATAAGGATATTTAATATAATATCTACAACCTTATCGCTCATTCATTTTCATAAATCTAACATTAAGTTCTAACATTATTTTACTTTTTTATAAATTTAAACATTTTTAATTAATTTTGTATTAAAAATGTCATTTTATTAAGTTTTCAAAATATCTTTTTATTTTTTTTGCTGTTTATTCATTTAAATTTTTTTGCTGTTTATCAATTCACCCTTCATTTTTCTAGTCTCTTTCAATTTGTTTATTAATCTGCTCATTTAAAAAATATTGTAAACACTCGTTAGAATGAAACTTTTTTATAATAATTTAACAAAAAAATACTTAAATTAATTAAATCTATTTTCTTATATTCCTGGCATTTCTTTTTCTTCCCCGTGATCTTTATGGAAATTTTTTTACTATTTCAGAATTGTCACAATCCAAAGCATGTGACACTGTTCTCTTCCTACTATTGTGTGCTGAGAATAGAATAAAGCAAAAGACGACTCTCGAAAATGCATAGTAAAATAAGGTATATACATAAGTAGTGGACCACCACAGAATAAAGATAACCAATGCATGAATTTATGCCATTTTTTTATGAATGAATCAAATAGTGTATTGCAGAAAGCAACGTGGTCCTCTTTTATCAAATATCATGCACACCATATCAACAATTGGATATAATTGGATATACGTGAATAATATATATATATATATATATATATATATATATATTTGCTAAATTGTAGTTTTAGAGTGATAAGGAAGTCTACACAGCTATGTTTTGCACGTGATTCACCATAAGTTGCTCATTATTGAAGTTCATTACAACTTTGAACACAACCTTTTTATTATTGCTTATCTTTTTTGTATCAAATATTTAATTGAATTGACTTATAGTCAGGATATTGTGATTTTGGATATGGAATATGGAATCAAGTCACAATTGAATGAAAAACAAAAATGTTAGAATTAATTATTTTTTTGAGGATACTAATTATCGGATTATGTGGTTTTATGTTTTGTTCTAATTGTGTAAATTTAATTTAAACATGTATAATTATTCATTTTGATTGTACAAATTAAATCTCTATATGTTGTATTGTGAGATTTTCAATAACTTTCTCACCATTTTTAATGTGACATTAATTTATAATACATTTGAAAGATTAAAATCATATAATGGTAAAAATTAGAAGACTTCATTGATTCAAAATGACATTTAGCTAACTGAGATTACATATGCTTTATACTAAAATTAGTGAAATTGAAACTTAAAAACTGAAATTATATAATTATAATATTAGAAAAACAAAAATTATGACTAAATCATAAAGTTATTGTTCAATTATTTGAATACTCTTGTTATACAACTATAAAGTCCCACAAGTATATATACCATATAAGTTAAAGTGTGTATAATATATAAACATAGAGGGTGAGGATGAGATAACTAAAATAAATTGTTTTGAATATTTTAAATCATGTATCTTGTGCGTGATGTTCATATCCCTTCAATCTATATACTCTCTCAATATAGACTTTTATGTTCTAACATTTTTCTACCCTAACATTGGGGGATGGCCACATTTCATATTTGAAATTGAAGAAAGAGATGCTATATTCAACTTGATTTAATACTTTTGGATAACACACCTCTTAAACTATATTTTCATCATGCTCACTTTTTTCACATATATAAATTAACATATAAATAAAAAATAATTTATTTTAATTTTAATATATCACAACAACAAAATCTCTTATTAATTATCTATTTTAAGGATGAAAAATAATTAGTCATTATAGTGACCAATTTATAAACTATAAATTATTAGTAACTAAAATAGTTTTTAAATTGGTCTTTAAATTAGTAACTATAATAAGTTGGTTTCTAAATTTGTCATTAACATTAACTATCAACGTTTTAACTACAACAAAATTGGTTTCCAAATTTGCCCTATTAATGACTAATTTATATACAAATTTAGAGACAAATTTCTTTGGTAACTAATGCTAGTGACCAATTTAGAGATCAATTGAGTATAATATGACCAATTTAGAGTCTAATTTAAAAAATATTTTAGTTACCAATAACGTTTAGTTTATAAATTTTTTATCCCTAAAATTGATCACTAATAAGAAATTTTATTGTAGTGTATTTTTATATATTGACACTATCAAAATTTTTTACATCAATTTTTTGACATTTCCAAAATATTGTTAGGTTTATAAGGAGGGGGTATCATTGGGGAGATATAACACCAATGAGACCTGAGTCAAACCATATAAGGCACTGACACCACTCTCAACCCAAAACCTTAAGGCAGTGGGTTTATGGGTCTTTATTCTTATATAGTGCTCTACTTTCTCACACTTGGATTCTTAACAATCTCCCCCTCAAGGGTGAGTCCCTTCAACCACATTGGTACACTTCCCTCCAGCGGAAGCTGCCCAACCACGAGTACTCCTTTTCTGCCCTTTTCTATACCGCCGTTATTCTTAACGGGACACGCTTTATTTGACCCGCACTGTTAGGAATACTTTCGATACTAGGACCATACTGGTACTGCACTCGTCTTAGCCGGTATTAACCATCGGTTCTGATACCACTTGTCAGGTTTTACAAAGGGGTTTCACTGGGGAGAACAACACCAATGAGATCTAAGCCAAACCACATAAGACACTGACACCACTCTCAACCCAAAACCTTAAGGCAATGGGTTTATGGGTCTTTATTCTTATATAGTGCTCTACTTTTCTCATTTGGTCAATGTGGGACTTAGACTCACACTTGGATTCCTAACAATCTCCCCCTCAAGGGTGAGTCCCTTCAACCACATTGGTACACTCCCCCTCCAGCGGAAGCTGCCCAACCACGAGTACTCATTTTCTACCCTTTTCTATACTGTCGTTATTCTTAACGGGACACGCTTTATTTGACCCACACTGTTAGGAAGACTTTCGATACTAGGACCATACTGGTACTGCACTCGTCTTAGCCGGTATTAACCATCGGTTCTGATACCACTTGTTAGGTTTTATAGAGGGATTTCACTAGGAGAACAACACCAATGAGATCTGAGCCTAACCATATAAGACACTCTGACACCACTCTCAATCCAAAACCTTAAGACAATGGATTTATGGGTCTTTATTCTTATATAGTACTCTACTTTCTCATTATTTTTTTGTTAAGCTTTTGGTTAAATATTCCAACAACTTTTATTTTAAAATGGGAATAACTACATTTCATATTTTTAAAATGAAAAGAAATTGACATTAGATAGAAAAGAATGAAACTTAACAATTTTGTTTTGTTCTTACCCTTAGCATTAAAACAAAACAGAATAATACTAATCATTGCATTTCATTTATTTGTATCATTCTACACATTAAAAGTTACCCAATAAGTTATTTTGTCACAAGAAAGGCAATTAAAGCAAGTTAGTCAATAACTAATTATGATTAAGATATAATGAACAGTGTAGTTCGTACTATGTGAGAAGTTACACAGAGTGAAAATGAATTACTATGTCTTGTGATTGAACCTTGGTGAGTGATGAGTATGCAAGTATATATTATTTCACTTTAATTTAATTCCTGATTGCATTAGTTAAACTAATCTGCAATGTTGGTTAATAGTTTGTCGTTATTTAGACACAAGAATTATATCACAACCACCATTGGATCATCATAAAACCTAATGGGTCCATGACACCAAGGTTCAACACATGAGCCCATCATAAATTTTTATTTTTATTTTTTTGTTTAATTTTCTAATTAACATATGAGGTTGTTGAAATGTCATATGTGCTCCAAAACTAACATTGTCCTCTAACAATCATTCCCTTTGAAAAAAAAAGTTATCCTTTTTTTAATCACATAATTTATTATTAAAATATTGTTTATTTTACGAATCTTATCTCTAAATTTTGTTGCATTGTGTGGTTGATTTCTTTTTTAGTTTTAGAGAAAATGTGTTATAAGATATGAAGGTAAAATCAACTCTATCAACCTTTTGAATAATCTGTTTTTTGTTTTTTCAAATGGATATATTGAAAACATCTAATAGGAAAGAGTTGGTATATAATTAGAGAAATTTAAATTTAATGAGTCACAAATTAACTTATAAGAGACATCGCATCACCTCCGACTCAAATGATATATGTTCCAACCACGTTCAATAGTCTTATATCGTTTACGAGTCAAGGAGGTCAAAGACGGTTTAAATATTTCTCCTACCTTACATCTTCAAGATGTCTTTTAAAGACAAAATTATGACGAAATTCCTCATTTCAAAACAAACAATACTTCGGATGCATAGTAATTGACCCTTAATGAAAATATTTGACGAACTTTAGATCGAAACATTAACCCTTACAACTATCAAAACGAAAACAATGTGTTTCTTAACAAAATATAATAAAACAATGCAAACTCATTCATTTTTTTTCTACTTTATTTAACATATATGTATATATAAACATTAGAAATCTGGTTATAAAATGAACCTAAAAAATCTTAGTGGTAAAATTTATTAAGTGTTAACATATTGTATTCAATCCTAAATGTCTTTAAAATAATTTTTTAGGCAATCTAAAATATAAAACTTTTATTTCTTGTAGCGAAAGGAAACCCCTTTTGTAAATTCTAGATTTGGTAATCCAAATAAAATATTTTACATTCAGAACTATTATTTCTGCAATAGAAAAACTGCAAGATGATATTATTGGAGTGTACAAAAACTTGGAAATATATATATATATATATATATATATATATATATATATATATATATATATATATATATATATATATATATCATCAAACTTACCTATATTCAAATGAGGGCCAGTGAATAATTAGTAAGATAGTAGTGTGTCAACTGTCAAAGATGATGATTTCTTCTATTGGTTTCAATGTTTGGTAATTTAGTTATATATGTAAAGAAAAAGTCAAAGTGCAGAAGATTATAACCTTTTTCAACAAATTGTTTCCCTTATGTCAAGGGGAATCTCAATAAAAGTTTAAATTGATTGGAGCTTTCCAACAACTTTTCTTTGAAAACCTTGATTAGGGTTACTTTATATCTTTTCGTTTTGTAGTCTTTATATGTCAAGGGTTGAAAATAAGCTCATATGAATAGGGAAAGGTTTTTCCTAATGAAACTTCCCTGCATTTGAAGTCACAATAATAATCATTTGTGGCAAGAAAATTGTGCCTGAGAAACTTCTTACTCTGCCCTAAATAACTCTCCCCTTGTTTTTTTAATGGAGTTTTGTTTGGTGATGACACCAATTGTGTCTCAATGAGTTATTATTTTTCTCTTTATCCTAAGCCACGGTGTTATCAACAACCAGTTTTTAAAAATGTATTACAAGATGTTATTAAGTCATTGGTAAATTTAAACTTGCTTTAAATCCTCTTTAGATTATACTATGGATATGTTTCAATAAATATTTTCGTAAATAAAAAAAAATTAGAATGAAATCAAGCTATGTCATCCTTTTTAAAAGTCTTTTAATAGAATTCTTTTAATAAATTATATGTCGCAACCAGATCACGACGGGACGACGAAAGAAAAAATTTTAAATACAGAGGAGTCGTCACCATAGTTTATTAAGGAAAACTATAGAAAAATATTAAAGATTTTAGTCTTTAAAACCAAGTTTAGGTTCGGAAGTCGGTTACGAGTGGGGAAGGTATCAGCACCCCACAACGTCCATCCAAAGATGGTTCCTTTTAATTAAGTGTACAAAATTAATGCAATTTTTAAAATATTTAGTTTTCCATAAAAATCAAACAAACAAACAAATACAAAAATATTAAACAAAAGTATTATTGAAATTTTAGTTGGGTCCGACAATGATTGACCTTGCTCCTACGTATCTCCATCTCGCTCCTACATATTTACATTAAGAATGGAAAATCAAGGATCACGTAGTTCTAAATGAAAAAAACTATTTGAAAAGATGTGATTTTTTTGAAGGTGAACCTGACAAGGATTTGGCCTCGCTCCTACGTATTTCCATTCAGGATGAAAAATCAGGAGGGATTAAGTACTTCTAAATAAAAGACTATGGAAAATGACTTTGAAAAGATTTTAATTTTTGTTGAAGGTGAACCCCACAAGGACTTGGCCTCGCTCCTACATATCTTCATTCAAAATGGAAAATAGGGATCACATAGTTCTAAATGAAAAAAAATATTTAGAAAATATGGAAGGGTTTTTAAACTCGAATTATTTTAGAGAGATTTTGTAAGTTGTAAATTAACAAGCAAGTATGAGACCCAAGAAGATAATTAAAAAGTATAAAAATTAATGATTATCAACCGAGCGAGTTCGGAACTCAACATGAGAATTAAAGTTATGAAAATAATGATTATCAAGTGAGCCCGAGACTCCACATGATAATTAAAGTTATGAAAATTAATGAATATCAAGCAAGTACAGGACTCGATGTGATAATTAAATTCATGAAAAAAAAAAGATATCAAGGGAGACCACTACTCGACATGAGAATTAAAGTTATGAAAATAATGATTATCAAGCGAGCCCGAGACACGACATGATAATTAAAGTTATGAAAATTAATGATTATCAAGCGATTATGGGACTCGACATGATAATTAAAGTTATCAAAAATAATGATTATCAAACAAGTTTAGAACTCAACATGATAATTAAGTTATGAAAATAATAATTATCAAGCGACCTCGAGACTCGACATGATAATTAAAGTTATGAAAATTAAAGATTATCAAACTCGACATGATAATTAAAGTTATGAAAATTAATGATTATCAAGCGAGTCTAGGACTCGACGTGATAATTAAAGGTATAAAAAATAATGATTATGAAGCGAGACCAGGACTCGACATGAGAATTAAAGTTGTGAAAATAATGATTATCAAGTGAGTCTGAGACTCGACATGATAATTAAAATTATGAAAATTAATGATTATCAAGCGAGTGTCAGACCCGACATGATAATTAAAGTTACGAAAATTAATTATTATCAAGCGAGTTTAGGACTCGACATGATAATTAAAGTTATGAAAATTAATGATTATCAAGCGAGTCTCGTACTCGACATAATAATTAAAATTATGAAAAATAATGATTATCAAACAAGTTTAGAACTCAACATGATAATTAAGTTATGAAAATAATGATTATCAAGCGACCCCGGGACTCGACATGATAATAAAAGTTATGAAAATTAAAGATTATCAAGCGAGTTCCGGACTCGACATGATAATTAAAGTTATGAAAATCAATGATTATCAAGCGAGTTTGGGACTCGACATGATAATTAAAGATACGAAAAATAATGATTATCAAGCAAGTCAAGGACTCGATATGAGAATTAAAGTTGTGAAAATAATGATTATCAAGCGAGCCCAGGACACTCGACATGATAATTAAAGTTATGAAATTCTTGATTATCAAGCAAGTTCGAGATTCAACATGATAATTAATGTTATGAAAAAAAATATAAAAAGAATGATTATCAAGCGAGTCTGGGACTCGACATGATAATTAATATTATGAAAATTTTTATTATCAAGTAAGTCTGAGACTCAACATGATAATTAATTTTATGAAAATAATGATTATCAAGCGAGTCCAGAATTTGACATGATAATCAATGTTATGAAATTTTTTATTATCAAGTGAGTTTGAGACTTGACATGATAATTAATGTCATGAAAATAATGATTATTAAGCAAGTTGAGAACTTAACATGATAGTTGATGTTATGAAAATATTTGAAAGATTTTAATTATCAAGCAGGTCTGAGACCCAACATAATAATTAATGTTATGCGATATATCTATAAAAAAACAAAATAAATAATTGATAATTTTTGTAAAATATTATATATCTCTTTTAGAAAAGAATATCACCAAATAAAAATAAAATTTTCTCAATTAATGCCTAGACATATTTATTATTCAATAGCTATCTCAAAATTTTTTATTCCAATATTCATGTTTGGTGTGCATCTTGTTCGTTATTTTGAAACATCCAATATAAGCAACATGTTATATTAGCCATTAAAATCAACACTCGCATTCCGATAAAAGAATTAAGGAAAAAGTATAAAAGATTTTGATTAATAAACTAATGTACCGAAACAAGTTTCCAAATGCAGAGATTTATTTATATATATATATATATATATATATATATATATATATATATATATATATATATATATATATAAGGTTTATGTTTTTTTGACACCTTTTATGCCAACACATATGCAACTTTCATCTAATATTAATGGCAATAAAGTCCATCCCAGATTTCGTATATTACACAACCAACCATATCTTTTTACATAACAAACCCACATTATAAGAGACAATTTCATAAAAATAATTATAGTTAGAACATGTACATACGGTGCCATGACGAGTTCAAGTTTCAATATAAGAGAAGGAAAAGAGAGAAAAAAACAATCAATATGTTCGATGTTATGATCTCATAATAAATATCACAAGTAAATATAAAAGGAGAAAGAAAAACCTAGATTTTTTCACACCTGTTTGATGATTTTTGCTTTTCAAAATCAAAACAATGTTTACAAGTGTATCTCTCTTATCTTCTCAAAGCTCTATGTTTTGGTGGCTTTGCCTCTACAAGAAGTATTTTTCAGGTGCTTTTTCTTTGAGTTTGGTGTCGTGGTGTGTGATCCCTTAGTGTGAGTCGTTAATGAAGGGTGATAAGAGTGAGACCAAAAAAAGGATATTTTTTACCTTGGGAAGAAGATGATAGTGGATAAAGGAGAAATGTATTGTTATGTGTTGTGTGAAAAACCTCTCTTTAATGAAGCGGAGAAAGAAAAAAAAAAAGAACTCGAGGAACGAGCGTCATAGACCATGAGATCCTAAGATCCTTTTTATTTTTTTAGCATTGTCTAAGATATTAAGTGTGTGTGGAGGTTGAGAGAAACGTGGAGAGAATCTAGATCAGTAAGATGTAGTTGAGTAATGGTAACATATAACAAATTATTTAAAAAAAAAAAAACTTTTCTTACTTTCCCTAATTTTAATTTTATTTCTTTCTTTAGTAGAAACTATATATATCTTTTTATTCTTTTATTAGTTTGCTTTATATGCTTATTAGTCTAATATATTTTTTAAAAACAATATTTTTACAGTTTTTTTACCGTTATCTTTTTTTCACTTTTTTTTTTATAAATTCAAATTTATTTTATAAAACTATTTTGATTATTTAAAAGATATTTTTCTATTTTAAATTTATTATTATTTTTTTATTATAAAAAACTCTCTTATTTTTAATTCTTATTCTTAATCATAAAAATTGTTTTATATTTTTTAGTGTTTATCTTTTAAAAACTTATTTTCACTGCACAAATATTTTTCTTATCTTTTTTTATTTTGTTTACTTTTCTATTTTTTTTTAAAAAGAAGTATAGTTAGGTTATATTATATATTATTTGTCTAGAAAATAAGAAAAATAAAATTATCATTACTAAAAATTATTTTTTTTATTTTATTTATTATTTAGTCAATCGGACAAAATTAAGCGTTAACATTATACATACACTAAGAAGATCATTAAATAATGAGACAAATAAAAAAGTATTCATTATATTAACTAAATTAGAGATATTTTATAAATTAAAAATTATTAATATATAATAATTTTTATTATTAATAAAAACTATAATTAATTTGTGAGTTGAAGTTTAAACTAGTATTTAACATTAGTTGATTCTAAATTAATTTCTAGATTTTAATTCACAAAAGTAATTATAATTTTTTATTAATAATAGAAACTATGTCAGATATAATGACTTTTAATTTATAAAATGATCTTTAATTTAATTATTATAGTAACTATTTATTTTTTATTTTTATTGTGTTCTTTTATGATTTTCTTACAATGATAATCTAATTTTAATTTATAAACAAATTAATTTTACCTTTTAATGTTTTCTTTACCTCACAATTATATATGATGTAATATGCTTTCATGTTCGTACCAATTGAGAAAAAAAAATGAGCTTCAATATGTTTCTAATTTAAAGAAATTAAATGATTTATGGTTTTAATCAAAATCAAGTCTAACCAAACAAGATAAAATTAGCATCAAATGAATTTAATGAAAAAAACAATTAACACGGTTACAATTAATTGACGAATTAATTATATTATGTGAATCATTTAAAATATTATGATGAGTTTAATTGTGATTTAGTAAATATAAAGACTTACAAGTAGGGATGGCAACGGGGCGGGCACGGGTTTTGCTATCTCATACTCATTCCCGTAAAAGAAATTTATCTTCATCCTCATATCCAAACCCAACGGGTATCAAATTTTTGTCTCATCCCCATCCCCACCGGATAACGGGTATAATCTCGTACTCATACACATACCCATTTTCTTACTACTTCAATGTTCATTTTAATTAATTTTTATAAAATAATAAAAATTTATTGTAAAGGAAATATAATATTATCAAATATTCAATATTAGAAGGAGGGTTGTTTCTTCGATATCAAATACTTTAAAATAAATTATAATTGTTTATATTTTAGATTATAATACCAAATAAAATTTCATGAGAACCAAAATAATTATTAAATTTGTAAATATTAATGAAACATAGTTGATAGAATTTAAAAATATTTTTTTTAAAATATAAAAGGAAAACAAATATTCAAATTAAAATATATTTTAAATGTTTATTTACTTCAATCTTTTAAATTCTAATGAATCTCTTTTTTATACACTAATAAAAGTTATAATATATCATTTGATCAAAATGATACAAAGAACAAATAATAATCATAATAAAAGTTTAAAATAAACTATAATTGTTTACATTTTAGATTATAATACCAAATAAAATTTTATGAGAACCAACACATTTATTAAATTTACAAACATTAATGAACCTAGTTGATAAAATTTAAAAATATAAAAGGAAAACAAATATTCAAATTAAAATATATTTTAAATGTTTGTTTACTTCAATCTTTTCTATACACTAATAAAAGTTGTAAGGCCTGTTAAAATTCTGATTCTTTTCTGCCTTAAATTAAAAGGGCTGCCTTATGTGAGTTGGGCCTAAGGGCTGGCCCAAAGCGGAACCAGACCCCTAAGTTTGCCCTAACACATCACTCCCTTCTCATTTTAGAAAAATAACCGCTTTGCCTTCTTTCCCTAACACAGAACCTCTGTTAGGGTTTCGCTCTTTGGCCTCTTCAGTTGAACTCCAACTAGATCTCCACTTCACATAAGTCTGTTCCAACTCATACCTTATTTCCATTTAGTTCCTTCTTCGCGGTTCCAACTAGGGTCAGCCATGGTGAGCTCATTTTGAACTGGTTTCACTGTTTCCAGCTCGCTACTCTAGGAGCTGTTATGTTCCTCTGTTCGTACCCAAGGACCCAACTGCTAGCTTGTTTTCCAGGTAAGGGAAGCTAGAACCCTCTTGTTTGGTGCGATGGTTGTTGCCTTACTTGTGTTTCGTGATTCTCGTGGTTATATGTTGCTATGGATGTATGGTATGGTTGGCATTATTGCTTGGGTGTGAAAATGTGTTTGTGGCAGAGAGGGACAGTGGCGAGGTCTTATACACTCGCCCAAGCGAGCCTATCTCGCCTAGGTGAGACTTGCAGGAACAGGTCAGGGCTGCACTCGAGCTCTCGCTCAGGCGAAAGCTCTTGTTTTGAGCGAGGCACCATCTCGCTCAAGCGAGAGACTCTCGCCTAAGCGAGTACGCGTGAGAGTCTTGGCATGTTTATTTTAACATAGATCTTGTATCTTTTGAACTTCAAATATGTTGGATGGTGATAAAAAAGTATTCATGACAATTACATTAAATTTTTATATTGTAGTAAATAAAAGTTATTTATACAATTATAGTGAAAAAACTACAGTATGATTGATAATGAGTTAGAAAATAAAAAATAATTAGATAAAATATGTCGAAATAGTATTCTACATAATGAAAATAAACAACAAATAAAAATATTAAAAATATTAACAAATATTTACAAACAATTTGAAAGACTATTGAAAGAAATGACACAAAGGAAAATAAATGTATAATTAAGGATATGATAAGTTAAAAAATATCTTAGAGATCTAAGAAAACTTTTCAAATATCAAGATATATACTCAATGGTTGAAAAATAACAAAAATTGTTTTAGCGAAACAAAAGAGTTCTTCAAAAATTGTTTCAGCGAAACAAAAGAGTTCTTCAAAAATTGTTTCAGCGAAACAAAAGAGTTTTTCAAATGAAACAAAAACTAATAATAATAAGTAAAAGATTTTTTTTATATTACCTAGTGAACGAAAGATTTGTGCTATTAAATACTTAAATTGAGAGTATTAAACATTTTCACGTGAAAAGAAAATATATAATAAATAAAAATATTAAAAAATAATAGAAATATTCAAATGTTATACATAAAAAAAATTTAATTGAGATACATCTTTTTAACATAATTACATAAAAGGTTATGATAAGATGAAAAATATAATTGAGATGCAAATGAGTTTCATGACAAACCAAATAATTAGAAGAAATAAAAAATAATATATATATATATATATGGTTACTTAATTAATTGTGAATATTTTAATAATTTAAACGGGGACGAGTATTATGGCGGGGATATGTACATCCCCATACCCATCCCCATACCCAATTAAAAAAGTCAGGGATTCCCCATACCCATACCCATACCGAGTCAATGCAGGAATTCTTCGTCAAAACGGAGATGAGTTTGAGGAATACCCACGATGACAGGTTTATTTGCCATCTTTACTTATAGGTTATTATGAGAAGTGATAATAAAATAAAATAAGGATAAAATAAAAAACCAACTTGATATACATTGGTTTATAAAAGCGATTGGGTTTTGTCTTTGGTCACAAGGTCCTTTTCACGATACACCATTAAGAAAGAACGTATGAGTAGAGATGGCAAATAAACTCGTCCCCGTGGGTATTGTCCAAACCCGTCCCCGTTTTGATGGGGAATCCTCGCATTGACTCGGTATAGGTGTGGGTATGGAGAATCTCCGAATTTTTCAATTGGGTATGGGGATGTATATATCCCCGCCATATCTCTATCTCCGTTTAAATTATTAAAATATTCACAATTAATTAAGTAACTATATATATATAATTTCTATTTTTTATTTCTTCTAATTATTTGGTTTGTCATGAAACTCATTCGCATCTCCAATATATTTTTCATTTTATCATAACCTTTATGTAATTATGTTAAAATGATGTATGTCAATTAAAAATAATGTATGCCTCACATTTGAATATTTGTATTATTTTTTAATATTTTTATTTATTATATATTTTTCTTTCACATGAGATGTTTAATATTCTCAATTTAAGGTAATATAAAAAAATATTTACTTATTATTATTAATTTTTGTTTAATTTGAAGAACTCTTTCGTTTCGTTAAAATAATTTTCATTATTTTTCAACCATTGAGTATATATGTTGATATTTGAAAAGCTTTCTTAGATCGAGTATTTTTCATCTTATCATACCCTAATTATACATTTGATTTCCTTTGTGCGATTTTTTTCAATAGTCTCTCAAATTATTTCTAAGACACACATTTGTTAATTTTTTAATATTTTATTTATTGTTTATTTTCATCTTGTAGAATAATATTTCGATATATTCTATCTAATTATTTTTTAGTTTCTAACTCATTATCAATCATACTGTAATTTTTTCACTTTAATTGTATAAATAACTTTTATTTACTACAATATAAAAATTTAATATAATTGTCATGAATATTTTTTTCTCACTATCCAACATATATTGTAGTTCAAAAGATACAAAATCTATGTCAAATTGTATTATTATGTTTATTATTCGTTCTTTGTGTCATTTTGATCAATTGATGTATTATAACTTTTATTAGTGTATAAAAAAGATATTCATTAGAATTTAAAAAATTGAAGTGAACAAACATTTAAAATATATTTTAGTTTGAATATTTGTTTTCCTTTTATATTTTTTAAATATTTTTTAATTTTATCAACTAAGTTTCATTAATGTTTGTAGTTTGCAAATCTAATAAATGTTTTGGTTCCCATGAGATTTTATTTGCTATTCTGATCTAAAATGTAAACAATTATAATTTATTTCAAAATATTTGATATGGAAGAAAAAATCATCCTCCTAATATTGAATATTTGATAATATTATGTATCCTTGATCGCAATTTTTTTTCTTTTACAAAAATTAATATTGAAGTAGTTAGAAAACGGGTATGGATATGGGTACGAGATTATACCCGTTACCCGGTGGGGATGGGGATGAGACAAAAGTTTGATACCCGTTGAATTTGGGTATGGGGATGAAGATGATTTTTTTCTACGGGGATGAGTATGGAATAGCAAAACTCGTCCCCGCCCCGCCCCGTTGCCATCCATACGTGTGAGAGGGAAAAGAGAGGCAGAGAGATAGTTTGGAACGCGGTAGTTGGAGAACACATAAATTGCAAAAACGGATACTGAGATCTCTTACGGATTGAGGTTACTGCTCTATGTTTTATTCTTTGATAATCTTAAAATCTTAACAATCCTAAAAATCCTAAACTATTTTACAAACATTACATGAATTGGTAGAATGACGGTTCACATTAATTTAATTATAAGGTGAAAAACTACTTTTACTTTAGACTTTAATTTAAATTTATTATCAACTTAGAAGTTTTATTACAATCTATAAATAAATTAAACTATTATTTAAAAATAATATATAGATTCTTTTATTAGATATTTATTTCGCATTGGTTGTGCATAAAAACTGAATATTCTTATTTTAAAAAAATATGACTATGACAACTGCCACGACACTATGCCTCTTTGTCCAGAAATTGGACGATTTTGATTTGGGAAATAGTAAATGTGGAAAATGTACTTGATTTGAGAAAGGCAAACTTGAGAAATCCAAATTCATGTATATGGGAAAATAAGATTTATAGTAAGATATTCACTTATCTAATTAATTTGAACTCGAGAAAATTTTAAGAATATGGATTTATTAAAATATGGCATTAAAACTACTATATTTTACATATATAATATGACATGTTTTCACTATTAATAAAATGACGGTTAAAATGATTATATATTACATGTAAAATATGATGGTTCAAAAAATGTCATTATGTTGTAAAAAGTGGTGCTTTCAAATAATCGTTATATTAAAACTTTCACAGTTTACACAATTTTTTTGTTGTGAATGTTAAGTTAGTTAATTCAATTTCACATACTTATTTTCTTAACTACAAATGTGAAAAGAAAAAAGAATATGACTTCACATGTAGTTGATGGAACAAGTGAAGTATAAAAAGAGTCTCACTCGTAGATGTTGCAACAAGTGAGAGTCTATAGAAATTAATTCAAGCTCTTTTAGTTAATTTGATATTTTTGTTTATAAATTAAATGAATGGTAATCATATGATGCTCAAAGAAGAATTAAATTACGAAACAATTGGATAATTAACCTATATCTTTTATATTTATTTATTTTATTTATTCCCCTACTTTATTGTTCCACACATTTTTTGCATATTTTTGATAAGTACCTTTCTAAGTTAATTTTCAATCTAGTTCGTTCGAAAATGACTTATGGTTAGCTTAACCTTCTATACTCTTTTATGTTAATTTTGGTGTAGCTAAATATTCAATTATAAAAATTAGACAATTAATGCATATCATTAGATAATTAGTGCAACATTTGAATATTAACATTTATTTGATTGTCAAAATGACAACAATGAGATATTTGAATAATAATTTTGAAATAGTATAAAAATAATTTTTTTTTAGTATTTTTGTTTATTTTTTATTTTAAATTTGTAAGATGTATGTAAATACAAATTATTTTTAATCCATGTTAAGAAAGAGGGGGAAAAGGCCCACTTACATGTTGGTCTGCAGACAAGATGATCTGTCGTTATCTGAGTTCACATTTCATAGTCGCTTTATGTTGCATATTTTGCTTTACTAATGTTGTTAGGTAGTAAACTTGAGTTTTTTTTTGGAGTGGTTGATACGTAGTCGACCTTTGAAGGGTAACAGATTGCCAGTTTCTTATGTTGTTCTTTTGTTCGCAGGTTTGTGATTAACCTTCCTTGAACGGCTTTCGGCCTTGGGAATGGCTATTAGCCGAGGATTGTCCGAACTTATCTGTTTATGTGGTATACACGCGTTCCTAGCTTTGAATTCAGCCACTTAATTGACAACTATCCAACCTTATCTGGCCTATACGGTACATTTTGAAATTTTGGTATTTATACTTAAATTATTTTTAAAAAATTGAAGATTATTTGTGGTTTGTAATTCAAAATTTGGTATTTATACTTGAAATTACTTTTTAAAAATTGGCTAGTAAATATATATATATATA
>Ga0214542_1004805_pt1 | contig 26380 bp, 23 predicted proteins | sample CNSS1metaG_FD_160096 | JGI IMG/M metagenome (GOLD analysis project Ga0214542, IMG submission 160096) | Root nodule microbial communities from cowpea collected in UCLA plant growth center, Los Angeles, California, USA - CNSS1 | ecosystem: Host-associated > Plants > Roots > Nodule | place: USA...
TATATAAAATTCTCTTAGTGTTCTACTACATGGGTTTTGCCTTTTGACTCTTGACATACTAATTTAACTATTTCAAATAACATACACATATTACAAAACCTAAATAACTAAACCCATAAGTCTTCAACATTTTTCCATGCATCATCATCAAGTCTTCCATACTTCTTCATAAGTTATCATCATCATCATCATCAAAACTCCTTATTGGAAGAAGATGTTCATCTTCTTCTTTTTGTCAACAGTCGTCAATCGTGACAATTCAGTGTTAACGAGTAAATATTTTTATAACGATGACCCTTTCAATCTTTCTCCATTCCCGTCATTTATTGAGCCAAGCTATATTTCTCTACCTTGTACTCTTGGCACCTTTTACTCCATTATGTACTTCTGAAAACCTATTAAATATTATATTATCCTTTCAAATGAATACAAACTATACCCAAGCTCTTTATACTCCATACATACTTTACTATATATACTTTTCTATATATTTACATTTAAATTTAGTAAAAATATTCTTTAATCTAACTTGTCCTAAAATAATAACAAATCATTCAGAACAATCGATAATATTTTTTCGAATATTATCAATAAATAAAATACAAATTATATCATTTCTTATTAAAATAAGATAATATTAAATTGTTTTTGTTAACTCAACAAAATGAAAAGAAAATTTTAAACTCAAAAATACATAATAACTATGATTACCGTTTCACCCTTTCAATTTTTCTCCCTTCACGTCATTTTTCGAGCTAGCCTATTCTTCCCTATCCTATACTCTCTTCACCTTTTCCTCTATTATGTACTTCTTAAAACAAATTAAATAGTATACTATCCTTTAAAATTAATATAAATTGTCCACACAATATCTATACTCCATATATATATATATATATATATATATATATATATATATATATATATATATATATATATATATATATATATATATATTTTTATCTATATATATATATATATATATATATATATATATAATTTTCTATGTATTTAGATTCAAATTTAATAAATAAATTATTTAATCTAAGTTGTAGTAAAAAGAAAAAATTAATTGATGTATCAATAAATAAAGTACATAAAATTTTATTTCTTATTAATATAATACAATATTCAAGTTTTGATCGTTAACATATTAAAGTGAAAAGACACGATTAAACTCAAAAATACAAAAGAACTATGATTATCTTTTAATTCTTTCAATTTGTCTTTGTTTATGTCATTTCTTGGGACAGCCTATACTTTCCTAACCTATCCTCTCACCACCTTTTCCTCTATTATGTACTTCTAAAGACATATTAAATATTATATTATCCTTTAAAAATGAATACAAATTGTTTCCAAATATCTATATACTCTATATATACTTTACTATATATATTTTTCTATATATTTTCATTCAAATTTAATAAATTAATTATTTAATATAAACTTATCATTCACAATAGTTGCTAATATTTTTTTACCAACATTATCAATAAACAAAATACAAAATATTTTACTTTTTATTAAAAAAATATGATATTACACTTTATATGTATGTGAATATTGAAAGACTAAAAGGGTAATCATATCATTAATTATATATATATATATATATATATATATATATATATATATATAAATATCATTAACAATCGAAAATCAACTATATCTAAGTGATAAGATATAAATAATAAATAAATACAACTTTGATTATGAAAACATTAAATTAGCATTCAAGGATATACATTGAAGTAAAAAATATTGAATAACTTTGTATTTATGAGAAAGAGAGTTTGCAAGTATAAAGAAAATATAAAGAAAATAATTAATCAATTTAATAAATTATTTCATATAAACAAAATATAATATATAATACTACTACATTTAATATTTTTAACTAAAGTATTGTTGTCAACATAATTAACACAATAAGTATTACGTTGAAGATATCCATCAAGTATAATATTAAAACTTTATTTTCAAGAATTTTATTAATTTATTATTTATACAAAAACAAATAATACATTGTTCTTATTATAGTTAAATATGATATCAAATAAATTTTTTTTTATAATATACCATATTTTTTTACACTCGCTCAAATGTTATTTCATTTAAATCCAACCATGAATGAATTTTAAATCTAGATATGCTCATATATTACGTCATAACATACCATACGTTAATGCCCTATGATATTTTAATGTCCACATAAACAAAATTTAACATCATCATAAACATAAATCATACACGTACTCTGGCAGCAAATATTAAATTATTAGGGGCAAATTACAAACATCAAAATCACAATAAAAGAAAAAAAGAAAATATGGTTCCTTCTAACCGACTTCAACTGAACAAATTCTACACCTTTTTAACATTGATCAAGCAGTAATCTTCTTTGTCAATCTCGATTCTTATAACATCTCTAGCAGACATCTTCATCTCTTTGTATAAGTTTTTCCACCCATAAGTTAGGTAACACTCATTTGGACTCCTTTCACATCATCTAACTTGGTACGACCAAAATCTCGATTCCCAATCAGATAGAACATATTTCTTTCCTCTTTTCTTCAACAAAGCTCTAATAACAAAAGTTGCACCAAGGTATTGAAAAAAAGATAAAAACATATTAACTAAATAACTGTATACTAGATAATTAGCAACAATCGAACACAACACAATCATTAAAGATAAAAACAAAGCTCTAACAACAAAAGTGGCACCGAGGTACTGAAAAAAAGATAAAAATAGATTAATTAAATAATTGCACACCAGATAATCAACAACAATCGAACACAACACAATCATTAAAATATATAACCAAAACTAAATAATAAAAGGCTATAGCAAGGATGATGTTCTGACATCATGAGTAGTTAAGGTTTTCATCATGGCATGTGAACAATCAATGGAGTTTTCTCCACCCAAATTAACAATATTGTTCTTATCCTAAGCCTCAATACTCAACTTTGGAGTATAACTCATTTCTAAACCTGTTGAGTTAAAAATCTTAAATACAAATCTATTGTCACCAAGGTAATTTAAACTAAGGTTAACCATATCAATCAAGTCATAATAACTAACAAGAACTCCAACACCAAACAATACCAGACTGCCATATTCTTTTTTACCCAATTCAACCTCAAATTTCATGGACAAAGGATTATACAATTCCACTGTTTTACCAAATACAATGTGCTCCTCTCAGAAGATTCGGAACGTGTTATCCAAAATGAGATATCAACAAAACATTATACAATACGTTTATCGAACAACAAAAATAATAGAAAAGCACTCCAAAACTTCACCTAGGATGGAGAAAAGTAAACTGTGAAGGATGAAAAAAATCTCGAACAAAAAATATGTTCAACCCAATCAACGTGAAACAACCTCATCTCAAAGTAGAGATCCCTAAAGAACAAAGTTGTGACATAATACACGTAATCCAAATCATAGAAATTGAAAATTTCATCACAAGTCCTAAACTTTATGTCATAAAGAAGGGAATCCTCAAACTTGATATTCAACCTATTACCTTTGGGATCTTGGAAATAGTTGGGTCCAATCATCAAATAATTGGCCCATTCCCGATAAAATCCTTCTGAAAATGTAAGAAATTCCTAAAAAGAATTAAAGAAAAGAATGTAAACTACAAGCATTATAATCATTGAAAAAAAAAGATCAATATATAACTATATAAACATGCAGAAAGAAAAATTATATACAAAATGTCAACTACAACAAATTACGATGAAAATGAATATTCAACCAACAATGAACTCTATTACTACCAACATTAAGAAAAAACATATCAAAATTAAAAAAATGATGAATACACGAAAAAAAATGAACAAATTTAAAAACCAATGAAAACAAAATGAACATAGACTTACCTCAATAGACTCAGGGAAGGAGATAGAGCTTTGGAAGAATTTTTTTAAATTGAGACCCTTATTGCAAGACATCTTCTTCCTCAGAAACTTAGAAAACAACTCCAACACAAAGCTACCCAACAATAAAACAAGTCATGAAATGAAGTCCGAAATGAAGTTTGCAATCAAATAAGGCCTTTTGTTTTTGAACTAATATTAATGGGCTTGGAATCTTCCACCAAAAAGGGACTTTTATTGATAGCAAGCATATGTTATGATCCATTTCATGGACATGTATTATTTTTTAAATTCAGTTTTCCATCAAACAATGTTTAATATTCACAGTCTTGCTTAATTCACTTTTAACCCACTTTTTTATCCTTGTTAATTGTTAAATATTTTGCATAGGATAATGATATTTTGACTTACTTTTTTTTTTTACAAACTTTTAACTAATCACTTCAATTATTTATTTTGATTTTTTTAGTGATGTGATGTGATGATCTAAAGGTGATTGGAGTGGTGGGTTAAAAGTGGATAAAAAAAGGTGAGTTAAATCCTTTTACATATTTAAACTTAAGTTTAGTACATCAAATCAACAAAATAAATTTAATTTTGAAATTTTTATTTTACTTATTGTGATTCATTTTAATAGTAAAAATATTGTTGAATAATTTATTTACAAAGAGAAGATATATATATATATCTCATCTGACATACTCATTATTTAAATTCATTTATTACTGATAATTAATAATCTTTTCTTCTTTATATTTTTATTTATTAATCAAATTATATGTTTATAAATTAAAAAATAATTAACATTTAAAAAAGCTTCAACTTAAAAATCCAACAGATATAAACAATAAAAATAATATAAACAATAATATATTTTACTACAACTTAAAAATAATATAAACAATAAAAAAATAACAGACCATGTGTGCGCACAGTCTCATACTAGTTTTTGTTTAAAAGTTGAACCAAACACATTTTTAGTACTATTTTCTATTTCCATTGAAAATAACAAAACAATAGAAAATGGATAAACCAATATCCTATAAGATTGTTTGTAAATTTTGGCAACTGAAGGAATTTCGATGTGTACAACTACTAAGGTAACAAACCTGAACTCCTGCAGTCAAATTTAACACAGTTCAGTCCCATAATACCCTGATAATGCAAAGTCTCAAACTTATTGTTATATGTTATAGTTCATGAGGGTTTGAAATGGAAAATGCAGAGAATAAACTTCTCTAATCATTTTTTTTGTGCATGTCCCAATAGACTAAATTCTATTGAAAGGGCTTTATTTCCTTCTCAAATAATTACATTTGGATGAGAATTTATATAATTTCCTGAACACTTATTATCCTTGTTAATTTGTTTATAAAGTAGGTAAAGGTAAGTTTGATATTATAATACGAAATTTTAAAACATTAAAGTCAGAGCATTTTTATGATGGTATGGGAAAAAAACTTGGAATCAAGAAAGAGGTGAGAAAAATTTAAGATTTGAAGATTCGGTGAGCCGATTATATCTGTTAGAAACGAAATTTAAGTAGGGTGCATGAATTCTTTGTTGAAAGTAATTTATTAAGTGAAAATATTGCTCTTGTATTTTTTTTTATGGGTTTGATTTAGTTTTGTGTTTTATGTTTTATTTAATTCTTTTTAGTAACATTGTTGACAAATGTTAAATATAGTTTAAGGTGTCAATTTAGTTTAGATGTGAAAGTAGTGACGTCTAACCTGAGTTTAAAAAAAAACTTTGGACTTGAAAGTGTCACGGGATTCATTTGTTTGATAAACAAAATTCATTCAGCTAATTTGCATGAAAACAAATTACCAACTTTAAAATATTGAAAGGAATAAAACCCTAAAGAAAAAATAATAATCACAAAGCTAGAGCAAGAACAAAAGAGTGGGAGAACTTCATTGAAACGGTTTGAAGAAATTTGCAAATGAGAAATCTTCCTTCAAATTGAGAGTTATCTTTATGAGCTCATTTATCATCGTGATTTGTTTGTTTTTCTTTTAGTTAAATTAGATGTAATCATCAACTCTTATTAGAATACGTAAACTGAAATAATCATAAAATATTTATACACATCATCTATTATATTTCTAATATAGTCAATTACGTTAAAATTATAATGGATTATGATACTCTCATAGCAAATCTACACTAAATTGCACGAAAAGTTGAGATTAAAGTTATATCTTGATTTTTGCGTCTTCACATCTTGTTGTGTATACATTTAATTTTGAATTTTGTTCTTCTTTCCATTTGTGTGAATAGTAATCCATTGCTATAAGGTTTTGTACGTTCTTTGAATTGAGGTGGTGATGGAAAGGAAAAGAAAGAGAAAAGGAAAGTTGTTTGGATTAAGCCTATATTTGCTTTTAGCAGTGCATTGTTCACACGAAAATAAGAGTGATGATTGTCCTTGTTTGGATTTGTTGGTTTGAGTGGATACGCAAGGAAATAAGGATGAGGGTGTGTAGCTAGCTTTTCTTTCCTTTAGCTGATGAAACAAGAAGAAAATAAAGTGGTACTTGAGATTTTATTTTGGTACGATTGCTTTTAAGTGAGAAAAGAGACAAAACTCAAAACTCAAATATCAACGATTGAGTACATTGAATTCCTTAGATCTCACATTCCAAATTTTGAATAATTGGATTATGAGAGTACTAGGTACTTTATTCATTTTGTTTATCAGAAGCCTTCAATGCTAACACGTGGATAAACTAGCTAGGGGTAAATTAAAAGACTATTCAAAAGTTATGTTTTGTTAGAATATCTCCCTAATATTAAAGGAAAATGATAAACTGACTCCCTAAAAGTTACTACTTTTTTACTCCCTTACGTGTCACTAGCAGGTGGAATTTTGAAAAGAATTTTGATTTATTATTTTAATTGTTGATGTGGTATTGAATACGCGTTGGAACTTAAATCGGGAGAAAAATAAGGGTTTAGGTTTTGAGTTTGTGGTTCCCCCTCTCATTGTCATCTTCTGTTTTTGTACACATAATTGGAACCGAGACAAGGAGAAAAAGAAGGGACTAGGGTTTTGTTCGAAAGAAAATGAGTTTTGCGTTTGCTCCGTCTCTTCTATCTCCATACACACAGAAATGCAAATTGTCAAACTGTCATACTGGACCAACATCGGATCTCACATCCTCTCGCTGCCGCGTCGATGAGGACCATTTTCCTCTGTCGCTACTAGGGCAAGGTTCTGCTTCTCCCTCTCTATTTCATTTTTTAATATCATATTCGTTTTTATAAGCAGTTTCTATATTTCAAGGAAAACACCAACATAGTACTTGAATTTGTTGTAGCTGGTGTTCGTATTTGTTGGTGATGGTAAAGGTACGATGTGGTCTCTGGACACTTCCAAAGGGATTGTAGAAATTGGCAAGTTGGGTGATTATGTGACTATGCCAATCATTCTTACTTTCGCCAACAATCCCCGCAACCTCAGCAAGTTCATACGAAATGTATTCTCCTAAAGCCTCGTCTTATTTCTCGTATCTAATCATTTCAGGGTTCATGTACTTTAATCCATGCTCACCAAAATATGTTCTTTTTAAATTTCTTATTTCTAAATTTCAGGACCATTGGGTGGCCATGGTACTACTAATCCCTTGCCTTCCTTTTTCTTGGTGTTAATGGATGCAATTTCAAGGACTTGATAATCCCTTTACTTGGTTATTCTAATGTTTTAAATAATCTTTTTAGGTTAAAAATATAATTCAACCCCTATTTCTGTTAAGATTTTTCTCTTTGATCCTTTTAAAAAACCTTACTAAATTAGATATAATGGTGTAAAGGTTACCGATTTGGTCCTTTGTCAAAGTTAATTTTCTTTATGTATTCTTAATTTGGTCCTATAGATTCTTAATTTAGTTCCTTATAGGTAGGAAGAAATTTTAAATACACTGATAATGTTTGCAGAGAACGATTCCGTAAGTTTTTATGTAAAGGAACTAAATTGGGAATTGGCAACATATGTAGGCTTTGAATTTTAATGTTTGCAGAGAACGATTCTGTAAGTTTTTATGTAAAGGAACTAAATTGGGAGTTGGCAACATATGTAGGCTTTGAATTTTATCTTTAACCATAATGTTCAGAGCTCTTGATTCCCTTTCCTCACTCTTCACTTTTTGGAATGCGAGATTCAAAATCGAATGAGGTGGGGTGTTCTCCCAAGCATTCCATTTTCTCAATAAAGTCTTGGTCTTTCGCTTGTTTCTCCCAAGGTTTCTAAACTTGTTTTGCTATTGCAATAATTGTGGTTTCGATGCAATAAAAGCTAAGATAGGCATTCTAAACTTGTTTAGATAGATGTTTTACGTTTTCCTTCTCTGATTTAGTGAAGTTCTAGCTTTAGCCTACTCTAAGATGCATTTATTGGTCTTAATAGTGAAATTTTGCATTTCTTATTTTTTGGTTGTAGTTAGATTAGCTTTTAGCATTCTTTTAGCATTTAGAAGTTGTTTAGAATGTGAGTTTGATGTTTTGGTAACTTAGGTATCAATTTTCAGTCATAGTAGTAAAGTAGTAATATTAGAAGTAGCTTTGATGTAGGTTGTTGTTGTGTTACTTTGATGCAGGTTGTTGTGAACAAACTTAACAGGAATGGATTCCAAGGAAATGGGGGAATTTCTTGTAGAGGAAACTAGCAGTTGTAGCAATGTGCATTCAGGAGGAAGCACACATACTCGACCTTTGATTAGTGACATGGTTAAAACCATTAATTTTTTAGCAAAGATGCAACATACAACAGAGACTTTTTTTAGAGGACAAAGAATGCAGTTCACAAAAGAAATCTAAAATGGTATAAGCTTAGAGAAGATTAAGAACAATGAATGTGTAACATTTTTTTTTACTATAGCATGGTGCCACTTGGTGTCATGATGAAAATCATAATTATTATATCTTTTTCCTTGTTCGTGATTTACTGATTAATAGCATTAGATATTGATAATAGAATGAAAAGATTGCTATCATATTTATAATTGCCTAATTAATGCGATTCTCTAATGTAAACATCAGTGCCAATAAATTGTTGGAGAAACAAAAATAACACGAAGTTATTATTTAATCTAATGTTATTTATTTTCATTTTTTTATGTAATGTATATTTTTGTTGTAAAAAGAATGTAATTCTTTTGAATATATTTTTTCATAAAATTAATTAGCAAAATTGTGTATGTTTTTTCTAATAAATTATTTCATCAAAAGATGAGTTAAATTAATTTGTAACCTTTTTTTCATTAAGTCGATGTTAAATTTTTTGAAATTAAATTAAATAATAAAAAAACATAAGAATATATGTCAGTAAATTAACTTACCTTTTTTTTTTCACAAAGAATAAGAATATCATAACTAAGTAACTATTAATTGATGCCTATTGATATATTAAGTGTTGACCTACGCAATATTTTTTGTACAGAATAACAATCCAAGGTCTGTGGTAAGCCACTTAACATGTAAACCAATTTAAGTGAATTAAAACATTTCACTAAGGTACATGGAAACTATATTGAACATGATGAAATCTGGTGAGGGATAATTGGTCCACAACTCCTACATTATAGACATTATAACTCTGGAACTATCAACTGCTGACCATTGATATATTAAGTGTTAACCTTAACAGTTCTTTTTGCACATGGTAATATTTTGTGGTTTGTGGTAAGACACTAAACATGTAAACCGATTTCAGGGAATTAAAAGACCTTACTAAGGTTTATGGAAGCTATATTCAAAACATAAAGAAATCATAAGCCAAACATCATAACTTTGGAACAATTAATTGTTGATCCTTAATATATTAAGTGTTGACTTGCGGATTACTTTTTGCACACAATAACAATATGTGGTCTATGGTAAGACACTTAACAAGTAAACTGGTTTCAAGGAATTAAAATACCTCACTAAGGTTTATGGAAGCTATATTCAAAACATAATGAAATCTGGTGTGGTATAATTGGTCCATAAATCCCACATGCCAAACATCATAACTTTGGAACAATTAATTGCTGACCCTTAATATATTAAGTGTTGACTTGCGCATTACTTTTTGCACACAATAACAATATTTGGTTTGTGGTAAGACATTCAACATGTAAACTGGTTTCAGGGAATTAAAACACCTCACTAAGGTTTATGGAAGTTATATTCAAAACATAATAAAATCTGGTGTGAGATAATTGGCCCATAAATCACACATGCCAAACATCATAACTTTGGAACAATTAATTGCTAACCCTTGATATATTAAGTGTTGACCTACGCATTACATTTTGCACACAATAACAATATGTGGTCTGTGGTAAGCCACTCAACATATAAACCAGTTTCAGTGAATTAAAACACCTCACAAAGGTATATGGAAGCTATATTGAACATGCTGAGATCTGGTGTGAGATAATTGGTCCATAACTCCCACATGACAAACATCATAACTTTGGAACTATTAACTGATGACCATTGATATATTAAGTGTTGACCGAAGTAGTACTTTTTGCACACAATAACAATTTGTGGTCTGTGGTAAGCCATTCAACATGTAAATCAATTTCAGTGAATTAAAACACTTCACTAAGGTGTATGGAAGCCATATTGAACATGATGAAATCTGGTGTGAGATAATTGGTCCACTACTCCCACATTATAGACATCATAACTCTGGAACTATAGTTTGCTGACCACGGATATATTAAGTGTTGACCCTAGCAGTTCTTTTTGCACATAGTAACAATTTGTGGTCTATGGTAAAACACTCAACATGTAAACCGGTTTCAAGGAATTAAAACACATCATTATGGTTTATGGAAGCTATATTCTACATAATGAAATCTGGTGTGGGATAATTGGTCAACTCCCACATGACAAACATCATAACTCTGGAACTATTAATTGTTGACCCTTGATATATTAAGTGTTGAGCTGAGTATTAGTTTTTGCACACAGTAACAGTCTTTGGTATGTGATTGCTCACTACACCAATAGTTTTTGCACACAGTAACAATCTTTACTAATTACAAGAATATCACAAAATTATATCAATTCAATTTAAAAAATAAAAAAATATAACAATATATACGTCAAATTAGTCTAAGTCTTAATATATTTATCAAATTTCGTGAAATACACCTCGTGAATTATCATACTTGTTCTTAAATTTAGAAATAGGAATGAAAAAAATATAATGAGCTACATGCATCCAAAATGTTGCCTTCCTGCTGATGAATCACCAGGTCAACAACATCATCATCCAAAACTCCTGCACATTCAACAATTAATTGTCTAAGTTTCAGTTTAATCAACTTGACTAAAAAATCTATTGACATTTCTACCTCCAAAAGATTACAACATTGCATTTTAAGAGATTATCTATTTATTTCAATGTTCACCAAAATACAGGAGCAATACCACGTTTGAATCTAAATATACACAACAAATACAAAGGTTGTATAAAGAGTGGCAAGTAAGATCATCACACCTTATTGCTTACAAGAATATTACCTTATTACTTTGACTCATGTCCTCTAATGCAAAGCTGAAAGACCCGAAGAGCCATTGTCAGTATGAAACACAAGTAGAGCATAATACAATTTAAAAGATATATTATTATTTCTTCTATGAATGACTACTTTTTGCTATCTTTTAGTCTCACAGTCTTGATGCTTATTTGTTTTCTAATTCAGATCCAAAAATTACACAAGAAACTTAATCAACCACTTAATCCTCAACTTTAATTACCTCAGCACCACTATTCCTTTTCACCAAAGAACCCAATGGATGCAATGTACTACACTTTCTTTAACATTGAATGCAAGAAAACAAAATGAAAATTATTATAAAACTATCACCATTTGCACATGGTAGAACCTAATCAATTATGCATCATAAACATAATAAAAATCCACAAGAATAAGCAATTGTAATTCTTGGTCCAGTGATGCCACTTTTTCAATTGTAATTCCTGTGGCAAGAATAAGAGAGACGAAGCAAACCCAAAAGCCATTTTCTTCCTAATGAAACCCTAGTCACTTCTTTTTCTCCGAGTCTTTGTTCCAATTGTGTGTATGAAAACAAAAGATGACGGTGAGAGACATGAACGATTTTCTCTGAGCAAGACAGACGAAACAAACTCAAAACCTAGCTCCTTTTTTTCTCCCCATTTAAGTTCCAACGCGTATTCAATGCCACATCAGCAATTAAAATAATAAATCAAAATTCTTTTCAAAATTCCATCTGCCAGTGACACGTAAGGGAGTAAAAAAAGTAGTAACTTTTAGGAGTCAGTTTATCTTTTTCCAATATTAAAAGGCATATTGAGAACCACATATTCTTAATAACCCTTTGTTCATGTTAAAATGCCATATATCCATTATACTGTCTTATTCGGTAAAGATGAATAGTAAAGTCTTTTTGTCTCATTCAGCTCAAGATTCAGCTCAAGGTTGGGGGACCATATATCGTCCAGGATATGGTTCTTTGAACAGCCCAAGTCGACTCATAAAAATAGGTGTTTTCAATGTATCAATCATTAACTAAAGAGATAAGTTTTTCTTTGTTAGTTTAATACTTCGTCGGTGTCAGTTCTGGTCAACAGGAGCCCTATTAAGGAGTTTGTCCCAACAAGAGGTCTCAGACAGGGTGATCCAATGGCCCCCTTCCTATTCCTTATCGTTGCAGAGGGCTTGGCAAGGTTAGTCAGACAAGCTGTTAAGAAAAATTTATATGATGGGATAAAAGTGGGTTCAAATGGAACTAAAGTGGGATTATTGCAGTTTGGAGATGATACCCTTTTCTTGTGTGAAACAAAAGTTCAAAACGCACTGATATTGAAAGCTGTATTAAGATGTTTTGAGTTGGTATCAGGACTTAGGGTTAACTTCTCCAAAACTAAAGTTTGGGGGCTGGGCTTGGATGCGTCGATGATAAATGAGTTCTCTAACACTCTAAACTGTAAACATATGAAAATTCCATTTACGTATCTAGGAATGCCAATTGGCGGAACCCAAGACTAAAACAATTCTGGCAACCAATGATTGAGAATGTCAAAAGCCGATTATCTAGTTGGAAAGGCAAACTTATAAGTATGGTTGGTCGGGTATGTCTAATTAAATACGTCCTATCTGCTTTGCCATCATATTACATGTCTTTCTATAAAATGCCAAGGTGTGTGAACAATAAACACTTAAAAATTCAAAGAAACTTCCTTTGGGGATGGGGATCGGAAGCTAGGAAAATAGCGTGGGTCAAATGGGAAAATATATGCAAACCAAAGGAGATAGGGGGCCTGGGAATAAGAGACACTTGGAATTTTAATATTGCACTCTTACCTAAATGGAAATGGAGATTAGGTATGGAGGACGACGGTCTTTGGAAATAGGTCATAGAGACGAAGTATGGATCATGGAGGAACCTTAGCGATCCTAACATATCAAGGTTTACATCCAAATGGTGGCTAGACATTTATAAAGTGTGTGGGAACACAATGCAAGGACTTTGGTTTGATAAAAGTGTAGAATGGGTGGTAGGAGAAGGGAAAAAAGTGAAATTCTGGGAAGACAATTGGATAGGGGGAGAAACACTTAGATGTAGGTTCCCTAGGTTGTAGTCGTTGTCTGAGTGTAAACATATGGTTATTGGGGAGGTTGGACACTGGGAGGACAATATATGGACTTGGGACCTAACTTGGAGGAGACCTAGATTCGTTTGGGAGTCAACTATGGAGGAACAATTCCTCCTTATTATTAATATTCCATGATTTCGCAAGGGCCATCCCGATACTTGGAAATGCAAAGACGGTGACAATGGGGTCATTTCGGTAAAGTCAGCCTACAACACATTGCAAAGGACTAATGAAAAAGAAGAGAATAAGGAGTTTAAAATGTTGTGGAGCACATGGGTAATTCCAAAGGCTCAAATACTAGGGTGGAGGGTGGAGCACAGGAGTTTAAAATGTTGTGGCTCAAATACTATTCTAAAACTTTATTATGAGTCGTACCTGAAACCCCAAGCTTAACAGAGTTGCTAATACCGATTTAAGTATTCTGTTCATCACTCTAAGCACTAACAGTTCACTACTTAATAACTTGCTCACAGGTTCTCTTTTCAAGGCTTACATATATGCTATACCAACGCATCCTCCCATGCCCCCAACATATTAAATTCTTATACTTGCTATAACAATCAACTCAGCCATCAAAACCATACCTTCTGATTAACCCAAACTTAAGCTTTCTCCTGATTATTGACAGTTCTTGTGTTCGAATATTCATATGACCTATCCCAACATGCTTGACCGCAATGTAAATAGAACAACTCATGACCTATTAGTTTCACGACCCCAATTTCCTCCCAATGAACTAATTCTTTCCAGATCAACTACCCAACCCCTCCGCATTCATTTCGTCAACGCAGCATGGTAACTTCTGCGTCGACGCCTGGCGGCAAGCTGCATGCCGCCAGGCGGTACACTCCATCTGCCAACTCCAGGTTATTTTCCAGAACTCGTGCCCCTACCACTTATCCTGCTTTGCTAATTCCCTTCATTCTCCATTCAGATTCCAACCACATTCAGAGTAACCCCAAAACCTAGCCACATTAATCATCAATTTCTACTACAATTCATAACATTTCGCATTCAATCATACCACAGGATACCACAACGTTTAATCAAACAGGGATTTCATAGCACTTCATCATATTGGCACTCGACCCTATGGATTTCTACAATATAATGACTCAATTCATCAATCATTCGGTGGAACTACATTTTTCCCCGATCAGAATCATTCTAGAACACACAGAACACCAAAACCGAGCCAATTCCATTCGCGTCACCTGGCGGGTATTCATCACCGCCAGGTAGTTCATCGAAAAACCCAGGAACTAGGTTGCAGGTTTATGGTGCCTGGCGGTACCGAGATTCATCGCCAGGTGGTTCCTCAAGGAACCCAGAATTTTACTACACTGCCACATATGCCGCCTGACGGCTATGAACAGCCCGCCAGGCGGTTTCTGGGAATTTTCCAGAAACGTGCAATTCCACAAAAATTTAACATATATACACTCCCAATGGTTCATGCTTCCATACAGAATAAGTAAATACATAAAAAGAAACGGGTTCAACTCCCCTAACCTGGTTTTCCTTCGCTTAAAGCTTGATGATTAGAATTTCTCCTTACGCCAATGGTCTCCTTAGCCTTCTCACAATTCAGTCCCAAAAATCCCTCTCAAACCTCACTAACTCTTAGATTTTCGTGCTCTCTCTGGGTATATTTTCCAGCTTGCCAAACCTTAGCTATTAACCTAGTTTTACCTTTTAAAGTGTGCCTAAAAACTAGCTAAATGCCTTAGGACGAAAATTTACTATTAAGTGGTGTTTAATGTCATTTACCAATTCATTATGGCTATTTTCCAGCCACTCCTCAGCTGCCATACCACTAGGGTTTCCTTTCAACCTTTTCATATTCAAGCCAAATCCAAAAATGCCAAAAATAAAGTTTAATGTAAGTTCTCCAAGGCCTGAACCCATAACCATGCAATTTCCAAATCAATATCAAACCATTTAACCAATTCATATTTCATGCTAGCAATCATAATTCAATTATCATATTATACCAAAACATGATTACATAGATTTAAATAATAAAACAATAACATCCAAAAGTTAGCATACAAGTCCTCTCACACAATCAAAGTACTCTCAACCACATGAGTTAGCACTTTTCCACATCATACCAACCATAATTTAATGTCATAATTATTTCCCCACCCGCAATTTATTAATTAATTAATTATTTAATTAATTAAATCTTACAGGTCTTACAATACTCCCACCTTTAAAATTTTTCGTCCTCGAACGAAAAAGAGAACTTACCCGTGAAAAGATGAGGATAGGACCGCCTCATGACATCTTCCATCTCCCATGTCATTTCCTGAGTTGCCTCATCCCATAGTACTTTTACAGTTCTGATTTCCTTCCCTCTGAGCTGCTTTACTTGAGAATCCAAGATCCTCACCGGTCCGGCTCCAATGGTCAAGTCTTCCCGTATCTGCATATCATCATCCTCCAGAACATGCGTAGGATCGACTATGTATTTCCTCAGCTGTGACACATGAAAAACATTATGCAAGTTTCCCAAGTGCGGTGGCAAAGCTATCTCATATGCTGCAGGGCCAATCCGTCTCGAGATCTGATATGGCCCGATGAATCGAGGCGTCAACCTTCTCGATTTAAGTGCCCGACCAATGCCTGCTGTAGGCATCACTCGAAGAAACATGTGATCCCCTGCCTCAAACTCAAGCGGCATCCTCCTCTTATCTGCATAAGATTTTGGCCTGCTCTGAGTTGCGCGCATTCGATCCTGTATCACCCTCACCTTCTCGGTGGTCTACTGTAAGAACTCTGGCCCAAGAACCACTGCCTCGCCATCCTGCTGCCAACATAATGTTGTCTGGCATCTCCTACCATACAATGCCTCGTAAGGCGCCATTCCAATACTGGAATGATAACTGTTATTATAAGTGAATTCTACCAGTGGCAGCACATCATTCCATGTACCCAAATGGTCTAAAACACATGTTCTCAATAGGTCCTCCAACGACTGTATGGTCCGCTCAGACTGCCCATCTGTCTGAGGATGATAGGCGGAGCTCATTTTGAGCTGAGTACCCAAAGCGTTCTACAATGACTTCCAGAACCTCGATGTGAACCTCGAGTCTCTGTCCGACACAATACTCACCAGCACCCCATGTAACCTGACAATCTCCTGAACATACAAATCCGCCAGCTTATCCATATTCATCTTCTGATTAATCGGCAGAAAATGAGCACACTTCGTCAATCTGTCTACTATCACCCAGATTGAGTCATGCCCTCTCACCGATCTCGACAGGTGTGTGACAAAATCCATGGAAATGTTGTCCCATTTCCACTGTGGAATGTCCATAGGCTCTAACATACCCCCTGGTCTCTGGTGCTCGATCTTCGCTTTCTGACATATCAAGCAAGAAGCGACGTAATTAGCCACATCTGTCTTCATACCCGTCCACCAGAAAGTAGCTTTCAAATCTTTATACATCTTAGTCATACCAGGGTGTATGCTAGGACGACTCTTATGCCCCTCATCTAGGAGCATCTTCCTCAGAACTTTGCTGCTAGGAACACACACTCTCTCCCTGAATCGTAGAATCCCATCTTTGCCCATCCAAAAATCCTTCCTCTTCTCAGTGCCCAACTCACCAATGATCTGTTGCAGCTCCTGATCCTTACCCTGTTCCACTCGAAGCTCATCTAGGAACTCATTCGTGATCCTCAGCATGCTGCATCGTATTTGTCCAGGTCCCATATCCAGCCTCAAATTCATGTCCCTCAACTATTCTATCAACTCCAACTCCCTAATCATCATTGCTGACACATGAATTCTCTTCCTACTCAGGGCATCCGCTACGACATTAGCTTTACCAGGGTGGTACAATAGCTCAAAGTCGTAGTCCTTTAAATATTCCATCTAACGCCTCTGCCTCATATTCAGCTCCTTCTGATCAAACAAGTATTTTAAGCTTTTAGGATCGCTGAATACCTGAAACTGCGCCCCATACAAGTAATGCCCCCATGTCTTGAGAACAAACACGACTGCCACTAAGACCAAGTCGTGGGTCGGATAATTTTTCTCATGCACCTTCAATTGTCTCGATGCATACGCAACATGTCGTTTATCCTGCATCAGCACACAACCCAACCCCTGATACGAGGCTTCACAGTACACCTCAAAAGTTTTAGTCGTGTCAGGGATTGCCAGTATCAATGCGATAGTCAATCTCCTTTTCATATCTTCAAAGCAGGCTTCACACTCATCTGTTCATGAGAAAGGCTGGTCCTTTCGGGTAAGTTGTGTCAGGGGACTCACCATCTTGGAGAAGCCCTCCAGAAATCGTTGGTAATACCCTGCCAAACCCAGGAAACTCCGTACCTCTGAAACTGTCTGGGGCCTCTCCCACTTCACCATTGTCTCGATCTTCGCCGGATCAACTGCTATTCCTTGGGCTGAGATCACATGGCCTAGGAATTGTACCTCCTCCAACCAGAATTCACATTTCGATAGCTTCCCATACAACGGGTGCTCTCTGAGAATCCCCAACACCACTCTCAAATGCTTTGCATGCTCTTCTCTGCTCTCGGAGTAGATCAGAATATCATCGATAAACACTATCACAAACTGATCTAGATATGGCTGGAAAATCTTATTCATGTAATCCATGAATATAGCCGGCGCATTGGTCACCCCGAATGGCATCACTACATACTCGTAGTGGCCATAACGTGACCTAAAAGTAGTCTTCTGTACGTCCTCCGGCCTGACTAGGATCTGATGGTATCCAGATCTCAAGTCTATCTTCGAGAACACCGCAGCTCCCCTCAGCTGATCCAACAGGTCATCAATCCTCGGCAACGGGTACTTATTCTTTATTGTTAACTTGTTTAGCTGCCGGTAATCAACACATAACCTGGAGCTACCATCCTTCTTTTTCACTAACAGAACCGGTGCTCCCCACGGTGACGCACTCGGTTGGATGAAATTCTTCTCAAGCAGATCCTCAATCTATTTCTTTAATTCAGCTAACTCAGCAGGCGCCATCCGGTACGGTGCCATAGAAACTGGTCCAGCGCCAGGGATGAGATCAATGAAGAAATCCACATCCCTTCTAGGCGGCAACTCTGGAATCCCATCCAGAAATACATCTGCGTATTCATCCACTACCGGAATCCTGCTGATCTTCTCGGCCGTGCTCATCTTCCCCGCCTGAGCCACAATCATGTAACACGTAGCTCCAGCCTCAATCTCTCTCACCGCCTGATTAGACGAGATAAGCTCCAATCCTGCCGTATCTGGAAACACTATCCTACGCTGCCCGCAATCAATGACAACATGGTTGCTCGACAACCAGTCCATGCCCAGTATCACATCCAGACCCTCCATCGGCAGGCAAATAAGATTCAGCGTGAACCTGCGGCCTGCCACCTCCATAGGGCACCCCACGCACAAAGAAGTGGTGGATACCTCTCCAGATGTTGTCGTCGCGACTATTAGCTCGCACCCCAGCTCTCGCATCGTAAGCCTAAGCCTCCTCACGCATTCATTAGACACGAATGAATGAGTGGCTCCTGAGTCAAACAACACTACCACCTCGTGGTCACACAACAGACACAAAAACTATAAGAGGTTACCTGACTATTTTTCCTCTGTAGTCGTCAAGGCGAACACACGCCCTGGTGCTCTGGGCCGATCTCCTACAGGTTTCTTGGCTGGCGCACCTCCAACGGGTTTTTTGTTAGGACACTGTCGTGCAAAGTGTCCAGTCTGCTCACACACGTAGCACTTACCAGTGCTACTGTCTCCACCTGTACTACTGGCAGGTCTAGTACAGTCTCTCCTCAAGTGCTCCTCGCCACAATTATAGCATTGTATCCTCCTGGAGGTAGTCAGTGGCCTGCTATAAGGTTTCTTTTGCTGACGGGTGTCTGTCACAGCCTTCTGGGATCGTGCTACTCGGCTGGGCCCCATCTCCAACTGCTCAACTGTTTTGGCCTACTCGACCAAAATCGGGAACTCTCTGATCCTGAGAGGTACCAAGAATCTGCGCAGCTTATGTTTTAGTCCCCCCTTGAACTTCCTACACCTCCACTCCTCAGTGACCACTGGAGTGTAGAAACGTGCAAGGTACTCGAACCTCTCGATGTAAGCCTCCACGGTCATGGTTCCCTGCTGCAACATGAGGAACTCTGCTTCCCGCTCATGACTCGCACTGTTCAGGAAATATTTCTCCAGGAATCTCGTCCTGAAGGTAGCCCAGGTCACCTCTTCCCCACGGGTCTGCATCAGTCGCTGCATCCCCTGCCACCAATACTCTGCATCTGCCACTAGAAGAAAGGTGATAAACAGCAACCTCTGAGCATCTGTGCACTCCAACACCCCGCAGATCTTCTCGCACTCCCTCATCCAAGCATCTGCCTCATCAAGAGTAGCCTTGCCAGAGAACTTGGCCGACCTATGTTTCATGAAATCCTTCATAGATACCGGCCTGGTAGGTGCCACTACAGCTCTGGGTGGCGCTGTTATGGGCTGCATCGCGTCCACCATATGATGGATCGCTTGAGCTATGTCATCAGCTCCAGCCGTGTTCCTCCTCCTTCTGTTAGCCATAGCTTGTGCGTGCCACATATTATAGTTGTTCACACACACAGCTCAAATTAGGATTTCATATCCAAAAAAATAAAATAACAACACAAGCAATTAGTCACGCAAGCGTAACACGGTAAGCTCACTCCCCATAGACCCAAAAAATCATTTTGAAAACCATTGCTCTGATACCAAATGTAACATCCCGTCAGGATATTACGGATTTATAAATAAAATAAAAGAAATAATTAAATACAGCGCATTTAATAATACCTCATTTTCCCAAAACGCGGGAAAATTTAAAATTTATTAAAGGAACAAGTAAAGTTCATAATCACCCGTTCCAAAACTAAAAGAACAATGTTATAAAATCACCCATAAGGGTTTACAACTGTTTTTGAAAGCAATAAATAAACATAAGAAATTCCCCAAGTTGAACCCCTCTCTACGACTAAGCTTCACCTGAGCCACCTGCATCAACAACATCTGCTCCCGTGTATCGCATACACGATCATCGCCAAACACACGCAGATAGGGTGAGCTGAACAGATAAAACATACACATAAAGTTCCAGATATATATAAGCATATAACCATATGTAACTATACATAACTTAAACATCTCACATTGTTCCATTCTTTAATTCCTACCATCTGACCCCCAATCAGATTATTCGTGTTCTACATCGTCTAATGAATTACTTCAACGTGACTTGCTGCCATACCTATCGGCCACAACCGATAGAGCACGTGCGGCAAAACATGCTACGGATCATACACCGTAACGCCAGGTAGAGTTCTCATATACGAACATAGTCCGTATCGTCCCAAGACTACCAAACTCGTCAGCCAACAACTGAAGAAGGCAATCTATCTAGACCCATCCGTACTGGCCACAACCAACACACTCACACTGGCAATACTCACCAACCCGAGCCACAACTCAAGGGTTCCTCGTGTTCATCCACCATCCCGAGCCACAACTCAAGGGATGTTATTCCGAGCCACAACTCAAGGAATACCACGTGCTTAACCCCTATCTCGAGCCACAACTCAAGGGATACGTTCCGAGCCATAACTCAAGGAACACCAACAATCCCACCTTTAAAACACCACTAGACGCCTTGTAGATCACAAGTACGAAACCACAATTCCATGCTGCAGCAGTATAAATCGCCTAGCGGGAGACACGTGCCGCCAGGCGCTGCCAGCTCCCAGACCGCCTAGCGGGTGTCGCGTACTGCCAGGCACACAACGCCTTAAAAATTCATCTCGCTGCAGGTACCGCCTGGCGGTATTAACCTCACCGCCAGGCACCCACGTAATAGTGGCTCACTGTTGGATAGATATCGCCTGGCGCCACAGACCCGACCGCCAGGTGCTGCGCTATCAGGTACTCTCTGATTCCCTCTCTACCGCCTGGCGAAGCCGTTCCCTCCCGCCGGGCGCTGTATCAGTACAGCAATCACCTCTGGTTTATGTTCTCTATCTCAGATTTTTCTCAATACTAATAGGTTTCTGGTACTAAATGTAAAGCTTACGATATAATCATACTATATTATTTCTCAATAATTCAGCCAACAACAATGTACTTTAACCATTTATTTCCTCAATCCCAACAATCGCTATTCTAAAACTTTATTATGAGCCGTACTTGAAACCCCAAGCTTAACAGACTTGCTAATACCGATTTAAGTATTATGTTCATCACTCTAAGCACTAACAGTTCACTACTTAATAACTTGCTCACAGGTTCTCTTTTCAAGGCTTACATATATGCTATACCAACGCATCCTCCCATGTCCCCAACATATTAAATTCTTATACTTGCTATAACAATTAACTCAGCCATCAAAACCATACCTATTGATTAACCCAGACTTAAGCTTTCTTCTGATTATTGACAGTTCTTGTGTTCGAATATTCATATGACCTATCCCAACATGCTTGACCGCAATGTAAATAGAACAACTCATGACCTATTAGTTTCACGACCCCAATTTCCTCCTAATGAACTAATTCTTTCCAGATCAACTACCCAACCCCTCCGCATTCATTTCGTCAACGCAACATGGTAACTTCCGCGTCGACGCCTGGCGGCAAGCTGCGTGCCGCCAGGCGGTACACTCCATCTGCCAACTCTAGGTTATTTTCCAGAATCTGTGCCCCTACCACTTATCCTGCTTTGCTAATTCCCTTCATTCTCCATTCAGATTCCAACCACATTCAGAGTAACCCCAAAACCTAGCCACATTAATCATCAATTTCTACTGCAATTCATAACATTCCGCGTTCAATCATTATACAAGATACCACAACGTTTAATCAAACAGGGATTTCATAGCACTTCATCATATTGGCACTCGACCCTATGGATTTCTACAATATAATGACTCAATTCATCAATCATTCGGTGGAACTACATTTTTCCCCAATCAGAATCATTCCAGAACACACAGAACACCAAAACCGAGCCAATTCCACTCACGTCGCCTGGCGGGTATTCATCACCGCCAGGCAGTTCATCGAAAAACCCAGGAACTAGGTTGCAGGTTTATGGCACCTGGCGGTACCGGGATTCACCGCCAGGCGGTTCCTCAGGGAACACAGAATATCACTACACTGCCACATATGCCGCCTGGCAGCTATGAACAGCCCGCCAGGCGGTTTCTGGGAATTTTCCAGAAACGTGCAATTCCACAAAAATTTAACATATATACACTCCCAATGGTTCATGCTTCCATACAGAATAAGTAAATACATAAAAAGAAACGGGTTCAGCTCCCCTAACCTGGTTTTCCTTCGCTTAAAGCTTGATGATTAGAATTTCTCCCTACGCCAATGGTCTCCTTAGCCTTCTCACAATTCAGTCCCAAAAATCCCTCTCAAACCTCACTAACTCTCAGATTTTCGTGCTCTCTCTCTGGGTATATTTTCCAGCTTGCCAAACCTTAGCTATTAACCTTTTAAATAATAAAACAATAACATCCAAAAGTTAGCATACATAGGACTCGAACCCAAGTCCTCTCACACAATCAAAGTACTCTCAACCACATGAGCTAGCACTTTTCCACATCATACCAACCATAATTTAATGTCATAATTATTTCCCCACCCGCAATTTATTAATTAATTAATTAATTAATTAATTAAATCCTATGGGTCTTACAACTCAAACATAAGCAATTAAACTATAAATTAAGCATAAACAGATTGCATTGCCCGAATTCAAGACAAAGACATGACAGATTTCACAAAACAAGCACAACCTCAAAGCTTCATTGCATTTTTCATCAAGGAGTCAATACATAAATTTAGCAAGACTTGGAAATGGAGTAATTAAAAACTTCAAAACAGAATTCACCAAAACAGAACATCAAACCCTAACTTGAGTATTATTCAAACGCAAATTCAACAGCAAAAGAGAATTCAAAAGCTTTAATGGAATAAAAATGGCTACTGTGATACAAAAACCGAAAACCCTATACGTCGGTATTGTTCCAAGTCAATACAATTCACAAAATGAGATGCCCAAGCTAACAAATGAGTTCATAACGTAAAACCCACATTTGGTGTTGTCAAATGGGCATAAAAATGCTAAAAACAAGTGCTAAAACGTGAAAACCAAAAAAAGGCACCTCCATGGTCACCAACCAAAGCTTAGAAACGTGAAAATGGAGAATGGAGAAGATGAAGTGTGCCTACCACCCAAGAAGACCTAAAATGTTCGTGGTCACATCACTACAGACTCACATATTTACAAAAATGTCATTCTACCACTCAAAATTACAACAATGTCTCTGTGGGTTGAAAATGGTGGCCTAGTGATGTGAACAGGCTGACTGACATGGCGCAAACATAGCAATAATATAGAAATCATGTGGCAACTCTCTCTTGACCTTATGATAAATGTCCAAGCTCCAAAATTTGCTCCACAAAACAATTAGAAACAATAATTAGACCAATTAATGTTAAATTACACAAAATTTGGAATAATGACCCAATAAAATCCAATTGAGGAAAATGCACTAACAAAAGACAATTAAGCATTAAACAACCCTCAATAATGGCATAAAAAGGCAATGAAATAAGAGAAAATAATGACTCATCAATGAGCATGATGAGTCTACTATGGTGGTTGGATTAAGAATATTCCAATGGTAAGGTGGTTGAAGGGCAAATTGAGCCGGTGCCGAAGGAAGCTATCTTGACTTGAAGTAGACACTTGGTAAAACTAGGGCTAGGCAAAATTAATCTATTTGTATTGTACTATAGTTAACTGAACCATATCATACTAGAAAAAACTAAACTATTTGTAGTAAAATTTGAATTAGACTATTTTTTAGGTCAGTTTTTAAAAACTAAACTTCAACAAGTTAACTCCTCTGTAACTGAACTGTATTGTTCACTAAACTTGTCATATGTGTAAGTTTCTAGTTGCTATATGGTTGGTTGGTTCCTTTAAAACCTCTCTTCTCTTCTCTTTTTTACTGCCACCTTAATCGATTGCCATTTTTTCTTTTTAACTTATATTTTTTCCCTATTTCCACCTTTATTATTAATTCACGGACAAAAGTAACTCATTCCACATCTCCCAATACACTTTTTTTACATCTTTACTATATTTGTAAATCTGAATTTCTTTATATAATTTAAAAAACTGTTAGAAAATAAGAAAACTTCAAATAATAAGTTATAATCATATAAAAGTATAAAATTTTTTATATATGATTTATTATTACAAATCTTCAAAACATAACCGTGTCTTTTAAATTTATGTTTATCTATATGTACAGTTAAAAATGATTAAAAAAGTTTTTTAAGCGGTGAAAATGTTTGAATATGATAATAATGTTTTATGATATTTAGACTCAGTCTTATATTAAGATATATTTGTGAAGTAAGATGAAAGGATTAGGAAAACAAGAAAAAGTGATAAATCATGTGAGTTAATATTAAGAAAACATACAAGCAAGAAAAAAAAATAGAATATAAATGAAATACTAGAAAACCTCATATTTAAAAACACTTTTTTATCAATATATATATATATATAAAATTAATTAATAAATGCGGGTAGTGGGAGCCTTTATCACATTTAATTTTGACTTGTATGATATGGACAAGTACTAGCTCAAATGGTTTAGAGTACTTTATTGTGTGAGGACTTGGGTTCGAGTCCTATGTATGCCATTTTTGTGTTATTTGATTTATTATTATTTACATAGTGAGAGGAGAGCGAAATTGAGAGTGTGTGGAGAGAATTGAGAGCCTATTTGGAGCTTAGTTTTTCGTTTGGCATGAATGTGAAAGGTTAGAGAAAACCCTAGCTAAATGGGTAGCCAAGGGAGGCTGGAAAAAACAATCATAATGGTCCTTGAATGGTAATTACAAGCATTATTAAACCAAATTTTCGTTTTTGGTCATTAACCTAACATTAAGGAACCATTAAAAGGACAATTTTAGGTTAGAAGAAAGGTTTGTAGGGTTGTCATTGTTACATATTGAGAGGAGAGCGAAATTAAGAGTGTGTTGAGACAATTGAGAGCCTGTTTGGAGCTGAATTGTGGGAGCATTATATGCGTTAATTTTTATGCTAAGCATGAATTGTATGATATGTATATGATTAATATCCATGAACCTCTGCTGTCAGTTAATTTTTGTGTGGTTCTACTGTCTATTCGAAGTGACCATGATGGGGAATTTCAAAATGAAAGGTTTGAACACTTGTGTGAAAAACATGGCATTAAACATAATTTTTTTGCACCAAGAACCCCACAACAAAATGGTGTTGTTGAAAGGAAAAATAGGTCACTTGAAGAACTAGCTAGAACTATGTTAAATGAGAATTCACTACCTAAGTATTTTTGGGCTGATGCAGTCAACACTGCTTGATATGTTTTAAATAGAGTGTTGATTAGGCCAATTTTGAAGAAAACACCCTATGAACTTTTCAAAGGGAGGAGGCCTGTTTTAAGTCACCTAAAAGTAGTTGGATGCAAGTGTTTCATCTTAAACAATGGCAAAGAAAGTCTTGGCAAATTTGATGCAAAAGCGGATGAAGGTGTTTTTCTAGGCTATTGATGAGTGCGTATTTTTGTCCTCATTCAGTGTTTAATTATTGGTATTTGATTGAATTTGTGTGTTTAAAGATTGATTTAATTGGGATTTCCTATAATTGGGTTTATTGAGCATGAGATACAAAAACATGTTAAAAATAGCTTTTTAGTTGCATAAATGTTCTTTGGATATTTTGAGGTGTGTTAGTGCAACTGCAGCTAAGTTGAGCTCA
>Ga0214542_1004809_pt1 | contig 26369 bp, 20 predicted proteins | sample CNSS1metaG_FD_160096 | JGI IMG/M metagenome (GOLD analysis project Ga0214542, IMG submission 160096) | Root nodule microbial communities from cowpea collected in UCLA plant growth center, Los Angeles, California, USA - CNSS1 | ecosystem: Host-associated > Plants > Roots > Nodule | place: USA...
CTTGTACACCAAAATGACACTTGGATAATTTGGCAAAGAGACGGTGTTGTTGTAAAATCTGAAGGACAACTTCCAAGTGGTGTAAGTGAAGGGACCAAGAAGTACTGTAGATCAATATGTCATCAAAGAAAACTAACACTGATTTTCGCAACAACCCTTGAAATATAGAATTCATCAAGCTTTGGAAAGTAGCGGGGGCATTTGTAAGCCCAAAGGGCATCACGAGCCATTCATAATGACCTTGATGAGTGCAGAAGGCTGTTTTGAATTGATCCTCTGGTTCCATCAAAATTTGATGATAACCGGAACGAAGATCTAGTTTGGAGAAGTATTGAGCGCCGCATAGTTCATCCAGTAATTCATCGACCATAGGGATGGGGAAGCTATCCTTAACTGTGATGGCGTTTAGAGCCCTGTAATCAGTACAAAACCGCCATGTACCATCTTTTTTCTTGACTAAGAGTATGGGTGAAGAGAATGGGCTATTGCTAGGAGAAATAATGCCTTCCTTCAACATGACAGTAATCATGGTTTCGATCTACTCCTTATGGCTGTGAGGATATCTATAAGGTCGAACTTTCACCGGTTGCGTACCAGGCAGCAAGGGAATCTGGTGATTATGAGACCGAACTGGTGGTAAACCCGAAGGTTCAGCAAAAACAGAGCGATATTGATGTAGGAGAAGAGCTAGCTCTGGGTGTAAGTCAACATGGCAGTCAACCCAGTTATCCTTTGGCTCCGTAGGAAGTTGAAGTTGTAATGCATAACATTCATCAATAGCACGGGTGTGAGACATTCGCCGGATATGATGAAATTGCACTGGAGTGGGAAGCTTAGAGTTATCACCCTGGAGAGTAATAAATTCACCATTCAAGTAAAATTTTAGAGTCAATGTACTATAATCTGAAATATGAAGGCCTAACGTAGCCAACCACGATGCACCCAACACCAAATCTGCGCCAACAACCGGTAATAAATACACGGAAAGAGTAAGGATATGACCTTGTATTGCCACCGTGAGGTCCTTTATCAGACCTTCAACCTTCAACGAGTTGCCATTTCCCACCATCACGTTAAAAGTGGAAATGGGTTCAATGGGTAATTGTAAGTGAGTTGCAAGTCGAGATTGGAGAAAACTATCAGAACTACCACTGTCTAACAAAATCTGAACAGGGGCACCCTGAATGGAGCCTTAGAAGCGCATGGTACCCAATCCGTGAGATCCTGTAAGGGCATTGAGGGAAAGATGATGATCCAAGTTATGGTCGGTAGTGGTATGAGTAGGGGTGGCAGTTGGTTGTGTTGGATCGGGAGGGTCCTCGGGTTCTTCGTATTGAAGTAATAGGTATTGTTTATTAGGGCAGTTATGGGTTGGGGTGAATTTGGCATCACAAGTATAACATAATCCTTTCTCTCTCCGAATTTGCATTTCCGTCGGGGTAATGTGTTTGACAGTGGATGGTTTGAAAGGTTGGCTAAATGGTTTCATGTTTGGTGGGGGTAACAAGGGTGGTAAGGTATTTAGGTTTGGGTGTGGGTGGGCTGTGGTTTTGGTGGAATACGTTTTGGGGTAGCTAGAAGAAAAGTGATGTTTGGAATTAGGGTTATATTTGTCTTCAAAAAGTTTAGCTAATGATACAGCTTTGAGAATGGAGTTTGGGGATTGTGCCAACACGTCACGTCTAATTTCCAGTTTAAAGCCACTTAAAAAACATTCGAGGATGGCGTCAACGGTAACGCCCGTAATGCGATTAGCCAAGGCCGTGAATTCAACGTAGTAATCATTGACAGATCCCAACTGGGAGAGTTTGAAGAAAGCAGATCGTGGGCATTCGTAGGGTGAAGGGCCAAATTCCAGGGTTAATGCCTTAGTAAAACCATCTTATGACTGGAAGGGGTTGTTCTTTTGCATCATCTGAAACCACGACACCATATCTTTCTCCAAATAGATAGCAACAATAGTGAAACGTTCGAGCTCAGGAGTATTATAATACTCAAAAAATTGCTCCACTTTAAAGATCCATTGTAAAACATTAGTACCATCAAACTTAGGAAAATCAATCTTAATATTCCGAACCTGAAACGACGAGCTGGATATTGAGTTCGAACCACCAAGGGCTTATTGTTTGGAAACGTTATGGATGGCTAGCTTGAGCTTTTCAAAACGTTCTGTATAATTGAGATCACGCTTCTCCATGAGGTCAAGGATTTTCTTCACGTTAGCATCAAGATCCTTGAGACGTGTGTTTTCGGCCATGGTGGTGTCGATGAAAGCACCAAAATGTAATGTGTTTGGTTAGTAAACAAAACAATATAGCAACTGTGAAAGCAGAATGGTCTGTATGGGTGTGAATTCTAGTATGAAAAAGTCATATCAGCAGAAAATGATGAAAAGTGCAAGCTGTCACAACAGTACAACGTTCATGACAGAAGAAAAAAATAACAGAAATGACAGAGAAATATCCCAAAGGGCCAAGAGAGAGAAAAAGACAATTCACATCCTCCCTTTCTCCTATAGCAAAAGCTGTTTTTATAATCACGTCGTACTCCACACGAAATCCTTCAGTGCAGAATTGATTATTCGTTTCCTTCCACTTTTTCGTTTGCCTTTGTTTTCCTCCCCCTTTGCCATGTGTCCCATGGGTCTCATGTCCTTCATCTGCTCATTACTCGCGCCATTCATAACATCATTTATCATCAATTTCAATTTTTACAAAATATATTGGTAGATTAAATTTATAATAAATGATATGATTCATACTTATATAATTCATTATTCTATTAATCTTTATGTAAACAGTAAATATTTCTATTAACTATTTGATTGATTTATATTCTTCGTGGGTTACCATATTATATATACAAATAGGAGTCTTCCTATCATTAATCATAGGGTTAGGGTTGAATATGTTTTTGGTCCCTTATCTTTCAGGTGAATTTTGGAATTAGTCCATTTCGAAACGTTGGACCAATTTAGTAATTCATCTTTCGAAATATGTGGATTTAATAATTTTAATCAAATTTTGTTAGGTTTATTTGATGTTTCGTACGCATTTTAGGATTGTATTTGAGTTGTTTATATTGTTTGACACATTTTTGCTTTAATGTTAATTCAAATACTATTATGAAATGTCTAATAAACTTAACAAAATTTGATTAAAATGACTAAATCCACGTATTTCAAAAGATGAAGGACTAAATTGGTTCAAAATTTTGAAATTAACTAATTCCAAAATTTACTAAAGGTTAAGAGACCAAAAACATATTTAACCCTTAATAATAAGATACACATAAAAGTTATTCCCTATACTCTCATCCTCTATTCTTCTTTTACTTCTTCTCTATATTATTAGCTTTATTTTATAACATGTTATTAGCATAATGCTCAAACCAACTCAACGCTAGTGGAAGCATTTCTCTCTCTCTAACGATAATGTTTTGTGTGTCTCAATTCAAACTGTTTCTAATTCTTTCTTCATTTACAATTTTATTTTATATTCTTATTTTTATCATAAGAATTGTTTAACTTTATCAATTTTCATCTCAGATTATTATTATTTTTATTATTATGATGATTATTATTACTATTATTTTATGTACTAATTCTAAACATGTCAAACCTTACAAATCTTGAATTTATGACCCTTGATATTACAAGGAAGAATTACTTATATTGGATATTAAATATTGAAATACATTTAGATGCAATGGGTATTGGTGATACCATTAAGAAAAGAAATATAGCATATCTGAGCAACTAATTTGCTCCTGTGATAATAAAATTTTGAAAAGAAAGTTCACAAATATTTTGAATTTATTTGATGCCTTTTTGTGGCTGAACAAAGGCAATGAGCTTTGGATAAAAAATCATGAAATTTGTCCAATTGGTTTTGCTCCAATCCCATAAGTGAATGCAACAACATTTGATTTATATTTTCATGGTCATAATAGTGATTATGGACATGGTTATAAAGGAAATTTTAAAGACACATTTTATCACCAGAAGTGGAACAATATTGTGAAAAAAGAAAAAGAAAATTGTCGTGCAAACCTCATCTTACAAGCCAATTTTGTGAAGTTGAGTTAGGCTTAAAGTTTACTTTTTAACATGGTATTAGTGTCATTGTTTAAAGCCTATCCTAGCGAGATTTGTGTTTGTTGGACATATGATTCCACCTGCTATCAGACCATCCATTAGTGTCTAGGTCTCATGTACGGGATGTATATATCTCGTCATGAGGAAGATGTGTTGGAAGTTCCAAATCGACTAGATATAAGGCATTTTCACGGTATATAAGTGGGTGCAAGATGATAATATATGTTATCTTTACGGTGGTAAAGGTCATTTGAGTTATACTTGTCGTACACCAAAACATCTTAAAAATAATGAGAAGAACATAGAAACACATTTTTCTTATGAACATAGAAATACAATTCTCAAGAGTAATAAATTTTTCTCTTGTTTGGTAATACGATAAGTCAGTGTCAGTACTATTTATGGTACTACAAAAATAATTGAAGGTTCCGGAAGAGCTAATGTACTTCTACCAAGAGGTACAAGATTCCATATTAAAAATGCATTTTATTCTTCTAAGTCTAATAGAAACTTATTAAGTTTCAAGGATATTCGTCTAAATGGATATCATATTGAGACAAACAATGAATGAGATATTGAATATCTTTATATCACTCGAATTGAGTCGAATAAAAAATGTGTATTGGAGAAATTATTAGCCTTCTCTTATGGCTTATACTAAACATATATTAATGCAATTGAGACATATGTCATTGTAAGCCAGAAGCTTACAAATAGAAATGAATTTCTTGTTTGGCATGATTGGTTGGGTCATCCTGGATATATCATGATGCAAAAAATAGTTGAAAACTCATGTGGAGGTCCACTTAAGAGTCCAAAAAAGACTTTTTCAGACCAATGAGTTCTCATGTACTATACGTTCACAAAGAAAAGTTGATGTTAAAACTATCACTAGAAAACTTATAAAGTCAATCTCATTTTCAAAACGAATACAAGATGATATTTGTGGTCTAATACACCCATTATGTTGATCATTTAGTTATTTCATGGTTTTAATTGATGCATCAACTATATGATCATATATTTGTTTATTATCAACTCACAATCAAGTATTTGCAAAGTTATTAGTACAATTAAGAGCTCACTTCCCAAATTATCCGATTAAGAAAATATGTTTTTATAATACTTATGAAATTACATCTCATGCTTTTATGAATATTGTATATCAATTATAATTGAAGTTGAGCATCCAGTAGTACATGTTCATACTCAAAATAAACTTGCAGAATCAATACTGAAACGTCTAAAATTGGTTGCAAGACCATTACTTATGAGAGCTTATCTTCTAATGGCTACTTGGGGATATGCAATTTTTCATGTTGCATTATTGATTTGCATCAAGCCAACAATTAATCATAAATACTCTATTATGTAGTTGGTTTTTGGTTAGTGACCTAATATTCTCATGTAAGAATTTTTGGGTGTGGTGAATATGTTCCAATTTCCCCACCAAAATTGGTTGCAAGACCATTAGAGCTAATCTTCCAATGGCTACTCGGGGATATGCAATTTTGCATGTTGCATTATTGATTTGCATCAAGCCAACAATTAATTGTAAATACTCTATTATGTAGTTGGTTTTTTGTCAGTGACCTAATATTCTCATGTAAGAAATTTTGGGTGTGGTGAATATGTTCCAATTTTCCCACCAAAAGGGATTATGATGGGTCCTCAGAGACGATTGAGAATATATGTTGGATATGATTCTCCCTCAATAATAAAATATCTTGAACTACCAACAGGAGACTTATTTATAGTTCAACTTTTCGATTGTCACTTTGGTGAATAAGTTTTTCAACATTAAGGAGAAAAAGAAAACAATTGAAAAAAGATATTGGTCGGAATGAATTATCATTATCTTGTCTTGATCCTCGTATAAAAGAATGTGAACTAGAAGTTCAAAGGATATTCATTAGTCAATTAATTATCTTATGTTTTATTGACAGAAAAAGGGTAACTAAAAAGAAAACAATTGAAAAAAGATATTAGTCGGAATGAATTATCATTATCTTGTCTTGATCCTCGTACAAAGGAATGTGAACTAGAAGTTCAAAGGATAATTCATTAGTCAATTAATTACCTTATGTTTTACTAACAGAAAAAGGGTAACTAATATCAGCTACTAATGCTTCAAAGATAATCGATACTAATTCATAACACGCTTGAAGCATGGTAGGCTTGTTAGTTCCAAAGACACACTTGAAGTGTGGTAGGCTTATTGGTTCCAAAGATAAAAACTCTTGAATGAGAAATGAAGCTAAAATGCAAGATGACTTAATCGAAAAGGTTGAAATCCCAAAAGATTCATTTGACATAATGATTTGGTTCCAGAAGAACCTCGGGTACCTAAAACTGTTGAAAATGATGAGATCTCAATAAATTATGTCATGAATCATATAATATGGAACCAAAATGAAGTCAACATTAACGAAACTTTTACATATAATATAGCGATGAATGATATGAATGACAATGAGGATTAATAACCAATGATCATTGAAGATTGTCGACAAAGAAATGTTTGGCCAAAATGAAAATATGCAAAGAAGCATAATTAGATTTTCTTGCTAAACAAAAGGTTTTTTGGCCTATAGTTCACACACCTGAGGGTGTGAAACCCGTTGGGTACATATGAATTTTGGAGCAAAAATAAATTAAGAATGATGAAATTGTTAGATACAAAGCACAATTGATTGCTCAAGATTTTTCACAAAAATCTGATATTGATTTGTGAAAAGACATATTCAGTAGTATTGGGTGCAACAACATTGCAATATTTGATTATACTAGTTGTACAACAAGGTATGCATTTACATCTAATGGATGATGTTACAACATATTTTTATGGTTCTCTTGAGAATGATATTTATATGAAAATCCCTGAAGGATTTAATTTGCCCAATAAGGGAAATTCTAAAGGGGTTATTCAATATAAATGAACAAGACCTTTTATTAATTAAAGCAATCAGGATGTGTGTGGTATAACCGTCTTATTGAGTATTTGTTAAAAGAATGATATAGAAATAATCCTTTTTGTCCTTGTATTTATATTACAATTTTAGAAAATGAATTTCCCATAATTATTGTTTATGTAGATGACATAAACATCGTTGGATCTCCTAATGAGTTCACATAGGCAATTGATTGCTCAAAGAAAGAATTTGAGAGGAAGGATCTTTAAAGGGTAAAGTCTTGTTTGAAATTAGAAATTGAGTATTTAATAAAAGTGTTTTTATACATCAAGAGGCTTATATAATTAAGATGCTTAAAATGTTCTAAATGGACAAGTCACGTCCATTATGCACTTCAATAGTTGTGAGGTCATTAGATGTTGATAAAGGATCTTCTTATACCTCAAGAAAATGATGAAGATCTTCTTGGTCCAGAAGTACCATATCTTAGTGTCGTAGGAACACATGTATCTTGCTAATTATACTCGACCTGATATTGCATTTGTTGTAAATTTGTTAAGCAAAATATAGTTCTTCAACTACAAGAAGAAAATGGATTGGAGTAAAATATATACTTCGTTACCTTAAGGATACTACGAATATGAGCTTATTTTATCTAAATGATTCAAAATTAGAGCTAATGAGTTATGCATATGCATGTTATTTTACATATTTTTGCAATGTCATAATGGTTGATTACATACAAGATATTTGTTCACATGTGGTAGCACAATAATTTCATGATGGTCTATGAAACAAACCATAGCAGCAACATCGTCTAGTCATACAAAATATTTATTATTACATGATGTAAGTTGTGAATGTGTTTGGTTACGGTCTATAATTCAACATGTGCAAGAAACTTATGGCTATCTCGACAAAGATGGAATCAATAATCATATATGAAGACAATATTGTTCAATTGAAAGGATGATATAGATATCCAAAAGATTCATTCATGTAAAAATTTGGTAGGACTATTTATAAAGTCTTTGCCAAGAAGAACTTTTGAGCAAATGATTCACAACTTTGGTTATTATCTTAATGATGTAAGTTTACATAAGGAAGAAATAAAATATGTGATGAACAATATTATACTAAAGAATACAGAATGTTGTACTCGTTTCTCTTTACTAGGTTTTTATCCCAAAGGGTTTTTTCTAGTAAGGTTTTAATGAGACACATTCTCTTATCAATGGATACTCAAGGGGGTTTGTTATAAATTAATGGTCGTCCATTAATTTGATACAGTTACTCATATGATTGATACTCATATGATTCATTATTCTTTATGTAAATATTTATATTAACCATTTGAATTTTATCCTTGATGAGTTACTATGTTCTATCTATAAATAGGACTTTTCCGATCAGTAATAAATACACACAAAAGTTGTTTCCTATTCTCTCATTCTCTAATTGTTCCTTTATTTCTTCTCTCTATTATTAATTTTATTTTACAACAAAAATAACATTGTTTTATTACCTCTAAATAGTTTTCTTTTTCTTTTTTCCTTTAATTAGAGTAATTCATTTTACAATACCTAATATCAATTATTTTCAGCAGCAACAAAGAATTATTATACCCTTCGTGGTAGCAACATCACACTGGAATAGTAGAAGATTACTCTTAATTATGCTACTTAAAGGAAAAATCATGTAACTTTATAGTATAGAACATATATGTTTTTGTTATATTCAAATTAGTAGGAGTACAAGAGGGGAACTTAGAAGAATTTATTGATGTTTCTATCAAACACCTCAGAAGAAATTATATTATATGCCTTTTCCGTAGGATGGAAACTGTCCCAAAATATGTAGTTTGACCTGTTTGAACATATCTGGGAAAGAAAATTACACAGACCGCCTACTTCAAAATATCCTGTGCCACAACATCCTTTATCTGCTACTTCAAAACCTAAACCACCAAACACATTCACAATGAGTAATAAGTTAGACAAACCAAAATGTACTAATTAATAAATAGTTAATGGGATTTTACTACTCGTATATAGTATGGTAGATGTGTTTGATTACCATATTTAGTGGCATTTTGAACCATATCCGATAATATTTTGTAAATATCAAGGTAGACAAGTTTAGCATCAGTAAAATTTTTTCCAAGGATATCTATTTGAGATGATAACTTGTTGTTGAAGAGCATTGCAGCCTGGTTTTCAAGATCTGAACATGTCCTGTTAAATCCTCCTCTCAGTGTTCTTTGAGAGGGCAGACACCCTAAATTTGGCAAACCAACTATTCCAATCCTTCTAGCTCCAAGTTCATAAAGATCCTGCATTTCATTCATTTTATGCAAATGTAAATGAAATAAGTTTTGATGATACAAGTTTAGATTAAATTGTTGATCTCGGTAGGTGGTTCACACATACTTCCAAGAATTCTTTAGCTTTTGAAACCATTAAATCTGTGTAAGTTGAAATATTATACTGTAGTCGCCTAAATGGTAATAAAAAGAAAGTATTGGTAATATCATTGCTTCCTGAGGACAAGATGTATATGCTTTTCGATATAATTGTTGTTGTTGTGTTTTCTCCAACCATGTCTTGTATCTTGGTTTTGTATTCCTTGAATTTGTCTAGTTGATCTGATAATGATAGCACTAACTAAGGTAACATATGACAGAAAAAAAAAAGGTATAGTCAGCGTTAAGAGATATGAAGAGGAGAATGAAAATATATTGGAAGGTTTTAGGTGGGAATAGTTATTTACTGCTATATTATTAGTTAGAGGATCATATCCACTAGCACCAGATGCAAAGCTTACACCTGTGAGAAGATCTTCACGTTTCAAATTTGGATCAAGATACGGAGGCAAAAGCTTCTTGATTTTTAGTTCTGCAGCTGAAAAAGACCAAAGAGAGAAAATTTGTTAAGGAAATTATTAGAACATTTTCATTCTATTACGCATATATATAATGGTAAAAGAATTAAAGAGTAACGGTTTTGTTTTTACCAAGGAAGTCTGAAGGGATTAAACCATTGCTGAACCTCCCAGTTGGTTGATTTTCTCCACCAAAATCTTCACCATATGGTGGAAAATTACATTTGAAGAAGGTCTCAATGTAGTCATTGTTACCTGTATCTAAGATGGAGTCCCCAAACACAAACAGTGCTGGAACACTTTCATTGTTTGGTAAACTCACAACACTAACAAGAGATATAATAATAGTTGAAAATGACCAAAGAATGGCTAAAAACAATTGAGAAAAAGGTACTTCACAGAAAAACATTGTGTTTCTATGATCGTATTTTGAATATTTAGCTTTCGTTTGATCATTATATAGAAAACAATCATCTTTAAAAGGTAACAAAATATACTATAGTTAATTGACATAGTATGTTACAGAATTGGTAACTTGAATATATAATATATTTAATAAATTTTTCTTTTAACAAATTTGATGGATGTTAAAATTATTTTATTTTAAATATAGTGTTTAAAATTCCATTTTAACGTCTTAAAATTAATAAAATAGGACACTTCGTCATATATTCAAATATAATAATTGAGTGTATATTAATAGAGTCTTACAAAAGATAGGATTATAAAAATATAACATTTATACGAACAAACTAGAACCAGCAATATACTAAAATGCTATGTGTCATTCTTCTCGCAAAAAGTTGCGGGTACTTTCTGGTGCTCAACTTCCTGGAACTAAAATACTCCAAATCTGCAATGTTAAGATGGTGTTGAGTGTTGTCCTATTTTTGGTCAGCACTAAAACATTTGCAAATCACGACGTTCAACAATACAAACCGGCACTCAATGGTCTATAGCTAAAATACTCTCAAACTTGTACAACGACACTAGAGCTTAGCACTAATTTACCATCGTTCAGCGTTGTATCATATATCAACAAATGAAAATATGTGATTTGAGAAAATGGGACATGTTCAATTGATCAATTTAGTACCCCTCTCTTAATGTTTTGATAAAAGATAATTTTAAAACATTAGGTTCTTAGAAGATAGAGAAAAGTGGTTTCTAGATAAATTATGTGTTTTAAACAATAAACTTATTTATAACAAAACTATTTATACTAAAATTTTTATATATTCTATTTTTATATATTTTATAGATGTTAAAAATATGTTAATTTGATAAACATGAGTTTTTATAAATATTTAATAATTTTATTTAATACGACTCTATTTTTTATTTAACAAATATGAAATTTTTTAAATTTAATTTTTTAACGAAATTGATCGATATAAAAATTTATCCATTTTAAATATATTCTATGTTTATTAAAATGCTAAAAATAGATTAATTTGATGAACAGAATTTTGCTTAAACATTTAATAATTTTATTTAATTTCACTATATATTTTTATCAATGTACATTTTGAATTTTTAACAAATACTTCATTAATATTTAATAATTTTTTATCTCTTTTATCCCATCACATATGTCTGTGCAGGTGATAATATCAGCACTGAAGTACCCATGAATGTTCTTCCTTAAGTAAAAATGGAGCTACACAGGGTGGCACATGCATTACAAAGATAAAGTGGAAGATAGAAATTACGTGAGATCGTAGAACACGAAACTGTAAAATTGAAAAGAACAATATATAAGAACAAAGAGGCCCTTCAATATTCGGTGTGCTCAGTGATCTTTGTTTAGACCACTTGTTCTGTTATTGCTTTCTTTTCTTATAAAGTGAAAAACGACGAACAATGCATGAATAATAAGCTAACAAATTGAGTTAATCAATGTCAATAAAAGAAAAGCATGACATCTCCAAGAATGATTGCGAATATCATACCCAAACCCATTTTCCAGAAACAATCATATTTTAACAACTTTCTTTGACGTGATATTTTATAAGTAATTTTAAAATATACAAAAATAAAAAAATGAGAAATTATTTGAAAAATGTTATCTTAAATTATAAAAAAATTGTTAAAATTTAGTGTTAAAAAATCATTTCTTATACAAATATATAATAAGTGATATCGTTGGCTCTATGAAACGGAAATATAATAAGTGAGTTAAATAAATACGATTATAAATTTCTTATATTATAATTTTGAATTTTGAACTGAAAGTGATATTAATTTTTTGATGTGGATTGTTGAATTCAGATCATATCTAAGTAATCTCTTTAGTGAACCTTTCAAACAAATCTATTATTATATTCACATATATATTATAAATTAATTTTAGTTTTATTTTATATAACATTTCCAACATATTTCTTTCGGAATGAGATATAAACATCTTATATATAAACTAAATATTCGTAACCGATTTAATAATAATAACTTTATATGTTTATAATAAGTCTTACTAAATTAAACTCTATAATATAATAAGAAATTTAATTTAAATCTAATTCATCTTCACATATAAAACGAAAATAAAAATATAAAAATGTAAGAATTCTCTTCAGCTATATATTTTAGATTAAGTTTGTCTCAAATCGAAGTTAAAATATTCAATTGAGAAGCCAAAAGTGATTTGAATTATTAGCCTTAGAACTTTTAAAAAGAGTAGGGTTTTTACATGTAAAATTCTAGGGATTAATGTTGATGGGTTTTGCAGTTTTTGCATACATGGCTGACCAACCATCTCAAACAATTTAATAATCACGTTTTTTCTTTTTCTGGTTTCATCCTAACTTTTTGTCTCCATTACATTAAATTGTTGTTTTTTCCTCAAGCGAACATAAATGTACTATTTCAAAACTTGATTGTCTTTCTAATGAAAGAAAAAACTGAGAATAAATTCTGAATTTGAGAATATGTTCAAGAAAAAAAATGAGAATAAATTCTGAATTTGAGAATATGTTCAAGAGGAAGAATATATATATATATATATATATATATATATATATATATATATATATATATATCGTACCGTATGGCCCATCGGACAATCGATGTCCAAAGTAATTTGTATAATCCAGTAAAAGTTTAACAAAATGAGTCAACACGAGTCATCGATCGGTGGTCCTCATGATACACTTTTGAGCGGCACACAATAACTTCCTTGGAAATTAATTGCTCCTGAAGAGGTACGAGCATGTAGAACATATCACTAAAAATATTAGTAATCAATTTGAGTGACCAAAAGTTATTAGTGACTATACTGACCAATTTAAATACTAATTTAAAAAATAAAAAATTATTGGTTAGTAAAATAGTCACTATTATAAATAAAAAATTATAATTGGTCATTAATTAATTAGAGACCAATTTAGAAACTAAGTCATTTTGGTAGCCAAAACCTAGGTAGTTAATTTTTAGTGGCCAATTTTCTTTGGTAGTCAAAACTATGGTAGCTAATTTTAAAGACCAATTTAGTGATCAATTATATTTTTTTATTCATAATAGTGACTACTTTAGTAACTAATAATTTTTTACTTTGTGAATTGGTATAAAAATTGGTCACTACAGTGACTAACAACTTGTGGCCACTAAAATTGGTTACTAATGAAACATTTTCTTGTAGTGTATCATGTTAAAGTGAGGATTGGTTTGGCGTATCAACGAACGTTTCAACAGCCTCAACGACATCACATGACTGGTTCTCCAACCGTTTGGGGTCCAATTGTTGATCATATGAAAATGTGTGTCAATGAGCGATCAGCTGCCTCAGCGACATCACGTGATCGATTCTCCAGCCATTCAGGGCCCAATTGTTGATCATATGAAAATATGTGTTAATGAGTGATCAATTGCCTGAGTGTGCGTCGCGCGAACAATTCGACGGTTAATCAAATTACAATGTTGGATATATGTAGATATGTTAGACAACGATGTTCGACATGTAACACTGTATGACATAAAAAATAAACAGGTCCATTGACAATTAAAATTAAACAAGTCAGTAATCATGTTTTAAAAATAATTAGGCCTTGATTAGGTCAATCCTAATCAAATCCCTACATTAAAAACTATAAAAAAAAGTCAAAGGTAAGGTTGTTGAAACTTTTATCTCGCATCTACTATAATATTAATTGTTATTGCCGATTGAACTATTAATGATTTAAGTATTGAAGACCCTTACACCAATATATATATATATATATATATATATATATATATATATATATATATATATATAATAAATTTATCTTTTAACAAATTTGATCGATGTTAAATTTAATTTATTTTAAATGTATTCTATCTTTAGTAAAAATGATAAAAATATGTTAATTTTATAAAATATTTAATAATTTTCTTTTATATGACTCTATTTAATAATATTCTTTTATATGAAATTTTATAAATTTAATTTTTTAAAAATGTATCAATATTAAAAATCATTCATTTTAAATATTCTATATTAGTAAAATGTTAAAAATAGTTTAGTTTGATAAACAGAAATTTTCTTTAATATTTAATAACTTTATTTAATTTCACTATATATGTTTATCAATTTAGATTCAGATGAATTTCTAACAAATAATTCATTAATATTTAATTATTTTTATCTCTTTTATCCCATCAGATCTGTCTCTCTGCAGGTGATAATATCAGCACTGAAAATGTTTAGTAAAATGATAATATCTTAAAGAAATTGATCAATATTGAAAGTAATTCATTTTAAATACATTATATGTTTAATAAAATGATAAACGTATATTAATTTAATAAACACAGCCTTTTTAGATACTGAATAATCTTATTTAATTTTACTGTACTTTTAAACTTAACAAATATAACGTTTAATAAAGTTAATTTTTAGCGAAATTGATCGATATTAAAATTAGTTCATTTTAAATATATTCTATTTTTTAGTGAAATGTTAGAAGTATATTAATTTATTAAACCAAACTTTTTAAATATTTAATAATTTTAGTAAGATTTTAAAAATATATTACATTTTATTTTAGTTTCAAATTTAAAAATAATATATATAATTTTTCAAATTTAATATTGTTTTATTTATTAGAACTTTAGCTTGATTCTGCTTATTAAAGTAAAAATTGGAACTTAAAAATATTCATCCATAGGTCGCTTATCCTTGGGCCGTTTGGTTAGAGATGTTGATCAACCCTACGATACAAGATTTAAATTTTAAATATTTTTTACTTTTAATTTGTTAAACAGATTAAAATAGTTGGTTGATCTAAATTGAGTTTATATATCATTAAATTATAGATTAAACTTACCATTTGTTTATGTACCAAGGAAATGTGAAAATAGATTGGACAAAAATAAAAGAGATAAAAAATAAAATAAGATTTAAATGTATTTGATTAATATATTAATATTATATGTATATTAATTTATTTTTTCATGTCAAGTAATTTATTTTAATTTCATCATCTCTTACTTCTTAACTCTTAACTAAGGACACCATTAATCTTAAATTTTTTTTCTTTTCAGTTTTTTTTAAGCTGTTCTTAGGCGGAAAAATTGTAAGTTCCTTATCATGGTTAAAAACTCGTTAAAAATAAAAGAATTGAGTTTAAAACGCTGAAGTTATAATTATTAACATCTAAAAATCATCACCGAAACTTCATTAAGACTAAAACTCAATGTTTTCATTCAAAGAGAATAATGTTGAATTTGGATCTTTTACATATTTTTTTAGTGTTGTTTTTCTATTCTGTCAAAATAATATTAATTTTAATATTTTAAATATAATTTTTAATCTATTAAAATTAATATACTTTTAAAACACGATAAGAAACAAATTAAAAATTCAACTGAAAATATGGTTCAAAAAATTAGAATGATGATGAAATTATATTTTTACTTTCATATTTTTTGTTCTTAAAAGAAACTTGGTTAATCCAAGTTTTCATAGGATTTGATTGAGTTATTGGACAATGAAAAGTGTGTTGCGCAAATTATTCCTCTAATGATATGTTATTATTTAGTAATCGTCATCAATAGTATTAATCTATTATGTGTATATAAAGTTAACTAATTAACGTTTTTCTTTCCTTGTACATGAAAGTGATTTATAAGAATTGACACCTTAAGAAACTTGGTTGTTTCTTTCAAGCAATATTTGGCTGTTTAAGAAACGTGTTCTATCCATTTTAAATTATTTATAATTTAAGATAGTATATACTTGTAAGAAAATTATTAGTTAAATAAATTACTATTTTGTTATGAAAAATAAAAAGATAATAAATAATAATATTTTTTATACTTAATGATAATTATGCAAAGAAATAAAATTTTATTTCAAAACTCATTGTAGTACATTCGAATACAAGGAGTCAATATACTATATCGTTTAAAATTCAAGAAGGTTTAAGTTGAATAATAAATTAACTTAGTTAGAATCGTTTTAGTTTTGTCGATAAGTATCAAGCAAGACCGAAAAGTATCAAATAAGGTTAATAAATACGGACAAGACTAAAAAGCACGAGGTAAGGATGAGAAGTGTAACATCCCGACCAGATATTACGGGTTTAAATAATAATATAAAATAAGAAAATAAAATCACATTTATTATAAATCCATTTCCCAAAAACGCGGGAAATTTCAAATAATTTATTTCATAATAAAGATAACTCTAAGTTCAAATCTTCTCAAAATTCAATGAAATACCAAAACAGTATCATAATAGATTACATCTTTATTCCAAAACCATAAATGATAAAACTCTATAAAATTGTTCCCATGAGTTTTCCCCGCTCCGCTGCTAAGCCTTACCAGATCCACCTGCAACATCATCTGCTCCCGTGTACCGCGTACACGATCATCGCCAAACACAAGCAGATAGGGTGAGCTAACAAAATAAACATATATATATATATATGGCACAAATATACCAATCACACAATCACACCAAAGGAATTCCATCCTTTGATATCACATCACATGGCCACCACCATGTTATTTGTGTTCTACATCTTCTAGTGAGTACCTCAAGGTGTCTTGCTGCCATACCTATCGGCCACAACCGATAGAGCACGTGCGGGAAACCATGCTACGAATCATACACCGTAACTCCAGGTGGAGTTCCCATATACGAACATAATCCGTAACATCCCAAGACTACCAAACTCGTCAGTCAACTACTGAGGAGGGTAATCTATCTTGACCCATCCGTACTGGCCACAACCAGCACACTCACACCGGCAACACTCGCCAACCCGAGCTCAACTCAAGGGTTCCTCGTGTTCATCCGCCATCTCGAGCTCAACTCGAGGGATGCCATTCCGAGCTCAACTCGAGGAATGCCACGTGCTTAACCCCTATCCCGAGCTCAACTCAAGGGATACGTTTTGAGCTCAACTCAAGGAACACCAGCAAGCCAACCTTTAAGATATCCTAGAAGCCTCGTAGATCACGCACATCATAGCAAGCATAACACCAATCTGCTGCAGCAAAATCGCCTAGCAGGGGACATGTACCGCCAGGCGCTGCCGCTTCTAGATCGCCTGGCGGGGGACACGTACTGTAACATCCCTAAGGAATATTATGAATTTTTAATAAATAAAAATAGAAAAGAAGATTAAATACCTCATATAGTAAAATATCATTTCCCAAAAACATGGGAAATATAAACAAAAATTATAACTGTAACATAATACAAATGTTCACAATTATTCTATTACAAAATTTACCAAAGTTCAACATAATTAAAGTTACATCAAAATCTTAAAACAAAAATAATGCTTTCAAAAGCCCAGGTAGCCCCTGCTCTCCGCCTCTAGACATCTCCTGGCCCACCTGTCAAATCATCTGCTCCCGGATAACGAGTTATCCGATCATCGCCACACACACACAAAAAGGGTGAGCTATGCACAATATATAAAAAAAATACATGAATATAAATATGTTCCCCAACCCAAAATAACATAACTAAAATTCTCATACTTTTCAAATCACCCAACCATGACCTCATAGTCCTTCATGAGTCATATGCATGAACTAGGCCTTGGGACTTCACTGTGCTCCCACGAAACTAACTCATTCATGGTCCAACCCTATGAGCCTAACCCGCTTATAGTTCTGCCCTACAGACTCCTCATCTGTAGTAAAACATCCAAGTCTTCTCAACTTAGACCCTGGCACGCACGCAATCACCATACTAAGGACTCCTCGCCCAATAGTAGCTGACGGGAACATAACAGTTCCTTGCCCATCGTGCGCCCGACACATGTAATCACCATACTAAGGACTCCTCACCCATTAGTAGCCGACGGGAACTCAACCAGTTCCATGCCCATCATGTGTCCAACCACCAAGCACATCCCAGACCCCTATTGGACTTAGTCCTTCAAGCCCAAACGCCACACCACATGCATATAATTCCTCTACTTAGGATAAAGTAGCCAAATCACACCCACAAGCAAATACAACATGACAAAATCGCATAAACTCACTTAAGCCAGGGACACTCACCCAAGCTAAGCCCTCAGTCTCACTTGGGCTAGCTCACCTCGCCCAAGCGAGCTCAAAACAGTAGCATCAACACGTCATCTCGCTTAGGCGAGATCCTGTCGCCTGGGCGAGCCACACATTCGCCCAAAACCACACCAAAACCTCGCCTAGACGAGTATTCAACAAAACACACAAGAACACACTTCGAGAACTCGCTTAGGCGAGCCACTCTCGCCTAGGCGAGAGTGTCTGTCGCTCAAAACTCAAAACCTCTCGCTTGGGCGAGATATCGCGCTCAAAACTCCCAGGTTCTCCTCGCGACCTCGCTTAGGCGAGTGCCTCTCGCCTGAGCGAGTGACCTTGTCGCTCAACCCTTTTCCTTGTCGCCTAGGCGAGAACCACGAACCAGGACCCAATGTGAGACTCTGCAACTCTCGCTTAGGCGAGGTGGACCCGCTTGGGTGAGACTTGCAGGTTTTCGAGTCTGTTCACACACTCAAATCACCCAACTTTGCCCAATTTGCACCACCAACAATACCAAAACACCATTAACACATTACCAAGCACAAATAATGGCCACAATCATCTGAACATGTCCTATATCATCCATTCATATTACCCAACTCGAGATTAAATCATCTCTACCCATTCCATACCAAAACCCTCCCTCTAATCACAAAAAAATGCATAGCAAGGCTTTGCACACAATCTCAACCAATCAAATTCTGAATCACAGCACATACCACACGAGTTCCATGACATACAATTTATCCAATGCATACACCTAAAATAACAGCACGAAAATTAGGATAAGCTCCTCTAACCTAGAAATAGTGATCAAAATTGAGAAAGACAGGACCTTGATTCACAATTTCCTTCTTGCTTTAGCCCTTGCACACCCAAAACTCAACTCACACTCTCAATCCCGTGCTCCTCTCTATACCAGTTCACCATACTGCCAAAACCCTTCCTTTTACCTAAATTTTAGCTTTTATAGGTGCCTTTAAGATGGGTTTTAAAAATAAAACGAAATTGGGCTTAGTGTGGGTTTTAATTCCTCTTCCATGTTAATTATTTGGTGGTTTTCCAACCCTCTTGGCTGCCCCATTAGGTTCTCTCTACCTTTCCACATTCATTCCAAACTAAGTTTAGTAAAAATAAAGGTTAAGTTCTGTCTACCAAGGTTTGAACTCGTGACCCTCCACTCACAATGCCAAAGCACAATACACTCCAATCAATATAAGTTTACATTACCAATTCCATACTCATACATATTATTAAAAATAATTGGCATACATAGGACTCGAACCCAAGTCCTCTCACACAATAAAAGTACTCTTAACCACTTGAGCTAGCACTTTTCCACATCATATTAAATAATAATTAATGCCATAAAGGCACTTTCTACCCTCATTTATTACTTAATTAATTATTTAATTAATTAATTTTTACGGGTCTTACACGTACCACCAAGCGCTAAGCGCCTTAGTCTTCTCTACCACTGCACCTATTGCCTGACGAGACTTCCTCTGTTGCCATGTGCCACGTGCCTTAGTATTTACCGAACTGCAGGCTCCGCCTGGTGCACCCCACCTTACCGCCAGGCGCCATCGTGATTCAGAACCCCCTTGTTTCTACGTTGTCGCTTGGCGGGTCGATCACCACCGCCAAGCGCTACACCAGTACTTGCACAGTACTGGTTTTAGTTCAGGTTCAAGCACACTTCACACAGGTTGCTCTCATTTGCTCACATTCTAGAGTACACCTAATGAAAAGCATTGCCTTCTATAATGTTCCAAGCCTCGTAGCACCTCACATGTGCATTCATCCTCTAGTCATATAAACCATCCCAAGCATGCTCAAACAAAATATAAGCAGCAACACTCTAACAATTTTAAGCACATGATCTTATGCACCAATGCAATTTAATATGGACACACATGCCTTCACCAAACCAATTCTCCACATGTGACTAACCCAAAGGAACATTCAAATTGATAGAGACATACCACATAACCCAATCATGCTTCATTAGAAGTTACTTGAACTTATCAAGAGGTTATTCATGCATTTTAACGACTCCAAAATCAGCAATATTGAATAACGTATATCTCTAGCTACTGACCTCGAAATCAATCTCCACCGTTCAAAGTAAAGAACCACATGTTATGGACCACCTGTCAAAATTTCACCTAAATCAGACGGTTAACAAACCGAGAAATGTAGTTTTACGAAAACTGCGTGAACTAGAAGAACATGGTAGCGCCTAGCGCCCAGAAGTGAGGATGTGGCGCATGGAGGGACTAAAATATCGCCCAGCGTGTGCGCAAAAAGTACGAAAAACAACATTTTTCGTGAACAGAACACCACGTGCATCGCCTGGTATGGCGCCTGGTGGCCAAATGGGTGCCGCCAAGTGGTTCCTGCACCTGAGAACCTTACCCCCTTCACAACAACTCTGATTTCCATCAATTTCTGACTCCATAGGATACGAACCCAGTTATTAGGACTACAGTTCATTCATAACACTTTCCATTCACGAATTCATTCACATTTTCCCCTTAGATTGCTACCACTATAGAAATTCCCAATTATGAAACCCTAAAATGTGAGTATGTCTCATTCCCCCAATTTTTATGCTTATCACGCCCCAAATTTCACAAGTTTTCACTTCGATTTGGTTAATTAATAATCTTATTACACTTCCTACTAGTCCAAATCTGCCCAGAATCCAGAAAAACATCAAAATCAAGCCTCATGGCTCCCGTCGCCTGGCGGTTCAATCAATACCGCCAAGCCCTTCATAAAAAAACTCAGATTGGGTTGAACAACAAGCGTCGCCTGGTAGTCCCGTTCGTGCCGCCAGGCTGTTGCCCTTCGCAACCCAGAAATGCAAATGAAATGGTATGAGTCGCCATCACCTGCCAGGCGGTTTTTGGAAAAATTCCAGAAACACGATTCTCAAGCAATGCAAGGGATAAATCATACATGATGAGTTATAAATCATGCAATTATTCATAGAACTACAATTAAACGTGGTATAACTCCCCTAACTCTCTAATCATTTTGTTTCCTCTGAATTCGTGTTCCTTACAACACTCTAATTTTCCAGTCTAAAAAACCCTTCCAATTGATTTAGTTTGCCTTTTTATTATGGTCCTTAATTGTGGTTAATGGCCAAAAACGAAAATGGCATTAAAATGAATGTAATTACCATTCAAATTCCATTATGAGTTGTTTTTCAGTCACTTTTGCCTGCTCTTTGGCTAGCTAGGGTTCCTATGCCCCTTCACCTTCATGCCACAAGAAATTTTGGCAAAAAGGAAGCTTAAAATGGTTCTACCAAGGTTTGAACCCATGATCATGCTAATACCAACTCAATACACAACCATTTAACCAATTCATGTTTTGTGATGATTAATATAATTCTATGATTATATTATCACTCAACATGATCAAGCATATTATCAAAAATAATAATAACTTAAATAACACACAAATGACATACATAGGACTTAAACCCAAGCCCTCACACATAATTAAGTACCTTCAACCACTTGAACTAGTACTTTTCCACATCATAGCAATCCGCATTAAATCCCTTAAAGGCTCCTACTACCCCGCATTTATTAAATAATTATTTAAATAATTATTTAAATTTCTCGGGTCTTATAAGAAGTAAGTAAGGTCGGAAAGCACCACCTTACTGACAAGTAACAAGTAAGTTGGACGAAGCTTAAAAATATCAAGCAAGAACGAGAAGTGCAACTCTTATCAATAAGTACTAGGCAAAGCTAAGAACACTTCAACACAATGTTTAAAATTATAATAAACATCATAAATGAGCTTCATTATTTTAAAACACACTATCTATCTATAAACTATTTTTTAGAGTTCCTTGACTTCTTTCTTGGAGTTCTCATCTTCTGTTTATTTGTTTGAAGATCGGAGACCGCTAGGGTGATCCTCTTCCTTTTTGTTTGATTAGTTTATTCAATCATGTTAGTTGAATTTCTGCTCGTTTTCCTGTGGGTCTTCTCTGTTCTGGCTCGCATGTGACTCTCCTTTGGTTGCATTTGAGGTTTAAACCCTCCTTATGAGTCTTTGTTAGTAAGTGATCATAATGGCAGGTCCTGATCGTTTTTGTGTCGTTCTTAGATATAAATAGAGCATCGTAGGGAGCTAAGGTGTTTTGATGTTCTTAGAGTTGTTTGAGTCTGCTTAATCATTTTGCCAGGTGAGGGGAATAATTCGTCTTGGTTTTTAATAAACATGTGTTGCATGTTGTAAATCGATCCATGAAATTGGTTGAATTTTTGTGGTGTGTGATTATGAACCTTGGGTACCAAGATTAGGGTGGAAATGTGCTATTTTTGCTCAAGCAAGAGGAATCTCACTTAGGTGACAATAGCCTAGAATTCCACTTTACTCTTTGTTCGAGTTGTCCTTCAAGCGACAACTCGCTCAAGCGATAGGGTTCTCGCTCAGGCGATAAAGCCATTGTGACTTATTTTGCTTCTGTAAAATTTTAGCTAAAGTGAAAATTTTGTCGCTCAAGTGATAGCGTTTGTTGCACAGACGATAATGCTCTAGAGTTTATTCTAGTTTCTGTATAAAATGTCGCTCAGGCGATAGGATCTCGCCCAAGTGAAACCCTGGTTGTTTTAATTTTTTATTTTCCAACATGATTGAATGTGATATTACTATAATATGAGGTATGACTTATGTATGATTGATTCTGGTATACTGAGACTTGACTTGATATGTATTTGTATAATATGAAAATATGATTATACATGATTGTGAAAATATTATTGTGAAATTGTGATGATAATGTGTTTGTTAATATATACGAGCATTGTATGTGTTTGACGTAATTCCATGAGTCTTATGAGAAGATTTTATGGTGGTGTTATTTTAGTCTATGCATTCTAATGATCATTCATACTCAAATAGAGTATACTGAGTCATGTGGTGAGAGTATGAGAAGGTCCTAGTCTATGACATGATAATGACCTTAGATAATGATGGATTAACGTTGTGTGTGGTACGGTGAAACCCATTGACAATTAATTAAGAAGTTATAAATAGTAAGTGTGGATTATAGATGATATAAAAGTTGAATTACGACAATTAAAAATGTCGTAGTATAATTCGAATAATGACAGTTCAAACTGACGCTTTTCACATTGAATTTGTTTCCCACTAATTAAATTATGACGGTTTTAGCCGCCTTATTTTACATCCCAAAATTGCCATTTTATACATTGCAAAATATGGCAGTGTGCGCGACAGTTAAATTAAAACAACCACATTTTGCTTTATGGCAACACGAATTACGAAGGTTTTTGAAACAACTACAAACGTAAATTACGGCGGTCAAAACCGTCACATTATACAAAAATAACCACCACAATTTACACGATTTTTTTAGTGAAATTTTTTTATTGTTTGTACCCTTAAATGACTGTATTAATATATTTTAATTTTGTTAACCTACCTTTGAATATTATTATGAAATATCTTATTTTATTAGTTTTTTACCATTAAAATGGAATGTTATAAATATAAATTTAAAGGTAAATACTATTATTATTATTATTTTTTAATTTTTTTTACATGAGATCCGAGTATGTGACGAGTGAATCAATTATGTGGTTACGATGAGAGAGGGGGAATCAATTCTGTTCAAATATTTGAATTTTTTTAAATCAGAGCATCACTTCTCTCATTCTTATAATTCATTTCCAACCCTAATCTTCATCACTTTTCTCCTTTGAAACCTTCTCCCACAAACCATTGGCACTCCTCCAACACTTATCTCACCAACATCAGCTTCACCGATTGCAAGCTCATAGATACATTAAAATTAAAGGATCAAATAAATAATGTTATCTACTTGATGTAGTTTTTCTTTTATCTTCTCACTTTTGCGGGTAATCCTAAGAATAATTACTCGCAAATCCACTTATTCAAACAACATTGACACTGATCTCCCATCCAAATATAACACGAGTGTTGAAACATTATTACAAATACCTCCACATCCGATAACATGACCTTCAAAATCCATTGAGATATAGAGACCAAGACTTTCAAATACATAAACCAAACCCAGAGTCCAAGACTTTCAAAATTGTGAAGTGATCGTGAACAAGAAAAGTTTCAAATACCAAGATTAACCATTGTAAAAACAATTTTAATTTTTCAAAAATATTTTTTAAATGAATATACATATTATGTCCATAAATTTAAAAAATTAAGTATCCAGTAACAAAGTATTGGAGTTGGAAAATAATTTAGATTCTGCTACTATAAAAGAATGGCAAGTTTCCGTAACTATTTTTGTGTTTGTTATTGTATATATTCATTTTAAAAGATATTTTAAATTTTTATAATTTTAAATTTATTTTAAACTTTGTATACATTTTATATTATATAATTTAATTTTGTTTATTTTATAACGTGAAATTAGAAATTTGATTTTGTGTTTTTAAATGTTCATTATAAAATATAAATTTATATGTATCGAATTATACATTCTAAAACATAAATTTACTTATGTTTTAATGTTATATACTTTACAATGCAAAACGCCTCTTAATTACATTGGGAATTGAAATTAAAAATTCCAAACTCCAGAATGCAATTTAATTTTAAATGAGATTGTACATTCTATAATATCCTCAAATTTTAAATTCTACAACTTAAAAAAGATAAATAAAAAATAAAAGGTAAAATTGTAATTTTCAAATGTATTGGAATGCAGGATGAAAATATGAAAGTTCATGAAAGTGTTAGTTAAGAAATTGGCTTTCTCAACAAAAATGGGCCTATTGAATCATTTCAGCATTTTCTTCCTGCACCCCACAAAAGGTCTAATTCCCAAACTATTTTAACTATAATTAAAATAAAAATCATTAAATATCATTACTCTTTATACTTTCCATAGTGGGTGTTGTCTCAATTAGCTATGCAAGGGGAGAGGAGACGCAAAGGTAAAATGGAATATTTGAATTTAAGGGGTGCGGGGACAAAAAATGGGGGTGCATGAAGAACAACCCATTTCAGCAATTTATAAACATCTCTATTCAATTGGTCAAGATGACAGAAAGAACATTTATTTTGAAATCCATTCAAAACTGTTCCACCTATTACCTTTAAAACAATATTATTGAAAGAAAAAAATAAAACTCTACATTTATAATCCCTTCATGCCCACAAGTTTTAACCTTTTCTTCTACTCTTATCTTGATTCTTTCTTCAATCTATATCAAACATATCCAACAATTACGGAACGTGAATGCTTCTATTAGGAAGTTTCACTGGAAAATAATTTTGGTTGAATACATTTATTATAAGGAATTGATTTGAAGAAGATTTTTTTTTCTTAAAAAGGCATTTTCAGGTCAATTGGAGAAATAATAGACTTGAATATACATATATATATATATATATATATATATATATATATATATATATATATATATATATATATATATATATATACATATATACATATATATATATATATGTACATATATATATATATATGTACATATATATACATATATATATATACATATATGTATATATATATACATATACATATATATATACATATATACATATATATATGTACATATATATATATATATATATATATATATTTATTGATTTGACATAATTGTTGAATTTTGATGGTTCTTTTTTTAGTAGCAGATGAAAATGTTTTTTAAAAGTATTTTTTACAATACAAATGCCTTTGTTAGATGGATTAGTTGACAACATAAAAATGGGTTACTTCTTAAAAGTATTAATAATTTTAAAACTATTTATTAATTTTTATTAACAATTATAAAAAATAAAGAAAACTTCATTAAATATATTTATTTAAAAGAAAATCAAATATTAGGTATACAAATGAATTAATAAATTATTAAACAATCTTCACAAATCCACTCATACCTCATTCATCTCATATTATACTTTCTTTT
>Ga0214542_1004810_pt1 | contig 26365 bp, 16 predicted proteins | sample CNSS1metaG_FD_160096 | JGI IMG/M metagenome (GOLD analysis project Ga0214542, IMG submission 160096) | Root nodule microbial communities from cowpea collected in UCLA plant growth center, Los Angeles, California, USA - CNSS1 | ecosystem: Host-associated > Plants > Roots > Nodule | place: USA...
TTTTTATTAAAATTATATTTATATAAAATATAATATATAATTTATATATATATATATATATATATATATATATATATATATATATATATATATATATATATATATATATATATATATATATTTTTGAAGGAACACTTCAAATATGCGATAGTATTTCATTACAAGAATAAGCTGAATTATTCACATATAATTATCTATAGAAAAAAGTTAGTTTGTATATACTTATTACATACAGGATTACTTACTGATTTTAATAATATTAATAAAAAATTATAAAAAAAAGGAAAACTAGACCCATAATAAAGTTATCTACGAGAATAGGGACCAAGGGAAAAAAAATCCATGGGTAAGACTAATTAATACGTCGATAAAATAAACCTAAAACAAATTAAATTAAAAACAAAATAAACCTAGTACTCTTCTCCCAAAATCTATCTAACATTCCAACTTTGGTAAAATTTCTCTTCAAACCCATGGCCTCCAAATGTCTTGAAACCTAGCTCCCACTCTCCCAAAATATTTGACAATGAGCCCTAAATCTATGAAAGATAGGAGAATCTTGAATGGGGAGAACTAATTTTTTTTTGTTTCCGCAATGCACAAGTGTTGCTCGCGTGATTCTTTTGTCACAACAAAGTAAAAGGAAGAAGGGTCCTTCTCACATAAGTGCTACGCCTCTTTTCCCTATTTGGTTTTTCACAACAGGTGGGTAAATGATTTTTTGTTTTAACTATAAAGGATTGAAATATTTTTTGTTTTAGCTATAAAGGAAGATTCTTGGTTTGAAAATTTTGATACTCCTTTGTAATTAACAGGTGAAAGGGTGGGAGAAGTAAAAGTTGTTGTTGAGGTGAGAGCAGTTGCTGCATTGCTGAAGTAAAAGTTGTTCCGCGTTATTAGGTTTGATTGCAAATATAGTTTTTTAATAAATAAAAGACTGCAATCACGAGTGTGCAAATGTTGAAATTCTTGGGTGAATGAATATATATTATAATAGATATTTGAGATATGCAAATGTTTTATACAAAACCAACTTTCATGGCACATTCCAAGGCTATTATCAGACGGAGCAACCCTTCAAAGTTGGTTCAAAGTGATGTTGACCTTTCATGAACCCTTTATTCATTTATGTGATGTTTTTCTATTGAATTCACTGATATATGTTAGGTTATGTAACCACTTTTGACTTGACAAAAGTTAAATAAGGTTTGAATTAATTATATCCATAGGCCCACTTATTCATTGTGATTAGTTAGGATGTATGTGCCAACTCCACTACGAAACAAAATACTCTAGTGAGATCCAAGTCTATGAGTTCCACCAATCCAACTAGGGTGAACATCTCTCAAGTATCAGAAGATGGTTGCATTCTTCAGAAACTACATAATTCATCCTAGGCTCAGCAAGATCAAGAAAATGAAAAACGATGATAGTTTGGTTCTATTTTCATTGGCTCTTGCTCCTCCAATCCTAACCACAAGGTAACAGTAGTAGAGAATGTCAATGAGGATTGAATAAAGGGTTAGCCTTTGGGTTTTGTTGGGAGGAAAGGCTATTAAAGCTGATAAGATTCTGGTGCCATATTCAAATATGGGGCTGGTCCAACAACCATAGAGGGATTGGATCAATGCATAAATCAAAGTAATTACACCAACTGCCAGACTCGTTTAGTGCCAATGCATATGAACATAATTCCCATTGCACATGTTAATAGGGGACTCGGCCAAAATGCTAACCTGACTACTCTTGTGGAGTGGCATGTCGTGATGTGTTGTCGTGTGAAACCAACAATTCCAGCACATGTTGTTGAAGTTAGAAAGTGGGGGTAACATTTCTGAGGGTGCAAATGGTGGGTGTGAGCGTCAGAGATAAGACCAAGAACAAATACAAGTAGAGCAGAATTGGAAAACCTTTCTTGTTGCTTGACCCGCCATTGTTGTTTTATTGGGAAAGTTTGAATCTTGTGCATGCAACAAATGATGAAGTTGACTTTAGTTTTTTCAACCACGTGACATGGAACAAATGTAATGCATGTAAATTTTGTTGATTAACAAGCAATGGTACAAAATCAGACTTTTATAAGACATGGATGCGTCGGCAGTAGATAAACATGATTGAGAAGAAACACTAGAAGAAGAAGAAGAAAGAGGCAAAAGGAAGTTAAAGATACCGTAAAGAACAAAAGATTAAAGGAACAAAGAGAGACACAAAATCGTGATGGGACTGTGAACGAAAGCCTCTGATGTGGAGGTTGTGCTTGGATATGGATGGTGTTTTAGATTGATTGCATTTTGACATGTTATCTTTCATTTTATTTTTTATTATGTTTGATTTGGATAGTGTTTGAAATTAATTTTGAATTGTGTAATGATTGAAAAAATACTGTGTTCAATGTTATTTAAGTATTAAAATGATTGCAATTTTTAATGCATTATTTAGGTTTTTGAACAAATCCATATTAATCATCCACATGTTTAAAATGGTGAATAATTTTACCTAGTAAAATTTAGTCATGGGAGATTACCCACAAACTGTTTGCAATGGGAAATTACCCATGGATAATGATCTATTAACATTACCTACAAAAGTTAAAGTGTGAGAAATTACCTACGGAAGGTGATCATATGTATTATCCACATAATTTGAGTAGTGGATAATTTACCCACGGACTACGCTCTGTATGTATTATCAATACATTTTCTACGGACCAAAAATTCATCAAAATTTACCTATACAACTATTACATACAAAATTAGAGTCATCGGTAATCCGTGGATAATTTCTGATTACCTACAAACTTTTGTCATTACCCACGAACTTTTACCATTTGTAATTTCTATTTTTTTGGCGATGTTTGGACACTAGACCTTTCTTCAATTTTTTCTTAGAAAAATCAAATATTATACAAATTAAAGAAATAGTTTGGACAAGTGACATCTCTCTATTTTTTTTTAAAAAAAAAAATATATATATATATATATATATATATATATATATATATATATATATATATATATCAAACTTAGATAACATTTTATTTCTTTATAAACAATTTTAAAAAATTAACAATACTTTTCTAACAAAACTTAAAAATATAAAAATAATAGTTAAGATAATATGTATAAAATTGATAACAAAAATGGTAACAAATGTGACAACGATATTGTGATAACAATATTATAAATATTATAATGAAAATAAAGTGATATAAGGTTAGAAAAAAATGTTCATTTTTAAATGTTTTTTTTTCTTTGTGAAAATATTATTTAAGATAAAAGATGTCTTGTAAGAATATTCGTTAAGAAAGAAGATGTATTTTAAAAATATTTTTTAAGATAAAGTCTCATAGGAATATGTTATCACCTTATTTTACAATTTATATCCTAAAGGACCAAATTGAATCGCAAAAGAAAAAAATGACAAAATTGTAATCTATACCAGAACAAGGATTAAAATAGATAAATTTGTATTTATCCAAACATCAATGTTATTTAATGATTTGTGAGCATACGTATACCATTAATCAATTAAGGAGAGTGGTGGTACCATATTTTAGTACCACTCTACAAAGTTCTTAAAACTGTTCAAGCCATAAAATCGAAGTTACAATAGTCTTTGCAAAAGATTAAATACCAAAAACCTTCACAAACACTAGAACACACATAATCCAGAATCATGAAACAAATCAATAGAATAAGGTGATGTTCACTAGTAGACTTCAAAGTTCTAATTAATAAATTAGTATGGTGGTAACCATCAATGAAAAAAATTACGAGAGCGTAGGTTATAATTTTTCATAGCTGTGATTGAATTCTCTGTAACTTCTTCTGGAGGTATGTAATCAGGATCATGAAGGCAATTAACATCATCGGATAAATCACCATCTATCCATTCAGACCAATCCTCGTAATCAGTATCCATGTCACATGACAATTCTTTTTGTGTTTGCATGGTGTTAACATTGTTTATCAGAGTTAACAACATTTGATGGTTCAAAGTTTCATAGTCCCTGCATGATTAACAAACAAATTCTGAGATACAAAACTTATATTCAAAATAGCATTTTTTTTTACACTTTATCAACTTACTTGTATGTGCAAATGGCATGTAGCAGTTGAACCGAAGCAGCTACCATGAATAACAATCTTGCCACATTTATTATCCAAGTTTGGAGCTCAATGTTGTCACTTGTTAAACGAATAATGAGTACTTCCACAAAGAAAGTTGCAAAAAGCTCTGTAAAGAACCAATAATATTTAGTCCAAAATTATATATAATCTGAGGTTTATAAACTAATAGCACTATTCAGTACATACCAATATATAGGAATGGTCTCATATTGTATGTTTGTTTCGTACTAGTCAACATGAAGATGACAAAGATTGATATGGAATAAACAAAGAAAGCTTTGATCATTCTTGATTCAAGTAACAAGGCATTTTGCAGAGCAAAAATCCTGTCTAAAACAACAAACATGGAAGCCTGCTTTGATTCAAAAGATTCCTGAAAATTAGAAAAAGAAGTTTTGGTTAAAATTTCATGAAGCAAAAAAACCAGTAGTCTACAAGAAATTGCAAACCTGAGATGACAAAATTGACTTTGAATTTTCCATCAAACGATCATGAAATCCTTGAATCTGTTCCTGACGTTGAACAAGCTCTTCATGTTGTCTATGTCCATATTCAGCAAAATATTGTAGGGTTTTCCTGCAACACACCAAGAAGTTCAGCTTTTTCCAAATTTGATCTCTTTATTCAAATTTGAGTTAACTTGTCTACCTGCTCTCTTCTAGTGCTTTGGATTGAAACTGAATCAATGAATTTAGGGACTCAAGTGCTGTGGATTGTCCATCTAAAAGTTGGTGTTGCTTATCTAAGGAAAGCCCAGCCATATTTCCAATATCTTCAGCTTTGCTTTGCAGAGTGTTCATCCTTGATGACATGGCATCTCCAACTTTAATTACCTCATTCTCTATCTCAATGGCTTCATCCCTCAACTTTCCAATTTCTTTTCCCAGATAATTATAAGATTCTTTGAGCATTGTTACCCCATCTTCCAAACTTCTCTTCATACCCTCTTGACCTTCTTGTAACTGTGATTGTGATAGTGCAATTTTTGTAGTTTGCTCATAAACATTCTGTGAATGAATTAACACAGAATCTATGTGACCTTCCAGATGTCTAGCAGTTTGAGCTACCTGTTGGGTGTGGCTACCAATTGAATCAAGAGAATCATGAATTCTCTTAGATCCTTGTAACAGATGTTCTGATTTCTCTTCAATGTTATCTAACTTGTCCTCAACATACTGGGCTGAACTTTTTAATTCAGTCACAAGTCTCTCAGTTTCATGTTTGAATGCATACGCCCTATAAAAATGTACAAAACATTATTCAAGTTGAGACAAGACAAACACAGAAAATAAATAAATAAATAACAAAATATAGATTGGTTAAAGGAACTGCACTTAACTGCAACTGATAACAAATGATGTTAGTTTCAAGGTAGAATTCAAGGTAAACCTTATGGGCAAGGTCATCTAAGGTTCTCAAGCATGAAGAAATAGAAGCTTTGGGGTCACAGTGAGGAAAAGGAGATCTTCCAGAATCCCTCTGAAAGCAATCACTTAGGTGCCAAGCTAATCTAGACCTCTTCTCATCAACAGCCAAGATCTCAGAACACCCAGCAAAAAGATGTTCATACGCATTTTTCCAACAAGAGTTTGAGGTAATCATTTTCTTCTGAGCATTATCTATTAATTTCACTCCCTTTTGGTCGTTGAAGGCCTCAATGGAGAACTCTGCACTAGAACCTCTAAAATTGCCTCCATTGGAATAGGCCCTGTCACTGGAAGGAGTCTCTTTTGATGATGAAAACCATCCCCATGACTCACTTCTTAGCAAGAATGACAGCAAAATAATAGCTAGAAGAGGACTCTCGCCACCACCCATAGAAGAATTTAATCATACAGTTTATGTCCAAGTTTCACAACCCTGCATCAAACAACGTAACTAATCAAATTTGTTACCAAAAACAATTACCCCGTGCTGCATAACAGAAATAAGAAGCAAAATTCAGAATATTGAAATAAATTGATAAACTAAGACACGCCTTATACTCCAAAATTAAGATATAAATTTCACCAACAAACCAAATGGTTGTTTTCTGATCAGAGAACTACAACATTCTTTTTAAAGGAAACAAAGGCTGCAACAGTACACTAGAACTAATATTAATATTATGTACTTCAATTTTGTTTCAATTGCAGTATATGCACTTCACAACTAAATTGAGAGAGAGAGAGTAAAAATTTATATATCCTTTATTTTCAACAAGTTGAGTGTGGCAATAATTTAAGGTTAATTTGGGATATGAATGAAAGGGATATATAAGGAAAGAGAAACTTGGGATCCAAGAAATATAAAGTCGGCAGGCACAAAGCAAAGTGAACTAAACTTTCCTTTTATTCAAACAACAAATCACAAAAAACAAAGAACATGTCAACATTTCGGATTTCAGATAATTCATTGTTCTACAACTTAACATAATCAAAGGAACCGTTTGTATCAATCACTTATCATTCTCTACGAAAATATACTTGAGAAAAAAAAAATGTGAAAACATCCACCATCAAACTTTTAACATAATTGTCTTCAATTAAAATAAAATAACTACAAATGAATTGCGTAAAATAACATCAACAATTTTCTAAACATGGGTAAAGCAAAACAGGAAAATGTTAAAGAAAAATCTGTGGTATCCTTTTATGCTACGACTAAAGTGGAATTAAAATCTGAATTTTGATGGCTACTTAACAAGTAAATAAATAAATTAATAAAATTGTTAAACTGGTGCGCACCGTTTTGTAGGGGAAATTGTCAGAATGAAATCCAAGAAGAACGAAAGGGTAGTTGACTAAAGTTTGAGATGAAACAAGAAACAAGGGACAAACCTAAAGCATGGAAACGGTGCGTTTGGTGTTTGCAAGATTGTGAAAATGAAGTTATAAACAAAGCTTATATAGAAGAACAGAAACCAATGGACACAAGTCTTTCCAAAGAATATAACGCTACGTTTAGTCAAAAAGGCGGTAACAGTTACAATACTTCTTAAGAACGAAGTTGTATCTCATCACAGAATTCAAAATTTCGAAACACTACTTTCACCAGAAAAATTTTAATACAATTTAAAGAGACATGACTTTTCTGAGTTTTGAAAAAAAAAAGTTTGAGTTTCCTCTCTCTCTACATATATATATATATATATATATATATATATATCCATTTTGGAGTCAAAATCTCAAAATGGTACTCAAATATTTAAAAGTCTCTAAATGATCCTTTTTTTTGTTGAAATGTTTCACGTTTGCCCTTCCCGTTAAGTCAAGGTTGACGCCGTTAGAGAGAGTGCCACGTGTCAGTTCCTCGATTTTTTGAATTTTTTTATTAACTTTTTTTTATTTTTAATTTTTATTTTAAATTTTTTTTAAAAAATCAAAAAATTGCCACGTGTCAAGCTGTCATCGTGCCACGTGATAGTGACAATGACACGTGTCAGTATTACGCCACGTGTCATTTTGTTAGTCTCAATTTGGTTCCTTTATTTTAATTTGTCTCAATTTAGTTCCAATTTTTGTAAAAATGAGCAATTTTGTCCCTCTTCAAATTGAAAAAAAATTTAATTTTATATAAATGTTATACAAATATTTTTATTAAATTTGATATTTGTATTCAAATTGATATTTTTATTATATATTTTTATTATATATTTTTAACATAGCTAAATTTAATTAAAATTATGTTTCACATTCAACTTTACTTAAAATTGTTTTAAAATTTTAAATTTATATGTGTTTTATTGTAACATGAACTAGGTAATTTATGAATTTTTTTCTATTAACAACTTTTAAACCATTTTAAATAAAGTTCAATGTAAAATATTAATTAAATGAACTTAATTTGATTAAAAATATTTACTTGAAATATCAATTTTGATGAAAATATTTGTGTACATTTATACAGAAATTAAATTTGATTTTAATTTGGAGAGGGACAAAATTGCTAATTTTTAAAAAAATTGAGACTAAATTGAGACAAATTAAAATAAAGGGACGAAATTGAGACTAAAAAAATGACATGTGGCGTAATACTGACACGTGTCACTGTCACTGCCACATGGCACGATGACAGCTTGACACGTGACAATTTTTTTAATTTTTTTAAAAAATTCAAAATAAAAAAAATTCAAAAAAAAATTCAAAATATCGAGGAACTAACACGTGGCACTCCCTCTAAGGACGTCAACGTTGACTTAACGACAAAGACAAACCTGAGACGTTTCAACAAAAAAGAGGACCATTTTGAGACTTTTAAAATTTGGATACCATTTTGAGATTTTGACTCCAAAATGAAGACCAAAAGCATAATTAAACCTCTATATATATATATATATATTATGATTAAAAAATGAAGATAGCTTAATATAGTCTTTTACCATGTTTAACATGTAACTTTAACATTTACAAATGGTAAAAATTAATATTACACGAGAAGTTTAACACCAAACAAAGTTACAATGTTCTTGAAGACACTAAAGCACACCTCAATTCTGTGTTTACAAACAGAGAGGGAAGCTCCACTACCAAATCCTAACATTCACTCAATATTGATTCTAATAACTTTCTTTGTTCTTCCCCCTGAATTGTTTCCTGCCTCATACTTTGATGGGAATTTCCTATCTCCTTTAGATGGCTCCAAATATGCTAGTGGCCAAGTGTAGTTCCTGTTCAGCTTCCCATTGCTGGAATCTACAACATTGTGATGCTCTAGCATTCAGACACTTTTTGGTTAAACAAATCATGTTGAAAATCAGTTGTGATGAAACAATAATTGTAGATATGTTAAAAAAAGGTTAATATTATGAGTCACAGAAGCACATAGTATTTTCAGACATGCAAGAATAGTAGCATAGTAAAATGTGGAATTGAGCAAAACATAAAGCACGGAACTTGGTCCGATTAGCATGCACCAACATGAATTTGGTCGCTCAAATGTGTAGATCAAATCCAGATCAAGCAAAATATTTAGGAAATAAATCAAATCCTACCCCCGCTCATATGTACATCAAATCCAGGCAATTGTGCCATATTATTTCCTTTCCATGCTTCTTCAAATCCTGAAAGTTCATCTGAAGAATAAAAAAAGATACATCAGTATTGAAAGGAAGAAAAAAAAACACTACAACTTTTGATATTGCAAACTAGTAATCACATAGAGACAATGAACAAACCTTCATTAAGATTGTGCAGTGTCTGGGTTGTATCAACCTTACCATATGAGTCAAGCTTCCTTAAAACTGAATGACCCTACATGTACATAGAGCATAATCGAGCTTAACATCTATGTTAAAAAGAGAACAAAGACCGAACTGTAATAACATTCTCTTTTCTGATATACACACCTTGTCATGGATTCCTCTGCTAATCCTATGTGTTGCTTGGCCTGTTGTTGAATCAGCTTCTTTGTTCTCCTCCATCACCACCTGATTCACAAAGATATAATATTAAAGCAAACAATACTACCAATGGTGACAATAATCCTAACAAGTGACACTAACACAAAATCCCATACCCCATTAGACCCCATCCTTCTGGTTCTAGTAGAAGTATAATATGCACCATCTATTCCACCATAAGTTACTCTGCTACTCTGAAAAGAATATTTGTTAGCCTTCGAGGGTTCGGTCTTGTAATGGTTATTCTTGTATGTTACATCACTGTTCTTCCTTTCTGCAAGGAATCAAACAAAACAGTAACATATGAGAAAAGCAAATAAAAGAAACGTTTGTCCAAAACAACAAAAGTCTTACCCTGCAGAATAAGAACAATATAAATTACTAAATATATTAACGAATTTTAAATTGAAAACATTGAAAACATCCCTCCTCCTAGGACCAGGTATGAAACAACAAGCTCAGTGAATGGAAATATCCAAAGCTTTAAAAAGCGGTGTCCAACCACGATTGCAGTTCAAAATCAAGGTTTTGTAACAACAACACAATCACAATTATGGTCACATTGATCAAAACGCGGACAATTTTTCACAATATCATGCAATGTAACAAAATCGCGAACGTGACTGCAATTTAAAACCTTAAAACACCTAACAATGATAAAATAAAAAATATAATAAGAACAGAAAATAGAACATACCACTAACATCATCATCATCTGGATACTCAACCGATGGTTCCACGGTTGATCTAGATTTTTTCTGATCAAAATCTTTGTCTCCATGTTGAGGGCAATTATCAGCCCCTTCATCATCAGAGTCTAACTCTTCTATAACTATTCCTTTTTCTCTGTTTGGATTCTGCACTGCTCTCGATGCAGAATTTGAACCAAACAAGCTATCAAACGGGTCTCTGAAGAAGGGATCATCAAATGGGTCCCTGCCTCCAAAAAGACTTGGCATCATTCTTTCTTGAAATCCAAACCCACCAAAATCTCCAAACCCTCTTGGTTCAAAAATATCATCTCGAACTTCTCTACGCTTCTGCATCTTTTGTATCTAATTTACTCTTCAGAAAAGAAAAATCCAGACCAAAAATCACATCAAATGAGCAATCAAAAAGTTCATCCAAAAACTCGAACAGTACCAAACAATGCTCATAACTCCTAAACAAGACTGAAACAACATGAATTACAAAAAGCAATCACCACAATTTTGCATGTTTCGTAATATTTCTTGATGAAATCGTTATCACCTATAGAGAAGGAGAAAGGTGGCTTCATAAAGAATAAACATAAGGGATATCAAAACTTTTAGTTGTTGCAATGAAAAGTTTTGAATGCACAAAAAGAATAAAATGTTATGAAATGTTGTTACCTGAGGAAAGCAATTTGAATTGAATTGAGGGTGAGAAGAATAAGGAAGAACCAGAAAATCCTATGACATGAAACTTTGTAATAAAGGGACCAATTTATATGGTACAGAAGCAACACTGAGAGAAGGACACCTGGATTTTGAAACTAGAACCTTCTGGCTCTCTCTCTTTTTCTCTACGGTGATGCAATTTTTCATAATAACTTTATTTTGAGGCACTATTTATTTTCTATATTATCAAATTAACCAAATTGGGATAACTTTAAATTTGGATGTTCTTTTCGTTAATTTTTATTTTACTCATTTATAATTTATGGATTGACGAGAAAAAGGGAAATTTCTTAAACGGAAATTAAAAATTAAAATAAGTCACAATTCAGAAAAAATAAACTTAAATGTAGATTAAATCATTTCATTCATTCTTATTTTTCCAGTGAAATTTTAAATAGTTGTTTTATGTGCGTTAGTTTTGTTCGTATATTTAAAAATGATATATGTTGGTTTGTGATTTCTTTCTAACTCTTTAAATTTTTTTAGTCTTTTAACTTTTTAAAAAGAAATCGTTACATATTAAGTTGAGGTTGAGAGTATGTGATGCAAAGTTAACACATGCGAATGTCACATCAACTATCATTATTTCATTCTTAATTTATTTTATTTAATTGAATAATTTTATTTTTATTTAAATCGAAAACAAATTTAATTTTTATATAATTATTATATGAATAGTTTTATTAAAATTGATATTTTTATTAAATATTTTAATAAAATTAAATTTATTTAAATTTATATTTTGTATTAAATTTTATTTAAAATTATTTTCAAATGTTAAATTTACGTGTTTTAATTTGTTGTCAAATTATTTTAAAATACTTTGAAATTTTACGTTTGATTTCATAAACTTATTTTTTAAGTCAACTCTAATATATATATATATATATATATATATATTATTGTATTTTACATATTTTAAAAATATATTATTATTTAAAATATAAATTAAAATAAAAAATAAATATTAAAGTATGATTTAATAAAATAAACGAATAATAAAGTTTAATATAAATTTAAAATAGTTAAACGAAAGTTGATAAAAGTATTTTATTTTATGAAATGTCGGAACAAAAGAAATATTTTAAAATTAAACAAGTTCAAATAAAAGAAAAGATTCTCAATGTTTTTACTTTTTTACTTCTGTTTATAACTCTTTATTTTAATTTTTATTGTATTATGTATATAGTACAATAAAATTGAAATTCTAATGAAAATAGAAAAAACCAAAATATATTTTATTTTACTATAGAATAAAATTTTAAATAGTGTTTTTATATATTTAAAGGATGATATATGTCGGTTTGTGGTTTTTTCTAACATTTTAAATTTTTTGCAAAAATAAAATTGTTATATATTAAATTAAAATTATATCACCTGACAGTTGTGATATTGATACGTGTGATTGTCATGTCAAAGTATCATTATTATATTTTTAATTAATATAAGACTCCAGTCCATGAACGTATTTTTTGGTTGTATTTTTTATTTTGATTTACATTTTTTTTATTATTGTTATATTTAAATAAATTATTTATTTGTATAATTATATTTTATTATTATATAATTAATATAATTATTGTTATATTAATAATAATAATAGTAGATTATACTAATATTAATATTAATAATAATAATAAGATTAAAAAATAGTAATCAAATATGAATTTGTTTGTTTTAAATCATAAAATTGATACTAATTGATTATTAATGTGTAATAAAACAATACTCTTACATGATTAAAATTTACAATTACAGTTTTGAGTTATATACTATATTAAAATAAAATGTGTATGCAAGGTCGTATTTAAAATAAAATGTAGGTATATTATGTAATATGGTCTGTACAAAATAAGTATATGATATTTGTTAAAATTTGTAAATAAAAACACACATAGAAATAAACACATGTATATTTTATTAAAATTAAAGGTGTATGCACGGGTTGTTGTTAAAATAGAATGTAAACATATTGTGTAATCTGGGTGATCTGGTCCCGTACAAGATAAATACATCATGAAATTAACGTTAAGAAAGTAGTGTTCAGATACAAAGTTTAAATTAAAAGTTTAACTTTCATCTCAATTCAGAGTGACGACCTATAAAAATACTTAAACTAATAATCATAATAATAATAATAATAATAATAATGTTAATGTTAATGTTAATGTTAAGGTTAATAATAATAATACAAACATTACCACTACTAATAATAATTCAAATAATAATATGATCATTTAGAAAATATGTATGTAATCGAAATATGGTCCCATAGAAAATTAAAACATGAGATTGATATTAAAATATGTAAATAGAAATATATGTAGATATTGACAAACACATACAAAGCTATTGAAATATATTTATATATAAAATCAAAGATATTATTATTTTTTTAGATGAAAAATGTTAAGACTAAAAAATAACATTTGAATTGATAGTTAAAATTAAATACAAAACTACCACTATAAAATGTAATAAAAATTATTAAAAAGTAATTAAACATAAAAAACAACTACCAAAGTAACACATTAATAAAAATTACTAAAGACCATTTAAATAAAATAATATATCACAGTAAAAAAATTATTAAAAAGTAGTGGATATGGATTGCTAGAATTAGTGTTTAAACATATTTGAAGGTATTATATATTAAAAAATAAACTTAAAATTAAAATTAAAATTTAAAAAATTATGTTTTTTTTAAATAAATACAACATGAAATTGATGTTAAAATTTTCAAATCAAAACACATGTAGATAATGTATGGGTCATTATTTAAGTAAGATGTATGCATATTGTGTAATATGATCTTGTACAAAACAAAAACAACATGAAATTGATGTTAAAATTTTTAAATAAAAACACATGTATATTATATTAAAATGTGTAAGGACGGGTCGTTATTAGAGTAAAATATAGGTATATTGTGTAATCAGGTCTCGTATAATACAAAATGAACTGTCACTACCACGTGGCACCATGTCAGCTTGACACGTGACAATTTTTTTAAAAGATTTTTAAAAAATAAATAAAATAAAATAAAAATTCAAAAAATCTAGAAACTGACACATGGTATACTACTCACAGAAATGACTTATTGCATCAAATTTCCCAAAATAGGGACCAAATTGAGTTAAAAAAAAATAGAGGGATCAAATTGATATTTTGCTACAAAAATGGGACTAAAGGTATAATTTAACCTTAGAGTGAAATATAAGTATATTGTGTAATAGGGTCTCGTACAATACAACATGAATTGGATATTAAAATTTTAAATAGAAAAACATATAAATATAAACACATATATATTATATTAAAATGAAATGCGGACGCATGATCATTATTAGAGCAAGATATAAGCATGTTGTATAATGTGATCCTGTGCATTTGTTTTTATTTTTAACTTGTATTAAAACATTAATACAATTATTATTAATTTAAATAAGTTATTTTATTTATATGATTTTATAATTATGAATATAATATTTAAATAAAAAGTTGACTGAAAAAGAATCAAATAAATAATTATTGATGTTTTTCTATAACAAATTAATTAAAATTAATAATATTGAATTTTTACGTTAAAGTAATAGATTTATAAAAAATACAATTGCTAAGGAGTAGTAGTAATAATATTATTATTATTATTATTATTATTTTATTACTAATAATAAAATAAATAATAATATTTAAATATAAATTTATTATTTTGATGATAGCATGTACTACCTGTATGTATTATATTAATTGAAAAATGACCTCGTATTCACTACAAGTTACATGTGCCAACAGTAAAATTATTGATTTGGCTAAACTAAAAATCCATTTTACATTAAAAAGAAAATTTGAAAATACCAAATATTTGTCAATTATATTGATAATCGCTTAAAGTATATAATACTGTCAATATCCTGTGAAAACCATATATATCAGACTTGATTTTAGATTTTCTTGCGTATCATGTTGTTAGGACTATGAACATTTCTTTTTCTATAAATTTCTACTCCACTTTTCATTAAAAGTTAAAGGTCATTAAATAAAATAAAAAATCATATTGATCACTTAGAGCTACAAATACCATCATACATTAACCTCTTTTATGATCCACCATATAAAGTATGTAGAACATTAAAACTTTACTCCACCATTACATCAGTCGAAATTTCAGCAACAGGAACATCAAACTTTCCTTTGTTCTTACTGTGCAGTGTTATCACAAATATTAAAGTTAAAATACATATGTTTTATTAAAAACAATTTTAAGGTTAATTCTTAAAATATCCACAAAATTATACAATATTATTGTATACTTACATTAATTGATAAGCTTTTATGTGTTTGAGAAATTCTCTCCTACAAGCTAACACTTAAAAATATCAAACCACTAATGTAGTCAACTGAGTATTTAATATTATTCAATATGAGGCTTAGGTACCCCATAATACCCTAACATTTATCAAACTCATATCTAATATTACTTGTATTTATTTATAAGTTCAAGGACTCAGATTTAAAGTGTAGTTGGATGTGTTTAAATATTTCAAAGAAGTATGGGACTAACAAATTAATTTAAGCTTTATTCCATGATCTTGTAAGAATTTCTGAAATGGATCTTAACAAATTAATCAAATGAGTAGGTACTCATCTATCACAAATTAGGAAATCTGCCATTTTTTTATTTGTGAATTTATGGCGCAGACTTAGTGGTTAAGCATAGGGAACCACTTCTCTTAAAATAACTGTTAAATCTAAAAATGATATTGGTTTTAATCTGTGATGTGATTTCACTAAAAAGTTAGGAACTGGTACCATAAATAACAATCCATTTGTTACGCAAAGACTTCCATAAATTAACTACTTTGACATCAAACTTCCTATATCAAATGCTTATACTTTGATACAACCTTACCAGAATTAGCATCATGCTTATGAGGAGCTTTCCATAGACTACCAAACCACGATTTTGCAACCATTGCTTTTATCAGAAAATAAAATTGCCCTCTTTAAGATAAATACAGCTCCATAACTCTACAATGCTTAACAAATAAAATATAAAATGAAATAGTTAAAAAGGCATTAATAATCTTTTACTCATTTCAAAGAAATTTCAGCCTATATAAAAAATTTTCAAAGCTCAGATTATTGTCTCTAAATAATACCAAGGAAACTATTAACACCAGATGTATACATGTATGAAAGGAAACAAAATAATGTCTATTGTGTTGCTACTTGACAATAAAAAACTCTTGACATGATATTGCACCAGACATTTCATACCACATGCTAAAATTAAACTTAAGGTTAGAAATCTACATACTTTAAAGCATTTCATAGGCAGAATTGTACTTCACCATTAAGAACCATCTACATGCACAAAATTGTTCTAGTTAGCATGCTCAATATTTTTCGTCTTAAAATTTGATTATTCCAACATCCCAAATTTCTAGAAAGTTTAAAAACTCAAGGGATTAGCATTACAGGGATCCAAATTCATATCATTAGTAGCATTACAGGATACATTGGCCCAAACACATTTTTTGCTCATCCTTAAATCTTCAGTAGACTATCAAAGGCAAACAAAAGTAGAAAAAGTAGTACAACCTATAGGACATATTACAATTTCATTATCAAATTCTGGAACATACTTGAATATATATGATGACAGAAGAAAATGAAGTAAGATCGAGAAGCAAACACAAACATATCCATATATAAGATGATAAAATCCACAAAATCAATGTCAAAATCACAAGCATTCTCTAAGAACATGGGAATAACACCTATAGTTGTTGAGCTAGCCTACAAATTTTTTAATTAGCAAACATAATTACTTCATCAAATTCCAATAATTAGTTCGTAATATATAAGGTCATTCTACAATTATTTTACTATAACCCAATTCTTTATAATAATAATAATAATAATAATAATAATAATAATAATAATAATAATCAGGCAATCCTCATCATAGCAACTCAAGAAAGGTCACATTGATCACAATTTTGCTATACTTTCCTTGATATTTTATCAAAGGCAGAATCCAACATGAATGGATAATTATGATTATTTCGGTGTACTATGGTAAAACTTTATATTCATAGTTTTTGTTATGCATGTATAGTAAAACTCAATGGTGATGTTAATGTAAAGTATTCATATTATTTGATGGAATTAGAATTATTATGAAGCGGAATAGGAATTAATACTCTTATTAGGAATTAAAAGAATTAGCTTTCAATTTTTTGACTTGGGATTGGGACCCTCCAATGTCTCCATTGTCTTTTGTTAAAAACAAATCTGTCTAATACTCTTAACCACAAAGGGATCCGAATTGATTAATGAGTTTTTCACTTACTTAATGTGAATCTTGAAGGAGTCTTTAAGGTTTAAAACTCAATTAATCAATTTCGCAGTTCTGGGTTAATGGACTGTTTAAATCAATCAAGAAAGATTAAGAGAGAGAAGAAAGAATCAAGACACACAATTTATACTGGTTCGATTCAATGCGAATCTACATCTAGTCTTCTCCTAAGTAACACACTTAGGAGGATTCCACTAAACAGAAAGGTTCCAAGAATTACAAGCACACCTATGTAATTCTAACCCTCAAAACCCAAGAACTTGATTCAACAATCAAGAACTCCCCCTAGGAGCAATGCATCCACACAATTGCACCTAGGTCCACACTTCAAACACTGAAGCAACTGTAATCAAAAATACAGAAAACAAAACAAGAAACGAATACACCTAAGCTGTGCAGATTTGACTTGATGCTCCTTGAATCAAGCAAGATCCATCATGGTAGAATCAACCATCAATTCTTCTTGGATCTGTACTTGAGTTATCTTGCAGAATCTTCTGAAACTTTATGTCTTTCAGATGGCTCTGTCTCAGATGAAAACTGCGTGATCTTTCTGATTTTTTCCAGACCAAAAACAGATTCCAAAACAGCTTTTATACAAAGGTTTTTGCTGTCACTAATTCGATTAGCAATTTACCTAATCGATTATCGTGAGTATATTTTCACTTACTTTGTACCATACTCAAAGCTAATCCATTAGTTAAAAAACTAATCATATGCAGAATTACACAACAGGCCTGAAATACATTTGATAAAGAGAAGCTAATTGGACATCATCAAAATTGGTCTTCATTTATGGATGAAAGGCTCCCCCTTCCAACATCTTTATGGATTGAATGATAAAAGGAAGAACTAACCATTCACTCTTCTAAAACAACAAAACAATATTGTGCATCTTCGACAATCAAAATTTCTATACTGAATCACATAATTAATCATTAAAAAAGACAACAAAAAAATCAAATATGAAAACTATTATAATTATATGGTAGCTATATCACTACTAACAGGTATTTTATCAGAGTAACAACTGATTAACTTAATTAGGAACATTCTAAATTACAATGAACTGAATGAACAACAACTACTAATAGAAACATGCACATAACCTAACTCATTATTCATTTTTTGAGAAGTTAGACTTATTCTTTGTGTGCATGTTGTAGCCTCTTTCTTTTAACATCCAAACATATATTTGAGATACTAGATGCATAGGCATGGGACTTCTAGTTGAATCCAAGCAAAAAATATAGTTAGTTTTTCCATATCTTTTACAATGTTCAATTCTTACTGAGAGTAAAAAACTAAAGAAATAAGACTTCAAAATATTTGGATCTTTCCATGGACCTTTATTAGACCTCATACAACCACCTTAATCTATTTAGTATAAGAAATTGTAGTCAAAGTTAAACTCCTGATTTAAATATCAGCAAATAGCTACACTTAGTCATTTACCTAATTTATATATTTAGTTAGATTTAGTTATATGATCGAATGAGATCATATTTATTGGGCATGAATTAAATTTTTTTTTAAGTTCATTAAAAAAACAATACAACCCATTCAATAATAGCTATGCCAATCCATTGAATAAAGGGTAGGGTTAAATGCTTACCTAACTTGGTTCCGATTAGAATTATTGGAACACCAAGGGCATGGGCGTAATGCCTTAGTTCAGGGATCCAGGGATCCAGGGATCCACTGACAGAAGAAATAGAAAGAACAACTTCATCATTTATATCATAATAAGTGCACAAGTTGATTTAAATGGAAACCATTTTGAATGAATTTTTCACATGAAAGAAAAGAACCAAACCTTCTTAGCAATATTTTTCATGGCTAGCCTGATCCATTTCATTTCATTAGATGTCCATAAATAGCATAATCCACCCATCTGCATTCATCTGTTATTTCAAGGGACCATCACTTCCATGTGCATGCACCATAGAAGATACCACATTCAACAACTCACTTGACAAAGCTTTTGCAGCATCTCATCATTAACATAGTAGATACCAATCTGAAATATCCACATAGATTAATTTAAGAGCACAAATTACACATTTTTTGTCAGTTGTTCTCACATTACTTCATACAACCATGTTTTTTATTTGAATTCATAAATATTGTTAAGTGGCTTCAGTAGTTAAGTTCAAACCATCAGAAGACAATAAGCCCAAGGCAAAAATAAAGTCACAGAATAGTTGTAAAGTCCAATAATGTACTAACTTCTGAAAACCATGGAAATAAAAGCAATACACAAAACTATTCATATATGAGCCTTAAAATCGTGAAAATAAGCAAATTAAACACTTGTGTTTAGATTTCAAAGAAAAATGTTTTATACTCACCTCTAAAGCCTTTTTCCTCATCATATATAAATTATGGCAAATTTCTCACCAATCCCTTCTTGTCGGTGCTAATTATGGCCTTAATGATCTGTGTAATAATAAAATAATAATATACTAAAATAGTAAAAAATTTCGTTCTCCATCATATAAAGTTTGAAGAAAAAATTACAATGCACTTCTTGACATCATTAAATTTTTAAACATGTGCAAAGCCAACTATTTATATTTATGCTACATACATGCTTACCCCCATCAACTTCGGATTCAACAAAACATAAAATTAAATTTATTTAAATTTTTATTTCACATTAAATTTTATTTAAAATTAATTTCAATGTTAAATTTACTTGTTTTAATTTGTTGTCAAATTGTTTTAAAATATTTTGAAATTTTGCATTTAAATTCGTAAAATTATTTTTTAAATCAACTCTAATAATTATATATATATTTAAAATATAAATTCAAATACAAAATAATATTAAAGTATTATTTAATAAAATATCAATAAAAATAAATTTTAATATAAATTATAAAACAATTAAAAGAAAGTTGATAAATGTATTTTATTTTATGAAATGTCGGAATAAAAAATATTTCAAAATTGGACAAGTTCAAATGAAAGAAAATTCTCGATGATTTTATTTTTATTTTCTAACTTTTTACTTTTGTTCATAACTCTTTATTTTCTTTTTTATTGTATTATGTATATAGCACAATAAAATTGAAATTCTAATGAAAATAGAAAAAACAAAAATAACATTTATTTTATTAAAGAATAAAATGATTGTCATGGTTAACATTTTTAGTTAGATATGTATTTATATTCAATCTATCTTTTTGTTCTTAGGGGACCAAGTTGTATTTCACAAGTCTACTGGACGACTCTGATGCTGGGTGGTCGGGTGAATCTTCTTACTCCGATGAGGTTCCGAGGACGGCACAAGTGTGCCTACAAAAGACACTCTGATGCCTAAGTCAGTGCTGGTAATGTCAGAGAATTCAGAGAATATTTAATGCGTAACCAATGCATAGAATAATGTGATATTTATACCTTTTTACTTGTGGGTCCTACCTGAAATGGGCTTTCTGGCCCAATATTCCCTTTCTGGTCACTCCGGGATCCAGTGGTAAGGAGAGAAATTACCAGGAGGCCCTTCGAGGGTTGGTGGTTGTCGTTCATGGGCCTCCATTGCCGATTACCGTATACCTATGGGAATGGATTCGATGTGGGCGACACTTGGTACTCGGTCATGAGGATCTCCATGGTTGGGCACTTCTTGTGCGTCTTGACAATCTAAGTGGCAGTTGAATTTAGGTTGCTTGCCTCTTGGTCTTTGGTGTAAAACAAGTGGTTTGGGGAAGGATACTCAGTGCAGGGTATGCGGCCCACGGGACTGTTGGCAGCCGCATATTGTAGAGGAGGACTAATACAGGGTATGCGACCTAGAGGGTCACTGGTGGTCGCGTACTGTAGATGGGGACACCTAGTACAGGATATGCAGCCTAAATGATTGTTGGTGACTGCATCCTTCAGGGGGGTATCTGTTATAGAGTATGCAGCCCAGAGGGTCGCTGGTGGCCGCCTCATAGAGTGTGGTATACTGAAGGGGTAGTATAGAGTATGCGGTCAGGGGCTTGCTGGGGGGCCGCATACTTAGGTGTGGTTAGGACACTTTTATTCATTCCATCTTTTGTTTTAGTTGTCTTGATAAATAAGTTAAAATATTACTTTTTTTCTTCCACTTTCTATGATCTCTTTTAAAAACAAATATTGTGATGGAGCATTCAAACGGGACAATACAATAAAAGGTAGTTGAATTTAACAATATCACTCGACAAAGTTAAGATCAAAAACTATAATTAAAATACATTAGTTCAAGAATAACACGAAATTCATGCACCAAACACTAACGAATTACAAATAGATGTTCAAAATTCTAGAACTCAAAATAATCTCAAAGAATGTCACTACCAAACTTGAACTCCATAAACAAGAATCACATCAGCAACATTATTATATAATTAAAACTTAATTACATTTTAAGTCCATGATAAATTGAAAAACTTTAATATTTTACGTTAACATATTGATGTAATTGTTAGGTAGACCTATGTAATTTAGTTATTTTAAAATTTTATAAATTATAATTTTAAACTTATGCTCTTGAGAACTGAAACTTATACATAATTGTCCAGTATTTGTACAAAATCTTTAATGCAACTCTCCACTTTTTTGCACATGGCTCCCCACATTTGTAACTCCTATTGTCATACTTTTTTTCCATTAAGATTGGATTCAACAAACTCTTTTTTTTCTTCAGGAAGACTGTAATGTCACTTTTTTTGTTCATATTATATACATTAAACATGTCGTCTCATACTTACATAATTGTCTAGTGTTTGTATTAAAATCCCAACGCAACTCTCCACTTCTTTGCACATGGTTCCCCACATGTTTATGATTCCCTTTGTCATATTTTTTTCGTTAAGAATGGGTCCAACAAACTTTTTTGTTTTTCATGTAGACTGCAATGTCATTTTTGTGGTCCATATTAAGAACATTGAACATGTTTCATAAATACATAACTATCCAATATTTGTAAAAAAACTCAACGTAACTTCTCACTTATTTGCACATAGTTCCCCACATGTGTGTGACTTCTATTATTATATTTTTTTTTCGTTAAGATTGGGTCCAATGAAGCTTTCTGTTCTTCATGAGGATTGCAATGTGATTTTTGTGGTTGACATTAGGTATATTGAAGTTGTTGTCTCATATTTACATGATTGTCTAGTATTTGTACAAAAACCTGAACGCACATCCCTACTTATTTGCACATGGCTCCCCACATGTCAGTGACTCCCGTTGTCATATTTTTTTTTTTCATTAAGATTGGGTCTAACAGACTTTTTAGTTCTTCATAAGGACTTCAATGACATTTTATGGTTCATATTAGGTACATTGAACATGATGTCTCATACTTGCAGAACTGTCCAATATTTGTACAAAAACTCCAACGCAACTCCCCACCTATTTACACATAGATCCCCACATCGTGTGACTCCTGCTATCATATTTTTTTCCGTTAAGAGTGGTTTTAGTGTCGTCATCTTCAACTCAGAAAAAACCTAAATTCTAAATGATATCTACACCAACAACAACGATAGAATGGAAAAACCCTACAACTCACCCACAAAACAACCAACCACAAACATTTCAATTACGTATGACATTTGAACGAAAATGAATAATTGGTGATTGTAAGAGTGAAACAAAGAATAAAGTCAAAAGGAACCACCACCCATCACCGTTGAGAACCCAAACCTTAGACCCTACTTCTCTGTTCAATGACTTTGCGAGACATTGCTTTTCTCTTCTCTCAAGTTGCAGTTCTCTCTACCAAATGAGAAAACTATGGATTTTCTTTGCTGAACCTCTTTCCCATCTTCTCTCACACTTGTTTTAGTTTTAAAAAATAAAAATAAAACAAATTTTTAAATAAAAAAAATGAGATTGACACGTCAATATGTCAAAAGTATCTTCAAAAAATATATGTCTAAATATCATTTCTCTTTTGGAAAAAGCCCTCGTCGACGTATCGAGACCTGCAAGTCTAAATACTCCACTGCCGAAGAAATCGCCAACCATCTCCGTTCAACTTACACCGATTACCGGAGAATTAAAAGCCAAATCCTAATTCGGTTTGTTGAGGAAGCGCTTCATTCCACCGCGAAGCCGAAACACATTCCCAAGCCCGCGTATTCCGATGGTGACGATGACGGCAACAGAGAAATCCCGAAACGCGTCTCGAAAGCGTAGGAAGAAAATCGACGAGGGTGAAGAGAAGTCGAAGAAGATGAAAGTGTTACACGTGCGAAGGACGGTGCAGAATTTTTCCGCATCGTCATGTACTTCTTCGGAGAGTGATGATGAGGAAACGGTGTCCACTTCGGAGGACGCAATTTACGGGGAGAAGGTGGAGCCTCAGGTTGATGTGGTGAAAGAAGAGCTAAGGAAGTCATATACGCCTAAGAAGAAGGTGGTGGCGGCAGCGGCGGCGGAGGAAAAGAACACCGAAATGGAGATAAGGAATAGAGATAAATGTTTGCTGAATGAGGAGAGGAAGCAATCTCTGCTTTCAGTTTCAAACGGCCAGATTTTAAATGATCTAGTGAAGAAGAAGGATGGGTCAAGATTTAAGAATTTGGGCGGGATGAAGGAGGTTTTGAAGGAACTGGAAGAGAATGTGATTCGACCTTTGTTTCATGCCCAATTTCTTAAAAACTTAGGAGTGAAGCCAACGGGTGGCATTTTGTTGCATGGTCCACCTGGATGTGGGAAGACCAATCTTGCTGAAGCTATAGCTAATGAGAGTGGTCTTCCTTATTATCATGCTTCAGCTAGTAATTTAGTATCTGGAGTCTCAGGTATTAACATTGATTTGTTTGGACTTGAATATTAACTGTGTCCTGGACAATTCAATGGTTAAGTTGTATTTTTCTTTTGTTATCCTGCATCGTATGCATATAAATGATATTTTGAGGATAGTATATGAAATATTGGTTTCTTTTTTGGTAGGTGAAGAAAATATTGGAGAACTTTTTTTGCTAAAGCTTACAGAACGGCACCTCGGTCATTTTCATTGATGAGATTGATGTAATCTGTCCTAAAAGAGATGATTTGCAGCGAGAAACGGACAAACGAATGGTGACGCAATTAATGACTTGCATGGATGAATCAAACCGTTTTGGCTATGTTCTTGTAATAGGAGCTACAAATAGGCCTGATGCTATTGACCCTGCCTTGAGAAGGCCTGGTCGGTTTGATCTTGAAATTCCGATTTGTCATCCTGATGAATCTGCGAGGGAGGAGATCCTATCTGTGCTTACCTCTGATGTTAGACTTGAGGGTGTTGATCTACATCAAATAGCTCGGATTACATCAGGATTTGTTGGAACTGATCTGGAAAATCTTGTTAATGAGGCTGGTAGGGTGGCAATGAATAGAGCATTTGAAGAAAGGAGACTTGAACTCATGATTAAACACGGTGAAGACTGGGGGAAGGAACCTTGGTCAGCCGAAGAAATGGATAAGACCGTACGAACAATGTCTGATTTTGAGGTATTTTCGAATTGTGTTTTGTCTACTTATTATCATTATGAATATTTATAGTCTATGTTTTTTTTCATATATGTCAAACACTTATTCTTGCTAATCATCTTGTTAACAATCTTGTTACCAATTTATTTATCTGGACACTCATGCAGAAAGCATACAAAAGGTATTACCTTCCTTGAAAAGAGAAGGATTCTCCGTCATTCCTGATGTAAAATGGGAAGACATTGGAGGGCTTGATGTTTTAAGGAAGGAGCTTGAAGAATATATTATATGGCAAATAAAATATCCTAAAGAGTGTGAGGTAACAAATTACTGCACTTTTCTGGAATTGTGATTATTTGTATTCTCTAAGGTTAGGATCAATTGCATGATTTCAAATTTGTGGGCTTACATATGAGATTGGATTACATGGGAATATGAGATTTTAATATGGGTGTTATTAGGCATTGATTCTCATACTAAATAAAATTTTCTGTTGTACTTCGTACCGAGATTTTTAATATTTCTTTATTAAGGTCACTTAACTCCCCTTTACTATTGAACAAAATTTGTGATGAAATAGGTTATCATGGGTTTAATCACGTAATTTTAGAATTTTGTTCTACACAAAAAAGGCAGGTAATTGCTCAGTTAAGTTTCATGTACTGTTTGATTTTTGTCTTTGCATATATATCAGTCATTGATTACAGTGCATGCATTTCTTTGTTTTAGGCGCGTGGTCTTAAACGTGACCCTGGATTTTTGCTTTATGGACCTCCTGGCTGTGGTAAAACGTTGATTGCCAAAGCTCTTGCCAGTGAGGCAGGAGTTAATTTTATCCATATTAAGGTCTGTCTAAATAGTCCACCCATTCCTCATTAATAATTTTGGTTTTCTGGTTTTGAATATATATTTTTATAGATAATTAAATTGCTTTGTTGCAATTTTAGGGTCCTGAACTTCTCAATAAATACGTGGGAGAGTGTGAACTTGCAATTCGAACCATGTTTAGCCGTGCAAGGAGATGTGCACCATGTATACTCTTCTTTGATGAGGTTTGCGAATAGTTCTCTGTTTAGTCTTCTATGTTCTTTTTAGTCTTCTTAGTAGTGTTGGTTAACTTAATATCTTATATGATTTTTTTTTACATGCCTATTTGATTTTGAATAGCAAACGAAATAAAAAAGTATTATTGTCTAGATTTTTCTTTATTTGGAGGAACTACCATGGAGTACAGTTACTGTTTTGTTCTGTTCCTCTATTTATGGTTCAGTATTTTTTCTTTCCATTTTTCACATATTATTACTGTGATTGGTGCTTACTAAGCAAAAACAAGTTTTCAGCAAACAACGTCTTGTGTAGAAAAATATACCTACGAGTGCTAAAATTAATTTTTATGCCATTTTCAGGTTGATGCTTTGACAATAGAACGTGGGGCTTTTTTGTATTTAGGGTCGTTTTAAATTTAATTTTGTAAAAATGGGTCCGTTGAAATTTTTTTTGCAAAATAGGGTCAAGTCGTCGTGGTGAGGACGACGACATTAAGGTTGAAGTCGTCCTCCACCGTGCCGGTTTCTTTTTTTTTTTTTTTTCAAAAAGCGAAACCGTGCTCTCAGAAGCC
>Ga0214542_1004812_pt1 | contig 26360 bp, 11 predicted proteins | sample CNSS1metaG_FD_160096 | JGI IMG/M metagenome (GOLD analysis project Ga0214542, IMG submission 160096) | Root nodule microbial communities from cowpea collected in UCLA plant growth center, Los Angeles, California, USA - CNSS1 | ecosystem: Host-associated > Plants > Roots > Nodule | place: USA...
TATCTCATGCAGGTTATAAGTATTTTGTCACGTTCATAGATGACTACAGCCGATTTACTTGGGTATATTTTCTTCGGTCTAAAGCAGAAGTTTTCTCTGTTTTTCAACGTTTTGTTTCGTTCCTTAAGACTCAATTCTCTGCTCACATAAAAATTTTAAGATCAGATTTTGGAGGTGAATATATGTTTAACGCATTTCAAAATTTTCTTCAAAATGAGGGAATTCTATCTCAGCGTTCTTGTCCTTCCACACCACAACAAAATGGTGTTGCTGAGAGAAAGAACCGTCATCTTCTTGATGTTCGCACTCTTTTTCTAGAATCCTCTGTTCCTCTTCGTTTTTGGTGTGAAGTTCTCTCCACTGCTGTTCATTTAATAAATCGGTTACCTTCTCCTACTCTCCATAATGTTTCTCCTTTCTATAAGTTGTTTGGGTATTCTCCTTCTTACTTTAATCTCCGTACTTTGAATTGGATCTGCTGTTCTCTCTATGTTCTAGTTGAATTTGAATACTTTTTACTTTATTTTCTTAAAATGTTTTTTTTTTCTTTAATTCATGCTTTGATTTACTGCGTTAAAGTTTACACTTTGCTTTTTTGTTATTATCGTCGTATACTTTTTTAATTAGAATAATCGTCATATGATGACTGTACAATATGCAATAGATCTGGTCATCTCCTTTCGCAAACTGGGAAAGACTGATCTAACAGCAATGTGAATGGTAAAATCGTCATCTTGAAATGTGTGTATATATATTATTAGTGTGTATAAATATAATTTATTCTGTCTTTAATAGATTATTCTATACACGTAATACCTAACTGTTAGGGATTCTCAATTACTTTATGTAAATAGTAAATCTCCTATAATCCCTCCTCCTTTATTGAATATTAATGTAAAAATATTCTACAGTGCCTATTTAAGAGAAGGGTGCTGCAGAATAAAAGCAAGTCAATCTAAAATACACTTTTGAGTATTGGATTGAAGTATGTTTTCATATACCGTGATATTGTGATATATATATATATATATATATATATATATATATATATATATATATGTATGTATGTATTTAAACATCGTAATTATTTGTAACCTTGTTAGATCGTTGATTGAGTTGAATACTATATTCATCAAGGATTCATATGTTCAGCGGGTATCTTTATGTATATGAAATTTTGTGAATTGCTTTACTTTTAATCATCATTTTGTTTCTATAGGTAAAATCTACAACCCCAGCGCCTAAGGAAGAGCTTGGAAGGGCTACTTGGACTTTACTTCACACTCTAGCAGCTCAGGTTTTGTCACTGCAATTTGTACTGATACTATTAATATTATCTAGTTATCTCGTGTATTATGCATTGAATTGTTGTTCCCTGTTCCATTTCTATCATTATCATGGTGTTCTACCTGCCATACTAAAATTTCAATTTGGTTATCTTCAACCTTTTGTTTCTTTGCATTCTGAAAGTCTGTTTCATGTGTTGCTACTTTTGAACTTCTCAACACTTCTTCAAATGCTGTTATTTTCATCTACAAACAAATTTATTGTTTTCTGTTAACGTTTTCATAACTAAGTTGAATCACACAGCACAACATTAGTTTTATAGTTTCACATTTTTTGTATCCGAGGATGTTAAAAAAGAAAAAGATAATGAATATTTTCTTATACATGCGGTAAACAGATTTAGTTTTGTTGTCTTATCAACCCAACTGAAAAAACAAAATGCATAACTTTGATCTTTTCCAATGAATGACTTTGTTCTCTTTTCAGTATCCAGATAAGCCTACAAGACAGCAAAAGAAGGATGTAAAAGAATTGGTATTTTCCTTGCTTCCTTTGTTTGTAGATATAAATGATAGACTTTCATCCCGAAGTCAGTAGTTAGAACATGATGTGGTTCTATTTGAGCCTTTGCTGTAATTGTTAGAAGGAATTCTTGCAGCCAAATTTATCGTGTGGTCTTAAGAAGTAGATTTTAAGTTTGACATAACCTTACATATCTTTAATATGTAAGCTGAAGTTTCCACCAATTATATAATGTAAATTTGCATCGTCTCTAGTCAATGTGGGATCTCCAAGATACTTTCTCACGTCGAGTTCATATACAATTCGAGTATGTGTCTAACATTAATAGGTGGTTCGATAGCAATGGCATGATAGACCAAACAAACAATAAATCTCGTTAGGATATACTTCGGATAACTCTGATATCATCTTAAAAAGTGAACTTTAAACCTAACTCAACCTTACAAAACAGACTTGTAAGGTGAAGTTTGCATCTATTTATATACTATAAATTCATTTTATCTCTCTAGTTGATGTAGGATCTTTAACAATATTGTGTTACATAAACCATAGCGTTTGATTTATCATGTGAATATGACAGTATATTATACTGAGAATAAGTGTGTGGGAGGAATGTTTGTGTGTTTTCTCCCTATCCTTAAAGTAAGTTGGAGTCTTGTTCTAACCTTATGATCCAACACATATTCTAACCAGGGATTAACCTTAAGGCAAACAATGTACTTCATCAAAATTTCCTTTTGTATGTTAGTAGGAAAATTTAGTTATGCTATTAAACTATAAAATTTTGTAAACGGATGTAATTATTGCACAGGTACATATCTTATCTCGAATGTATCCATGCAGAGAATGTGCAGATCATTTTAAAGAAATTCTTAGGTACATCAATCCTCACTCTTTATCCTACAATTGATCACATGTGATTATAATTGTTTATTTTAATTTTTCTCTCTCCCCCTTTTATTCATTTAAATTTTATTTTCTATTCAGATAGTTGTACTTTTTATAACTTCCTTTTATTATGGATATGGATCGACAAAGTAATGAATTTAGTTAAAATTGTAAATTCATGATGGATACCAAATAATCTACCAGAGTTTGACCATTGGCATTAATCAAAGGGTTTTCTTAAGTATAATGCCATTTTTGCCTCTCAATGATGAATGCAGACTTCAAGTCTGTGTTTTACCTTTTAAATTGAACTACATAGGCCATAAAGTTATTCTTATTTCATCCTTACTTTTCCATATTTTTTTTTCCAAAACAGCTATTTAGTCATTACATTTTGTGTTTTCTAACAAGGTTCTTTTGCAGCAAAACTAAGTATATAATGTTACTTTCATTTAGCATACGCAAACTCATGCCGTATTTGCTGCAAAAGTACAGCCCATAATACCCATTCATCTGAAATTCGCAAATGTTGTCTCTATCTGCATCCTTATAGAGTATTTTTTTTTTTAACTATCCTACTATGATTTGACCTGACAACATAAAGGTCAAACTTTTCTACTACTATGCTTTGATCTTAATCATCTTCAACACTCCAACGTTGCTCTTATGGATGTTCATATCCTGTATCAAAGATTCATGTTGATGAATTATTTGATTTGCTCGAATTTTCACATGTTGCTTAATTGCATCAGCATGTTATTATTCTAAAAGTTCTATTTTAGTTAACCTTTTACTTAAGTGCTTATTCACATGTTTGGCAGAGCAAATCCTGTACAGACTGGGTCACATGCTGAATTTTCTCAGTGGTTGTGTCATGTTCACAATGTTGTTAATAGAAGGTGAGTTCTGTTCGTTATGGTTATAAGATGTAATTATTGCCACTATATCATTTAACAAATGGCTCAAACCATCTTTTGTCTCATAGATTTTGTCAGTGTACGCCTCTATTGGTATGTTAATGGGTATGTCCTGTTAAAACTTTCGGCCTGATTTTCTGCTGTGTTGACAAATATGCTTTAAAAGTGGGAAGTCTAGAGTTAAGAGATTATCTAAATTTTTATTCCTTTAAAATTTATGTAGTACAGTTTGCTATTTAGTTAAGAAGACCTTGCTATGTTCATACCTGGAAAAAAAGAATCCCTTTTAAGTATAGCTAAAAAAACTGATAGGCTTAGTCAATTTTGACTTCATTTTCTGTTCTGCTTAAGTTGTTTGATCCTTGCCGCACCTTGTATATAGAGTTCAATATTGACATGGTAAAAATAGATTCGTTCATTGTCCATGCATTAAGCCCAAAAGGGCTGTGTTTAACCTTCGCAAAGCTAAGGTCATGATTGGATAAACTTTTCTGTAGACATTTATAGTAAAGAAAATAAATTGAAGTAAACTGTGTACAAGTTAAAATTGGTTTATGTAAATTAGCTTTTGAAGAAGTTGAATGAAATACGTTTCTCATCTAAATTAATTTGTACATAAATTAAGTGTCTTATGATGAAATTTATGCACAGAGGACTTTCATGTGTAAGTGCCATAACTTCTGATTTGCATGACACTTTATGTTCTTTTTAACAGCCTTGGCAAACCAGTATTCCCCTGTGAACGAGTTGATGCAAGGTGGGGCAAACTAGAATGCGAACAGAAAGCCTGTGAAATTATTGGAAGTACATCATTTTTTGGGAAGATACAATAGGAATCTATTTGAAAATTATAACTTATATATACGAGGTATGTACTAAATTTGGCCTTTTGGGAGCATGTTTGTCAATGAATATTTTTTTATACGGCATTTATAGGTTGATTTTTCGTAATTCAAGAGTCTGATTTGTTCATATTTAAAGAGTCTTGTTCATAACTCAGTTCAATTTAATTTGATAACTGAAATTTAAGCCTGACTATTGATTTTTTTTAGTGTGCAATGTCTGTGACTTTACTTGAATTACCAATTAAGAGTTTAATTGAACTACACCGACAATTTAAATACATTGCTGTTCTTTTTTCTTATTGTTCTTCAATCATCTATTATCGTATAACAAACGAAATAGTTGTGGGCACAATATAGCATCTACACCTTTTAACTTTGACCAATGAGCCTCGTACGTAGCTTTTACAATTTATTTTTAAGCTCCATTTGTTCTTACTGAAGAGCCATGAACTTCCTTCATATCAATGGGGATGTCTCCTTCAATTCAGATTCGTGAAGTCCTAATTCATGCGTACGTAACAGTTCCCTGCCATGTGCCTGTATAGCTATAGCATATCCAACTTGCATTAAGCCTAAGATCTCAGTTACAGTTTGTTTGGATAAAAAAATTTAGAGGATAAATTATTTTTATCGAAAATAAAATATTTTATGGTAAAATACGATATTTAAGTAAGACATTCTGAAAATATAAATTCTAGAAATTTATGAGAAAGAATTTAAAATTTCATCTAAAAACTAAAAATTTTATAACCAACATGTTATTAACTGATGTGATTAGATGATATCATTACGTCAACATTAAAACTTCTAAAATCTTCGATTAACGCTAATCCGTTAATCATCAGTGTTAGCATTTGAATCTTTTTCTATTAAAGCATATGTTACAACAATATTTATCGAGGATTGTACATCAAATACAAGTCATACGAATATGAGTTGACATTGCCAAACACATGCTTGTATTTCAGTATTTCTTTTTTATTATTGGTGCATTCAATGTAGTGGTGGAACTCGATGAAGATTGTCACAGGACACAAGTTTTACCCGTGGAGGGTTATGTAAGTGTGAAAGTGTTCTTCAAAGAGTGTAAAAGAACACCACACAAATGGAAGACATGGAAATGGTGGAATTACAAGAACAAAATAAGACAGAATGAGAACAAAGAAAAGAGTAAATTGAAGGAAGACTTTTTTGAAGTTGAATAGCGATGAGATTCCAAGATGAATGATGAAGCAGAGTCGTCGATGACAATAGGCTCAATAAAGAAAAGATCATATGTATTGTAACATAAAATAGTCAAAAAAAAAAAAAAAACAAAAACAAAAGTAACCTGAACTTTATATTATAATATAAGTTCTATTTCAAAGTAAAAGATAAATATTATATAAATAACTACAAAATTGATTAAAAATACCACTGTTATAATATAATATAAAAGTATTATTAAAAAAAACATACTACAAAAATAGCAAACTGAAACTATAATTGTAGTATAAATATTAAGAAGTTAATATATGATTAAAATTATTTTCATTTAAATTTTTAATTTAAATTAGAAGTTCGTATGATTTGTAAGTGCAATAAATAAGAAATTATTATTTTGTCTCGCATTATTATCACGTTGGCTGTGGTCCCACCCTTTCTTCTTCAATATTATATATATATATATATATATATATATATATATATATATATATATATATAGAGTTTAGTTTCGGGTGTAGAGACCAAATACCTACAATCAACACTTAAGTTACTCTTCTATCCTTTTTATGTGTTCTTCTCAAGTAACTTGTCGTATTCTCCGTTAAACGCAATCTTCCTTCATCGATCGGGTGGGCGATCGGTGCACCTGTGTAGAAGGCTCCGATGCTTAAGTCAGTTCAAGCCGATCGGTAGATAATTATAACTGCTATAATAAATACGAATTAAAGATCCTCACCAACCTACTTTGGGCCCCTATTTATAGTTTCCGGTGTGGACCTATGATTAGGGTTCCTTAATCATGGCCCAATTACTTTTTAATTTTGATTACTGACTTGCTTTACTGGCTTGGTTTAGGCCGACCGACCGAGGGTCGTTCTGTTTGACGAGTGTCTTTATAGGTGAGGGTCTCCATGAAGGTGGAGACAAAGTGCAATTGAAAATGAAGGCGGAGGGAGTGTTTAGTCCGTCTGACCGACGGGTAGCCGATTTGGTGTGTTCAGTGCTGAGATTCCGATGGACCGGTCGCCTCAGCGTCCAATGTAAGGTTTGCTCGTAGCGGGCGGCCTGCGGCCGCTTGACCTTGGTCTACTTGGCTGATTTGCCGATGAGCCATACAATACAAATTTATTTATATAAAATTTGATACGATTACAGTTAACACTTGGTTTTGCGTTCGTATAGAACATGAAATACGAAGAATCATAGATTGCATTCACTCTTTATTCAAATGATTTTTGTTACAGTTCATCATTCATGTACAAGTGTGAGAAAGCATACATTGATTAGAACATGTTTTAAGTTCAACTCAAGAGGTAAACCTGTAAGATAAATAATATCCCAATGCAGCAATGACCAGAACTGCAGCACCAATATTTGTTGCTATTTTTTTCTCTTCCTCATTCAATATCCCTTCAGCCACTTTTGAAAAAACATGGGAGACACCGCCAACCCTTTCCACTGCATTCTCTTCACTCTTCCCTTTTTTCTCCTTTTTCTTCTGAACTTTTGGAGCACAAGTTTCTGCTTCCTTGGCTACAAATTTTTCTTTCTCTTTAAAATCAGCTTGATCCTCATCTTTCGCGTGTCTTGACTCATAAGCTTCCTCTTTAACTTCATTCTTTGAGTCACTTTCCTTCTTAGCAGCATCAGCACTTGTTTCTTCTATCCTCTTTTCCTCCAATTGCTCTTTAACTGTTGCCTTTCTGGAAATAGTTGTTATTGCAGATCTTGGCTCACCTTCCTCTTGAACCTCTGGAAGTTGCTCATCTGTTTTGATTTTCTGTTCCATTGTTGGTGTTGATTTAGGTTCAATTTCCTCCTGACCCTTTTGACTTTTTTCAGCTGTTTTTACTTTGGTTAGCATTGGTGGTGTTGCTCTTGGTTCAAATTCCTCTTGACCCTGCTGGTACCTTTCAGCTGTTTTGACTTTGGTTAACGTTGTTGTTGTTGGTCTTGGTCCAAATTCCTCTTGACCCTTTTGTGGCTTTTCATCTCTTTGCATTGTGGCTGACCTTGGTGGTGCTGGTTTTTGTTCCAACTCCTTTTCACTCATTGGAGGCTCACCAATAGAACCAACTCTTTCTACAGCTTCCACTTGACCCTTTTGGTCCCTAATTGGTTCTGAAGGGGATTGAGATGGTGTGTCTTCCCTTTTTTGTGCCTCAAAGTCAGGGCTTGGTGGTGAAACACTTTTCTTGTCTTCTAGTGGTTCTTCTTCCACTTCAGTTGTTGTAGTCGTAGGTTGTGGCGGAGTAGCATCCTGAACCTTTTCATCAGGCTTTGATTCAGACACTGCACCTTTGTCTTGGGATGTTCCCACTTCTTGTTGTTTAGGAGCAGGTTGTGATTCGGTGGTCGTGGACTTCTTTGGTATTGTAAGGGTGAGAACTGGAGCTTCATACTTACCCTGAAGTGCCTCTGCATCACAGTGATCAGGAATGGGATATGATTGGTCAATTCGGTGCCATATTGTCCCTCGAACTTGTCTTTCTCCGGATATCCTCACCGTTCGTGAAGAGGCTACATAGGTTATCTTTACACTTTCCCTCGGAAAACCTGTAAAATTAGGTGAAAAAAATAGTTACACTCAAGAGTCAAGACAGAAGAGAACAAATTGAAAGACTAAACTAAACTCGATTTCTCTGTTTAAGATAAAGCTTCTTTTGGCTTAGACTCAGGTAAAGTTGATTTAAACGTGAACTGTATTCGTATTAATTGAATATTTCTGATTATTAAAGTTACAAATTTAAAATAGAGATGTGCATATAGTGTGTTTGGATAAGATGAAGATATGAAAATTCAGAAGCGATTAAACAATTATAACGAAACTCAATCTGTATCATAGAAGTATCGAAAGAAAAGCATGGATTAAGAGAAAGTAAATGAACAAACCAGGAAGATAAACACGAAGAAGATAAGCTTCTGGGAGTTCTTTAGTCTCTGATTGAGGCTGCAAAGTCTCGTAGACGCGTCGAACAGAAAGTTGTGGACGGAAAGATGTTGTTCTCTGTCTGGAAGCCATAGCTGCACAATGTTAGTCAAATTCTGTCACAAAATGCTTTGAATTGTATATGTTTTTTGTTTAAACTTTCGTTGTATATCCATGTTTATATACAAGGTGTTTGTGGATAGTGTTTTCTTGTCAAAGAAACAATTCCTTGTTTGTATGTGGGCATGTGTTTGGTTTGTTGACGTAAATGGGTTGGGTATTGCCTTTGGCTCTGCTGAACTTGAATAATATAAAAGGTATAACTTCTTTATGTAATTGTTCTTTGTTTTGCCCTCACACTTTACCTTACCATGCTACGTACTGGCCATGCAATATTATTCACGGGTCATTGTAATGTGAAATAGAGGCATAGGCAAATCACAATTTTGTTTCTCTACTTATCCTATATTTTCATTTCAATAGGTTTTGATGGCGATGGATTGACTTTAGTTTTGGTGTCAATCACATACACACCTAGATAAATAATCATTTAATATTAAGTGAATTTTTTAATTAAATTATATAATAACAACATTACATAAAACATTAATTATTTTAAACATGAAATATGTAATTATTGATAGATAAAATTTGTCGATAATAGTAAAAATTTATCTGTATCGTGATTTTGACGAATCACTGACAATCCAAAATTTTTTAATAAAATGATTGTAATTAGATTGGTAAATTTGTCAATAATTACTGATGTTGCAAATCTATTAGAAATATCCATATGTACTAATAGATTTGGGTAGTTAGTAAACATTGGGATTGTGTCTTATTCTTTCTTTTCATTTTCATTTTCATTTTCTTTTTCTTCTTTCTCCTCTCTCTTCTTCTTTTTCTTCTTTGACTTCCTCTTCCAACTTCGGTCATCATTGTTGTTGTCATCACACCTCCGCACTAGTGCAGGTAAGAGCTTTGACACCGATTATATTAGGGATTCTAATTTGATTCTTTAATCAAAGTATATTCACACGAGATAAAAAGGGTAGGACTTTATGTGTTGGTTCAGAACTGAGGTCTTTTATTCATTTTATGCTTATGCTCTTTTTGAATCGAAGCTTATTCCTATTTATTTATTTATTTTTAAATCTTGTTTCAACACCACTCCACTTCCCAGCACCACTGCAAAACCACCAACATTGAATAAAAGACAATAAAAAAAAAATACTTGCATTAGTAAGAAATAATTATGAAATAGAAAAAAAAAAAACACAAGAGAAGAGACAAACCTCTCACAATTTTTGAAGTAGGAAGGAAAAGGAAGATTACAGTGGCAACATGACGAAATAGTTCACTTTACTGAGGAGGAAGGGAGGAGAAGGAAGGAGAGTGGAGGAGTGGCATCGACGAGGAAGGGAGGATGGTGGAAAAAGTGTAGTTGCAATGAAGCGACACAAATAAAAAAGCTTTGGTAGAAATGTAAAACTTTAACAATAATAGACTAATAATCAAGATTTATAATTGTAAAAAAAAGTACCGAAAACGGTGACATTTTTGAAATATTTTACATAATTATAGGTCTCGATTCTTTAAATAATCGAAGAATATATATATATATATATATATATATATATATATACCGAGACCTGTACGAAAAATTTTATATATGTCACCACGTTCTAAAACACTTCGTTTTTTTATGAAACGAGGTATATGAGGCCATTTTAATTTTTTTTTTTTGCAGTAGTGTTGTTGTCATCAGTTTCTCCTCATCTTCCTTCTCTTTTTTTTTTGTTCTTTAATTTTTCTCTTCTTCTTACTCTTTTTTATAAAAAATTATATCAAACTTGACGATAAACTTATTGTTTATTTGACTGATGAATTTATCAATCGAAGAATACATCCATAATAAAAATTATAAACTTTCAATGAAAATGATCGATGAAATTAACTGTCATATCCTATCAATGAATTCTATCAATGGATTTACTATTAAGTAATTATGAAACTTTTTATTGTGATGAAATAGTTCATAGTACTTTATTTTATATTAAATTATTTTATTGCCTGTGTAGTCAATTTATTTTTTTAAGTAGTTTTTAATTTTCACTACCGAAATAAAAAAATGTTACTTAAACAAGTAAATAATACAATTAAGTAAATTTTTCATTTTTTAAATTTTGAATTTTTTTCTTAGCTTTTAAATTCGCAATTACAACATTTCGTTATTGAATTTTTAGATATTTTATTTTTGTTGTAATTATTTCTTATTTAGTTAATGCTATATATAATAAAATATTTCTGAATAATTTTTATTTTAATAAAAATGTTTAATTAACTTTGACATCCTCAAAACTAAAATATTTAGATGTGTATATTTTAATATTTTTATAAATTTTCATCATTATTAAAATAACTTTATGTTACTTAAATTATTTTTGAACAAAACAAGTTTAATTATATCAATATAATATTTCCCAAGCAATTATTCTAAAATAAATAATAACTTTTACCAAACAACTTTTAGTTTAAAAAAAAAACTTTAAAGCTAAAAACTTAAAATAAAATCATCAAACAACTTCTAGTTTATTTTTAAAATTCTTATTTTAAACTTTAATCTTAATTAAAGGTGTAAATGGACAAAAGTACCTTTGTGTACTTAAACATAAGCTCCAATGCAAAGTCTTATATTGATGTAAGCAAGAACCAGAAAAGTCTTGGAACATGAACAGGACAGAACAGCTTCTATTCAAAACACTGCATGATATTATTAAGGAAAATAGATACATAGAAGGCAAATAAATATTCTTCATAGAACATTCTAAGACTAATGAGTAATGACTAAAATATATCCTATTTATCACCAAACTCACAAACTGATAAACATCTTAGGATGTAGCCATACAAAAAGCATTTCAAGTTCAGATTCTGTTCATCAAGTGTAATTTTCTTTTCTCAACTCTCTTTAAACAGAACAACTCTAACCTACAAAGGAGGGCATGCTGTCTTGATTGTGAAGATCCTGGAGTTCATACCTAACTGAGAATTTAAGCCATTCCCTTTCCTCCAGAATCTTGAGACAAGGTTGCATCACAAGGCCAATCACTACTGCAATGAGGCTTATAACCAGAACTTTGTTGGTGGATAAAGCCAGCACAACACAAATCAAAATTGTGGGAGGAATGCAGATAGCAACTGCTACACCAATTCCCCCAGGAATTTTGTAAGGTCTAGATGCATTGGGGTGCTTCATCCTCAACAATATGAATGCCACAAACTCCAAAATCATCCCAAAACAGTACAAGAAATTTTCAGCAGCCACAATCTCTTGAAAACTCAGCCATGAGAGTAAAATCACACCAGACGCAGAAAACAGTATTCCTACTATAGGAGTTCCGTAACGAGACCTCTTGCCAAAGAACTCAGGTAACATGCCCCTCTCAGCCATTCCTAGAAGCTGGAAAGAGTCACTACTCATTTCAGCAACAAACATTCCCATGTTTGACATTGCAGCAGCAGCCTGAAGCCACCACCTCAACCACACTCCTCCAACAATCTCAGCAATTTCTGAGAAGTACCCATCACTCCACAACTCCCTGTTGAGGGGAACAGCACCAGTGCCAATCAAAAGAGGGAAGAAATAGCCCACAACTACAAGGATCAAAGCATAAAATAAAGCCCTGGGAAGAGTTCTCCTTGGATTTTCCACTTCTCCAGCAAGAGTACTAATAGAGTCCCAATAATTGAGATTCCAAAACAAAGTATTCAAATACAGATTCCAATCAGTATCAGCAAGATTTGCCACACACCATCTTGAAGGTTTCAAGTCTGGAATTGACAAGAATCCCATGACCACAAAAGGAAGGAGTGAGAAAACACCTAAAAAAACAGCAACATTTCCCACAATGGTTAAACCCCTATAGTTCAAGCAAGTGAGAACCACAGTTAAGGCCCAAGTTGAAATAGTTCTGGGAACCCCACCACCCAATGCAGGGATTCCAGATTTCAAATAGTCAAGAAATAAAACTGGGTACAGAGCATTATCAATCACCCCACTTAGCCATTTCATCCAACCTTGTTGAAAACCCCAAAAGGGACCCAGCGCAGAAGAGACCCAAACCACATAACCACTGTTCTCAGGGAACATTGTACCCATCTCTGCAGTGATTAGAGCCTCGGGAACACTCCATATGACTGCAAAAACCAAGAACCCCAAAAGGGCTAATAGAGGACCTGCAGCATGCACAGTGTCCTCAACCCCAAAGGGTCCCCCAGAAACCTCATAGAAGATGAGAAATACTAGAGGAAGAACAGAGACTTTCCTTGTGTGATTTTCCCTTGGGGAAGATAACTCCTCAATACGCGAATACTCAACACCATTGAACCACCCCATTAAACTCGAATGTGTCATAAACTTTGAAGGCAATCAAATAAAAAACCAGAAAACACAATAGCTTGGAGAAATTTACCAGCAAAGTTTCCATTCACAAAATCGGAAAGTGAAGGGAAAACTTGAATCAGTTAGTCATTTTGTATTGCTACGCATAGGTGTCAAAGAAAATCAGCAGATAAAGTAAGAGAGAGCAAAAGAGATAATACCAAGCAATAAATGAGAAGATGAGAATGAAAGAGGAAAAGACGAAAGAATCTAAATCCTTAGACGGTGCAAACTGTGATGATGACGTAGTTGTCGTTGGGGAATTTGGAATCCAACGATGAAGCTAGATAAACTTACCAAGTAAAACAACGTAGAATATAAAGGTTGTGTTCATGATAATGCATGCGGAAACGGACGAAATCAAAGTTTTCTTTCATTCTTTGTGTTGTATCATTTTTTATTTTAGCTTTTTTTTATATTTATTTATTTATTTCCGTCTGCCCCTTCATCTTCCTTAATTAAACAAAGAAAGTATTATTTTTATATTTATCTTATTTTCTGTTGAAGTTCATTCAAAAAATTAATCTTACTTTTCTAATAAGTTTGTTTGAAATTTTACTAATTAAAAATTAAAATGTTACATACATAGCATGAGACCCATCACATGACATTTCCCTTTTATTATAAAAATAAGAGATTTGCAAGAGAAATAAAGATTACATAAATGATATGAAAAATAGGTAAGAGAGAATTTCAATTCATGAAATTAGTATTATCCTTGATTGCTCCTTGTCAACTCTCATCCTTATCCTTTAGGGAACTTTTCAAAAGACTTTTTCTTAGAGAAACCTAATAAAATATTTTTATGTTCTTGAAAATGCTCAAATTTCAAAAACTCATTTTGTTTTACTGGTCCTTATAATATCTTTCAAAGGAAGATATTTACTTTTACATCAATCACCATTCTTATTTTCAAACATGAGCATGATTACATCACTAACAAAAACTTCATTCACCTTGAAGAAGAAGAAGACTCATGAAGTTTTGAGCTTGGTTAGATAGCAGACTAATGAAAGACATTGATTTGTATAAAGTGATTGAAGAATTTTGTTGACGAATGAGTGGCACTTTAAAAGAATGAGTTTTGCGAATGAAGAAATTGTTTTTTCCTTAAAAGTATTTTCAGATGAAGAAGAATTTGAATCAATTCCTATCTTCTCAAATGAAGAATTGAACAACATCAACCTTGAGTTGAGGTCCAACCACTCCCTTCAAAATTTGAGAAATCCAAAAAATCAATTGCTTATATTACACTGAAACACAAAAAACCTTAATGAATCCCCATATTCTTTCAAAAAAATGTTGTAATTTAATGATTTTTTTTAGTGATGCAACTTAATATTTGTCCTGCATCATGCACAAGACAATGTTTATTTGTTTCTAACTTTGTGCTTATTCTATATTATCTATCCATCTACATTAGCTCTTTTTCCCAATTCGCTTTGTACAATTCTCTGTTCTGGATTTTAATCTGACTTTTGGTGGTAACAATAATTCTTGAATTACGTCTGATTCTCCTTTAAAAAAATTATTGTAATTAACATTAATTACAAAGTGAGTATTAAACTTTAAATGTACTAGATTATGTTAATTCACTTTGGAAACTCTTGTAAAATTTAACTTTAATTGTTTTTTCTCTTTATCAAGCGTAATTACAATCAAAATCACATGCAAGTTCCTTTGACATTTAATCTAGATACTATGCTTTTAAAATTTCATACTTTTTTCTTTTATTTCTTTTTTTGGGTTTGAAAGATGCGAGTAAATGATATTCATAATTGTGTGTTAGAGGAAACATAAACGTTATTATGTTTATATGTCCATATTTCTTTGATGATAATGAAAAATAGTGAATATAGTAAATTTTTTATATAATTATTATTGTTATGAAAATTAATTATCAAAATATAATAAGTAATTTTATATTAAAATGTGTATAACAAATACTTATACATTTGTTTAATTTGTATATATTCAATTTTTCATCACATCTCTTCTTTATTATGTTTTTTTTTTTATCGTGAAAACAAAAAAAATTAATTAACAAATTTAAGTCGAAGGGTAAAAGAGATAAAATATACACAGAAACAATTATGACAACCAGTCTTTATTTTATTTTATTTTTAGGCTTAACTTTTTCGTCCTCATTTTCATAGTGTATGTTGTGAATGGTCTTCATTTTGACAAAATGTTTAGAATGATCCTCATTTTTACCAAATGTTTAAAATGATTCTCATTTTCGTAATTCGTGTTTTATTTGGTCCTTATCTGTGACGCCGTTTAAATCAGTAACAGAGTATTGTACAAGTGGCACTGTTTGTATTACGTCGCATCGGGGTGTGTTATTGTACTATACAAATGACTAATTAATGTTAACTTTTCAATTTGGGGGAAATCTCGCAATTAGAGCTTGAGTTGGATTGCAGTTGCGCTCTTCATCGTTGGAGGCAATTTCTTCATCTTCGTCTTTCTTGAACTCGGATTTGCAAAGGAAGCAGCTAATATTTGTCATTTCATCGTTGGATTGCAGTCACGCTCTTCATTTCAATTTTCCAATTAATCATCATCAACGAGGTAAGTGAGTTTAGGGTTTTCTGGATTGTGTTTACTAATGGGTTAGGGTTTTCATAATTCTATTTTGGGTTTGTTTGTGCTTGGATTGTTGTGATGTTCTGCATGGTTTCTAAATTACCACACATGTACAGTACACGTAACACACCCCAACGTAACATAATACAAACAGTGACACTTGTACAATGCTCTGTTACTAATTTAAACGGTGTCACAGAAAAGGATCAAATAAAACATGAATTGCGAAAATGAGAACCATTTTAAACATTCTGTCAAAATGATGACCATTTTAAACATTTTGTCAAAATGAGGACCATCTGCAACAAACACTACGAAAATGAGGACGAAAAAGGTATTTAAGCCTTATTTTTATTATCAGCAATACCAATCTCTATAATTAATTATTAGCAAAAAGGCATGTGTATTTACATTTTTATTACATTAAAATGAAGTTACAAAAGGGTATATTCTCTTTGGATAGATTATATGAGATAACATTTTACAAGGATGTGTAGTATTGAAATGTCAATTTTATAATCCATTAGTATTTGCTGTGATGCATAAATACGATACGTGTATCAGATACGATACATATTCAACACGTTGATACGTTTATTTTGAAAATAATAAGATACGATACGTGATAGATACACGATATATGAATATTGAGAAGTGTACAATAATTCTTAAAAATATAATAAATATATAATATATGTACTAAAGTTATCAACATAAAAAAATATAAATTATTATTATAGTAAAATTTTATTATAAGAAAACTCCCAAATAATGACCAATTTTAGTAACAAAAAATATGTTAGAGACCAATTATTTTGGTAACCAAAACCTTAGTAACTAATGTTAGTGACCAATTTAGAAACCAATTAATAAAAAAAATTATTTTAATTATCAATTTAGAGACTAATTATAATGTTTTGTAATTGTTTTAGTTGCCAATAAATTTTAATTTTTAAATTGGTCTTTAATTGGTCACTATATAATGACTGATTATTTTTTGTCTCTAAAATTAATCATTATTCAAATATTTTGTTTACTATACTACGACCTTATAAATCATATACTTCATTGATAAGTATTGATAAAGTATCCTAAAGTATCGAACACGGATACGTGTCAGACACAGATACATAATCTAAGTTGAAGTATCCGTACATCTAATTGTTAATCTTTATGTCAATGAATTAAAGTGGTGTATTTTATATGAAAATTTGGTTCAACTAGTATAATGAATGATGAGGTCAGTCTCGCCATTTTGCATATTTTATGTTGGAAATCCCATTATATAGAAAATAATACGTAAAAGTATAAGTTTGCTTGTTTGGGTTAACCCTTTGAATTATAGGCCCATATAACAAGTTTAAGAATATGATTCGTTTATATTTAACAGAACTATTCCCTTGTTATCAATATAATAGATGTGAAATTATTTCTATAATAAATTTGACAGATCAGATGTGTAACCAGGGATGGCAACGGGGTGGGGCGGGGACGAGTTTCGCTATCCCATACTCATTCCCGCATAAAAAATTCATCATCATCCCCATACTCAAACCCAACGGGTATCAAACTTTTGTCTCATCCCCATCCCCACCGGGTAACGGGTATAATCTCGTACCTATACCCGTACCCGTGTTCTAACTACTTCAATATTAATTTTTATAAAATAAAAAAAATTACGGTAAAAAAAACATAATATTATCAAATATTCAATATTAGGAGGATGATGGTTTCTTCCATATCAAATACTTTGAAATAAATTATAATTATCTACATTTTAGATTAGAATACTAAATAAAATTTCATTAGAACCAAAACATTTATTAAATTTGCAAACTACAACATTGATGAACTTAGTTGATAAAATTAAAAAATATTTCAAAAAAATATAAAAGGAAAACAAATATTCAAATTAAAATATATTTTAAATGTTTGTTTACTTCAATTTTTTAAATTCTAATGAATCTCTTTTTTATACACTAATAAAAGTTATAATACATCACTTGATCAAAATGACACAAAGAACAAATAATAAACATAATAATAAAATTTTGATATAGATTTTGTATCTTTTGAACTTCAATATATGTTGGATAGTAACAAAAAAACATTCATAGCAATTACATTAAATTTTTATATTGAAGTAAATAAAAGTTATTTATACAATTAAAGTAAAAAAAAATTACAGTATGATTAATAATGAGTTATAAAATAACAAATAATTAGATAGAATATATCGAAATATTATTCTACATGATGAAAATAAACAATAAATAAAAATATTAAAAAATTAAATGTGTGTTTTAGAAATAATTTGAGAGACTATTGGAAGAAATCGCACAAAGGAAATCAAATGTATAATTAATGTATGATAGGATGAGAAATACCTTAGAGAATTGATTATTAAATTATGTTTGAAGTGGTTAAAATTAAATAGAAATATCATTAGTGACCACAAAATTTGTCATTAAATTACCAATAAATTAGTAATTAAATTGGTTACTAAATCAAGTACCGATTTGATCATTTAATCGATCACTAATTTAATCATTGATTCAGACAATAAATCAACTATTACCACCAATGACGAAAAATAGTGACTGATATGAGTTATTGACTAAATGAGTCACTATTTCATGTTTTTCTTGTAGTGAATTATCATATACTATTCCTAAATATCATTATATATATATATATATATATATATATATATATATATATATATATATTTTTTTTTTCATTTTATATATATTTATAAAATAAAAAATAATTAGATGAAATATATCGAAATATTATTCTACATGATGAAAATAAAAATAATAAATAAAAATATTAAAAAACTAACAAATGTGTGTTTTAGAAATAATTTGAGAGACTATCGAAAGAAATCACACAAAGGAAATCAAATGTCTAATTAAGGTATGATAAGATGAAAAATAGAGAACTAAGAAAACTTTTCAAATATCAACATATATACTCAATGGTTGAAAAATAGCGAAACTTATTTTAATGAAACAAAAGAGTTCTTCAAATTAAACAAAATTTAATAATAATAATAATAATAAGTAAAGAATTTTTTTATATTACCTTAAATTGAGAGTATAAACATTCTCATGTGAAAGGAAAATATATAATAAATAAAAATATTAAAAAATAATAAAAATATTCAAATGTGAGACATAATTTTTTTTTTAATTAACATACATCATTTTAACATAATTACATAAAAGTTATGATAAGATAAAAAATATATTGGAGATGCGAATGAGTTTCATGACAAACCAATAATTAAAAGAAATAAAAAATAGAAAAAAGAATTTTATATATATATATATATATATATATATATATATATATAGAGTTACTTAATTAATTGTGAATATTTTAATAATTTAAAGAGATATGGCGGGGACGAGTATTATGGCGGGGATATGTACATCCCCATACTCATCCCCATACCCAACTGAAAAAGTCGGGGATTCCCCATACCCATATTCATACCCAGTCAATGCGGGGATTCCTCGTCAAAATAGGGACGGGTTCAGACAATACTCATGGGGACGAGTTTATTTGTCATCTCTATATGTAACCTAATTTATTTGTTCAATGAGTTTGACATAAACATTGTCACATTCTAAATAATTTTATTGTATTCTATTATTATAATATAATTATTATTATTAATGATCGGATTATGCATTATTCTTTTAAATAGTTTGCTAATATTTTTATAATGTTATTATGCGTTTTGTCATTTACTCTTGTAATTGAATTATATAAATATATATTATATATTAGGTTTAATTATTCGATAGTTCCCATTTTGGCATAAGTCTGTCAATTTGGTTCTCATCTTTGAAAAAGTTTCACATTTAAATTTGTGAAAAAATATCTTAATTAGGTCATTTAAAAAAAAATATTAACGTGGTTAACAAAGTGTTAATATGTGGTCCTTAATATCATATGTGATACCGTCACTATCATATGATAAAACAATGTCATGTGATATATATATATATATATATATATATATATATATATTTATTTATATATATATATATCTTTTATTTAATGTAATCTCTTCTTATTCTCTTTGATTTAATTTTGTTCCATTTTTTTTAATAATTGAAATATATATTTTTTACTCTGTTTTTTATAAGATTAAAACTAATTAAGTATAGTGATAAAAAAAATGCTATACTAATAAAATAATATAGTCACCCAAAATTTCTTTTTTAAAAGATTAATATTGTCTTTATTTAATTTTAGACCAAATTTATTATTTATATAAATGTTATACTAATATTTTTTTTTTATTAAAAATGACTTTTTAACATATTACATTATTGTATATTATTAACTCATGTTTTGTTAATTATTACTGTTTCTTTCAAAATAGAACAATATCATCTCTCTCTGATTTTTTACCAAATTCATTATTTGTATGAATGTTATACAAATATTTTTTTTTATTAAAAATGATTTAATAAAATGAGTATTACATTTGAGTATGGGGATGTTGATATATTTTTTCTCAAAATTAAGTAATGAAACCTGTCTCGTGCTCTTTGCCATCCCTAATTGATTTGAATGTCTAGATTTTGAAACCAATGGAGATTTAAGTATTTTCTTTTAGTACCATTATAACATGTTTTGTCACGACAACTGTTAAATGTGAATCACATTAGTCGTAAGGCATAAAATATTTGTATAGAATAAATAAGCGTGGTAGAAGTGAGTCAAAACCGACTCACAGGTTGGCTCATCACAAATTAAGCTAAAAAATTATCAGTTTAATTTGTGGACAAAAAATTTTGTAACCTGATCGAGTTGGTGGGTTAGTAGAGGAATCAAAGTGTTCACCTAATTATCGAAATATTATTATAAAGATAACAATTAAAGAATAAAGTATCAACTTATATAATTTTGACAAACAAATTAACTAAACATATAAACTATTCAAATATTATTGAATCAAAGTGTTCACCTAATTCTCAAAATATTATTATAAAGATAACAGTTAAAGAATAAAGTATCAACTTATATTACTTGACAAACAAATTAATTAAACATAAAAACTATTCAAATAGTATTGAGCAATATGAAATTAGGTGAACCTATATAGTAGAAAATAATCAAAACAAAAAAATAAAATAAAAAAAATTGTAAAAAAATGTGGGTGGGTTAAGTGGGTCAACCCACCTTCAATCCGACTCAAACTCGTTTAATCTTTGAGGTAAGTGAATTAGGTTCAGTTCAACTCACTTTTAAAAAAAAAAAACTGATTTTTTTTCAACTCAACCCGACTTGAACCTGTGATGTGAGCCGAATTAGTTCACGAATTTTAATCCATTTTGACATCTTTAAATAAAAGTATCACTTTAATTGTACACCAATCAGTTTAATATTTCTCAACCAATAAAATATTAAAACGTGTATATATATATATATATATATATATATATATATATTTACTTCTGTATAAGGAATTGTGAAAAGTTAAAAGTTAAAGAAAAAGGAGGGATACATTTTTTAATTTGATTAAAAGCTTCACATTTTGAAAAATATAAAATAAAAATTTATGTAAAATATGCTTAAAATTAAAACGAAGCTTTCCCTTTAATAATCACATGATACACACTAGTGTTAAAAATCGGTATTCATCACATAAGACAAAAATTTAAATCTGATTAAAATATACAATTAAGAATTCTCAGAAGATAATTCTTAAATTTTATCTCAAAATAAGTGGATATTTTTTTTACTTTATCATTTATAAAATAGTACACAATGATCAGTTACTGCATGATTTATGATGTCTCTATTTGAATGCGAAGCAAATTGATCGGGTCCGTTATTAAATGGATTGGGCTGGGCTGGCCCATCTGAGAAACCCTTCTAAAACATAACACTAATCCTTCTACTCTTTGCCTAGCGTCTCTCCACAGGTGCAGCCGCAGCTACACACAACAATCTCCTTCGGCGTTTCAACGGAAGACCAGGTTTTTACATGTTCATATCTGTGTTCCACTCTCTCTTTTCAATTTCTTTTGGTTTCGAAATATGTGAGTGTCGGAGATTCGTAGTTGTGTATACCACCTACACGAGTTTATGAGATTACATTTTTCAGGGAAATAGAGAATTAGGTATTTTTATTTGGTATCACTGTAGCATGGTATGCATATGAAGAATATCAAATGTGAATCATTTTAGTTGTAATGGCATAGTATGTTGATTGCAGTTTGGAGCTGATTTTCCATGTTTATATGATCTTTTTTGTTGACCCTGTTGTTTTCGTTGTTCTTTTATTTCTTTGTTGTTTGAAGGTAAGCAATGGTTAAGCATAACAACGTCATCCCAAGTGGACACTTTCGGAAACATTGGCAAAACTATGTGAAGACTTGGTTTAATCAACCAGCGAGGAAGACCAGAAGACGATTAGGTAATTTTTACCTAATTTCTTACTTGCTCTTTCGAACACTGTTGTCCTAATTAATCAGTTTGGCTTAATACTTATTATTCAATAAACAAGAATTAGTTTGAGTATGATGATTGCCGTGTTTGTCTTTTAATTTTGACATGTGTGTGACGCAATTTTTCAGCTCGTCAGAAGAAGGCTGTCAAAATTTTCCCCAGGCCAACTGCTGGACCTCTCAGGCCTGTTGTTCATGGTCAGACTTTGAAGTACAACATGAAAGTCAGAGCTGGGAGAGGATTTTCTCTTGAGGAATTGAAGGTAAAATGAATTATTCTTCCTCCATCCTCCCAAAAGCACCTTTTTATGAGTAATTTATGACTTGCAATAGATCCTTGATTGGTGGGGTGGTATTAATGTTATCAAATACTGATGGCTGTTTGAGCTGTCTGTATCCAAAGGTAACAGAGAGGGAGCCCTATGCATTATTTCTTTTGTCCCTTCTTTTAATGGAGAAGGTCTACCTATCCCACTGAACATGCTAATTGATAGTCAGCAAGTATGAAATTTTAATTCCTTGGAAAATTTTTAATTATCCCTGTTTCCATTCAAGTTTATATGATTAGTGTTGAAAGGACGAAAAGAAAATGGAAGCATGTAATTACGTAAAAACTGTGTGGAGCATTAGAAATTCTGCCTCTTTTCTTTCTTTCTAACAGAGCAATATTCATTTATATATCTTAGAGTGCTGGAATTCCCAAAAAACTTGCTCCAACTATTGGGATTGCTGTTGATCATCGGCGCAAGAACCGTTCTTTGGAGGGTCTGCAGGCTAATGTGCAGAGACTCAAAACATACAAGGCCAAGTTGGTTGTGTTCCCAAGACGGGCACGAAAGGTCAAGGTAATACTAAATATTCTTTGATTAATTTGGTAATTATGTGAACTCTTTATTTGTTTTTATGGTCATCATCATTCCCATGGAAGTAGGAAACTTACCAGAAGTTTGGGATTCTTACGACCCTTATATTTTGCAGACCGGTGATTCTAGTGCCGAGGAACTAGCTAATGCTACCCAAGTTCAGGGTCCATTCTTGCCCATTGTAAGGGAGAAGCCTACTGTTGAACTTGTTAAGGTAACAGATGAAATGAAGTCATTCAAAGCTTACTATAAGCTTCGTCTTGAACGCACCAACCAACGTCACCATGGTGCCCGTTTAAAGAAAGCTGCTGAAGCAGAAAAGGAAGACAAAAAATAGGGTCCTTGAGAAGCCAGTTTGTTATCCGTATTATAGTTTTGAGAAATTTTTGTTTGAGATTCTGCACGCTTGGTTTTGGAAGATCGTTAGTTTTAAAAACGTCAGTCAGTTTTTTCTGGTAAACTCAAGTTTGTTAATCGAATTAACACTCTGGTTTGTTATGTTTATTTATTTGATTTTGTCTTTCTGCAGCAGGCTACAATTATTCAATTATTCCTGATCCATTGTGGATGGCATAGTGTTTGTGCCCTCTATATTAACCCTTTATAAATTTTAATTTGATCATGGTTTTATTTTTTGTTTAAATTTTTTGGTAATAGTAATAAAATCCTATTTAAATTATTGTGACCGAAAGCTATTACAGTTAAATTGTAACAGAGCAACAACTCCTAACTGGTTACAATTACACAATCCAATATCTAACTATGCATACACACTATTATCGTAAGAATCGTATTTAAAGGTTACAATCTTCAAACTTCATCTCCGTTCCAATTATTCTTGACCATTGGACCTGTCGGTCCTTCCTCTCCAAGCACCTCATTTGGCAAACTCTTCAAAATCTTTTCCAGTGCAGATTTTAGATTCTTAGGCAAGAATTTCTCAATCTTCTTCAGCTCAACATCTATATTATAATCAATTTTAGGACCCCATTCCCTGAAATAGTTAAGCCAAGGAGGCTGTATGACTGCAGAACCTAAATATTCAGCAGAAACTAATTCAAATGCCCCCATATCCATAACATTGTTACTTTTATCAGTATCATTCCTTAAGCCTATGTTATCTTCCCCTTGAAGACTAAGTCCAGCATGTGGGTATGATGCATGACCATGCAAGGAAGAGTAGAATAGTGGTTTGTTGCCACCACTTTGGAACTCAATCTGAGAGGAATCAACCCATGTACCTTTGCTGTGTTGTGAGAAATAGACCTGCCATAGTTCACCACTAAAATTGCTTACCCTTAGTGTCACATGCTCCCAGTCCCCAACATGTTCACCGATTTTCCCCAATTGAAAAGAAATTAACTTAACTTTTGCTCTTGAAGGGCCATTGAATGGGTAGAAGACCCATATTGCAATGTCAGAGAAGGTTCCTCCAAGCATTGGTTTCACATGTACATAACTTTTGGCACTTTGCAAGTTTCCTTTCTTGACCCTCTCTTTGTTGGCTGCACCAGCAGGCAGGTCCAGCCAATAGGCACCATCATTGTTATGATCCTGAGGCAGGTTTGTGCCGTTTGGTGCTATTGGAACAGGATTTGACTCTTGCCCTTTCTTATATAGTAGAGCTCCATTGGAGAAAAACCAATCCACTGAAGACGGCATGTATTCTTCACTAGGATGCAAGTACATATTTGGAGAATAAACTTTGAGTAATGCATTGATTTGTTGTAGATTAGGCATGTATTTTGGGAGGGTGTTGGTGTTTTTCAAACAAGAAATAGATGGAGGGTTGGCACTCCCATTTTGAACAACAAAGGTGCCTACTCTAACACCAGGAGCTTCAATTCCCCTATTGCTTGGTCTAACATCATAAATACTGAAGCTGCCTGATTCCCAAATCAATGAATTTGTCTCACATTGGTCAGTGAGGTCTGATCTGACACACCTGATTTTGTCAAGGGAAGGCTTCTCTGGTGTGGTGGTGACAACATGGCCTAGAGCTTTATACCCATCAGGTGGTGTTGGAAGCCAAACATACACAGGATCATCTTGGCTAATCTTCATAGATGCATTGTTCCATACAAGTGTGAAATCAACTGGTTGTTTTAGAGCGGGGTTCCTTGTATTTTCGCAGCACACATCTTTTGCAACAAGAACCCATCCAAAAAGTGGCTTGTTGTTGGGTTGGCTGTAGCAACCCAACATGAAGAAACCTTGTGGTATTGATGGTTCAAACACGGTGAAACCTTGATTGTCAGGTCCACCGTCATGTGTGGTCCAAACTTTGTTGAATGCTGATATTTGAGACACTTGTAGTCCACCCAGGTCAATTATTCCAGTGGCAAAATCACCACCTACATGTCACAATTTCCCACTTGCAACGATCAACATGCATTTACTAGACTATATATCCAACAAGGAGATAACATATTAAGTAATGACCAATCAGTGAATCACATAATGGATACCTGGAGGCCAAGAAGAATTTGAAACAGGTACAGGAAGCTTGAATGTCGTATCAATGGGAAGAGATTGTTTTTTCTTGAAGAAATTCCCTGCACAACAATTATCCATTGTCGAAGAATGAGTGAGAATATGGCTACTATATGATATAGCTAGCGATTTTAGCAAGTGGTGTTGGTATATTCCTTGGAGGATAATTTTGAAGGTAGAGGTTTTCATATATAGCAAAATACTATGTAGGATGTGTCGTACAAGGAAGATAACATTGCTACATAGACAACCGTCTAAACATTGTTCAACGTCACTTACACACCAAGTTGTTCATTAAACAAGTGACTTGCTTCTATTGTTTACCTTTACATCCCTTTTCGTAATGGCAATGTCAATTTGCATTTGTGAATGATGTGATCATTTATGATGGGAGGAACTTGTGCAAAACAGAGTACTGTGTTTGTCATGGATATATAAGTGTATAGTTATTTTGATTAAAGTAACAGTTAGTAAAGTAACCAAAACTTGTCCAATAATTCTGGAAAAAAATGAAGATATATTGAATTTATATAAAAATGGTTAATCGAGTTATAACTGCCAAACAGTTTTCTAATTAAATTAATGGTTTAATTACTCGTAAGGTACCCAGTTTGGGTCAAGGGTGTCAATTTGGTACCCGGCGAAAAAAAGTTTCAATTTAGTACCCAAGTTATTTTAAGTGCATCAATCAAGTACATTTTCATTGACGCCGTTAGAGTCATTAACGTTGACGAGTGAACAGGGTCTGTTGACACAAATATTTGACACGTGGTATGACTTTTATTTCTGACGTGGTATTTTCAAAAAAAGTAATAAATGAATTTACGTTTGAATTAAAAAAAGAAAAGCATTAATAAATGAATTTACGTTTGGAAAGACGAAAATGTGAGTGAGAAGTGAGAAG
>Ga0214542_1004814_pt1 | contig 26356 bp, 14 predicted proteins | sample CNSS1metaG_FD_160096 | JGI IMG/M metagenome (GOLD analysis project Ga0214542, IMG submission 160096) | Root nodule microbial communities from cowpea collected in UCLA plant growth center, Los Angeles, California, USA - CNSS1 | ecosystem: Host-associated > Plants > Roots > Nodule | place: USA...
GCTCATTGCTTTTTTCAGCCATACAAAGGCATGAAATAAATTCATAATATTGATTGCTGCATTCACTTCTGGGAATGGAGCAGATTAGGCGGATCTCATGATTTTTCATCAAAAGCTTTATTGCTTTATCCAACCAGCCATACATAGGCATGAAATAAATTCACAATATTTGTGAAATCTCTTTTCACAATATTTTTGTCATGAGCAAATTAGTTGCTTAGATGCTTTATTTCTTTATTTAATGGTATCCCAATATCCATTGCATCTAAATATATTTCAACATTTAAAATCCAATAGTAGGAATTCTTCCTTGTAATATCAAGGGTCACAAATCCAAATTTTGCAACCTTTCGCGTGTTTAGAATTAACACATAAAATAATAATATTAATAATAATAATAATAATCAAAATAATAATAATAATCACCATCATAATAAAAATAAAAATAAAAGACGGAGATGAAAATTAATAAAGTTAAACAATTCTTATCGCAAGAGGAAGAATATAAGATAAATTATAATTTGAGAAAGGATTAGAAAGAGCCTGGATTGAGACACACAGAACACTGACATTATAGAGGAAAAGCTTCCACTAGTCCTCAATTGGTTGGAGCATCGTGCTGATAACGTGTTATGAAATAAAGTGAATAATAGAGAGAATAATAGATAATAGAGAAGAAACAATAGAGAACAGGGAGCAACTCATCTGTGTATTATTATTGATAGGAAGAGTCCTATTTATAGATACAATATGTAATCCATAAAGGAAACAAATCAACTTAGTTAATACAAATATTTACCATAAAGAGTAATGAATCATATCAGTAAATGTATCAAATCAATGGACAATCATTAATTCATAACATAATAAAATTTATTGAGATATTTTTTTGTTCTTTCTCATTTTAAGTTTCTCACGTATTGCATTTATTTAGGTTTAATTACTCGGATGGTACCCATTTTGGTACAAGTGTGTTAATCTGGTACCCGCTTTTAAAAAAGTGTCAATTGCATCAAAACTTTTGAAAAAGTGCTTCAAATTAACACACCTGTACCAAAGTGGGTATCATCCGAGTAATTAAACCTATTTATTTATTACTCTTGCATTTCTTGTTTTGTGTTTTAAAAAAGAAATAGAAAGTTAGATATAAATTCATTCTCTCACTCTCAATTTTCATCCGTTCTCTTCTAAGATAAAAAAATAACTTTCTCCCTTCTCTTGATAGGAAAATATTAGTTTGATATGTAGTTTTTTTTTTCATCTTATGAGTTTTTTTGTATATTTCTTTTTATGAATATAAAAAAAGAAGTTATGTACTATATGTTTTTTTATAATCATTTAAATGTGACTTGATTATCACATTTTTTTAGTAATTACATCTCTCAATTTTTGATTAGATTTTGATAAATTATTTTTAGTCTTAATTTTTTTTAAACAGGTATATTGATGTAAAAGTAAAATAATAGATTCATTTTTTGTAAGTGATAAAAGGGAAGATATCATTGAAGATAAAAACAATACAAATTTACTTTTTTCACATATTTTCAAGCCTGATACTAGAAATTCAATTGTTGAATTAGAGAACCATTTATTAAGTGGAAAGTTTCATATTAATTATTTGGAACTTATTATAAAAAAACGTTATCAAATATGAGAATATCCATGGAAAGAGATGAAATTAGAAAAAATTATTTCAAATGAGTTTCCTATCAAATACAATTTCAAAACTATAATTTTTTAAGGAAAAAAAATATCAGGATTCTAATACTAAATTATATATACTTTTGTTGTATTAGTAATAATAATAATAATTAAATATATAAAATTTGAGTATATTATTTTGCTCCCTCCAAATATTTTGATCAAGATTCGCCATTGGTGTTAGACGACATTTTACAAAGAAATGTAGATTTCTTAAAACCAATTGATAAAAAGTAACTCATTCAAAATCAAATTTTAATCATGTTTTTTATTTTTTTTTCTAATTTAAAATAGAGTATAACGGGTATGAGTTTTCACGTGTACGAATACTATGATACCCGTACTCGTCTCATTAACTGTATAAACAATATTCATACTTGTTACATATCCATTTATAGTATCCATTTTATACCCGTTACGAATTTTATCCATACCCAATTTTTTTTACATCCCTAATAATACCTTTCAATTTTTTCAATTTTAGTTATATATTAATTTAACACATTTATTACACTTTTGTCAACAACTTTTAAATTATCTTGAATCAGAGGCGATTCTTTTGAAGGACGGAGTTCCCCAATATTTTTTTTTTTTATAAATATATATATATATATATATATATATATATATATATATATATATATATATATATATATATATATTAAAAAAATTTATATATTGTTTTATTATTTCAATTAATTGATTTCAAAAAGCTTTTTCAAAATTTTAAAACTATGTTTTCTCCTTCTTCTATTTTTTTTTCTGTTTTATCTGGTTTCTCTATTTTTCGTACTTTTTTCAATTGTAGTTATATATTAATTTAACACATTTATTATGCTTTTGTCAATAACTTTTAAATTATCTTGACTCAGAGACAGTTCTTTTAAAGGACGGACGCCTCCCCAACATTTTTTTTCTAAATTTATATATATATTAAGAAATATTTATATATTATTTTATTATTTATATTAATTGTAAAATATTTATTTTGTAATGAATTTTTAAGAAATATTATTTTTTAACAATAATAATATTATTCGTTATTTTTTATTATCATATATAAGATAAGATGGACTTGATGTGCACATTATTTTATATAGCATTAATATTGATTAAAGCATATTTATTTTTCATCAGTTCGAGAATATTAAAGTTATTTTTTTTACCGTCCATTCAAATCAAATTAATCAAACTTGTAACTGCTGCGGCCGAACAGCCTTATCCAATCCAGATTGGAATTGGGCCTATAGGTCCAAGGCCCATCAATCTGATAGGCCCAGTAACGTCACATGTTAAGGAAGGAATGTGAACGGTCCAAAGGGAATTGTATAAAACACGTTTTTGTATTCACAACGTCAGAGAGAGCGGAAACACAGAGCTTTTGTCGGCGGTAACCAAAGGAAGAAGAAAGAGTTTGTCAGGAGAGTTCAAGATGTCTGGTGTTGCCAACAACAACAATAACGAGGAAGACAAGAAGCCCAACGAAGGGGCACACATCAATCTTAAAGTCAAGGGACAGGTTTGTATTATTATTATTTTTTTTTCGATTTTTCTATTTCTAGGGTTTTGGTTTTGGTTGGATCGTGTTAATTGCATGTCCTAGATCTTTGATTTTTTACGCTGATGAGTATGACGGTTGTTTGACGGGTTGCCTGTGTTTACTGTATCACGATGTGTGTCAAACTATGTCCTTTCATCTTTATCTTTTTTACTGAATTGGGGTTTCATCGCTGGGGATGACTTTGATTATATTTTTGTTTTTGTTTTGGATTTCCTGTGATGGGTAAAAATTAAACCTTGACAATTTTCTTTTAAAATTTTCGATTAGGGTTTACCTTGTGTTTTTGTATTTTTTGTTGATTATGCTTTTGTTTTGGTGATTTATTATCTTTAGTGTTTGAGTCTTGGTTGCATGTCTCTGTTGAAATTCGCCCCACTGGAAAATTGAAGTTTGATGATCATATGAACTGATGATGACGTTATCTCCTGGAGTAAATTATGTCAGGGTTTGACTTTGTTCATATTCATGAAAAATTTATGCTCTGTGGATTTTCATGATGTTTTTTTCTCTTATTGTTTTATGTTGTTTGTTTAAATTGTTTTTAATTTTGTTTTTCTTCTATTTTGGGGCTTTGGTATTTGAATTTTCCAATAGTGTGTTTTGCATCTGAATACATATTTTATCGAAGAAAATGGGTTTCCGTTTTAATTATTCAAAGAAATTTTGAAGAAACTGTGACAAATCGAGCAGGATTCTCAATCAGGTGGTTTGATATTTTATGACAGAGGATACGCAAATCCAACTGTTACAATGCTAGATAAGGTTCCCTTCTCTTTTAGGAATTTGTACTTTGTTTCCTTATACAACATTTGATATGCTGTTGCATGGATGTTCAATCTTTGTTGTTTATACTCTGTGATTTTTAACTGTTTACAGTTTTAAAGATATACATCCATGGCCCAACAAAGATAGCAACACCCAATTCTTTCACTTCCTAATTTTTATTTTTTTTGTAGAATTGGTTATGAAAACGAATTGTATCAAATTAATATACAGTGGATGATGTTAGTAATTATTCAAGTACATTTGTTTTCAGTTTTCTTTTTAATCTTTCTTTTTTGTAATTGTAAAACATCTTTAAACATTGTCATTACACGAACATCTTAAAGTGGTGCGAATTTGTTAATCGAATGTTGCAGGATGGGAACGAAGTGTTCTTCAGGATCAAGAGGAGCACTCAATTGAAAAAGCTTATGAATGCTTATTGTGACCGACAGTCGGTTGATTTCAACTCCATCGCTTTTCTCTTTGATGGGCGTCGTCTTCGTGCCGAGCAGACTCCTGATGAGGTTTGTTCTTCTTATTTTTGTTCATGGATTCTTAACTCTGCAGTTTTTGGTTTTGAATTGTAATTTTATTGCTGCAGTTGGAAATGGAGGACGGTGATGAAATCGATGCCATGCTTCATCAGACTGGAGGTTCTGTATTCTGAAGAAGGGTGTGATGGTTAAGGAATTATAAGTAGAATTAGTTTAACATAGAGATCTAGGTGAGACATAAGATACATATTTTATTATCTGCTATACAGCTTTTGCTGCTGGATCTTGAATCATTGTGGTGCTTCTTTTGTCAATATCATTGTGGATGGATTGTTTTATTTCTGCTTCGTTTATCTTAATTTGCCATACCTTTTCAGTGTTTCTGATATTTTTCCATTTCTGAAGTTTTTGTGTTTTTCCAATGTCCTCACTTCTGAAAAGTGAATCGTACATACATACCATGTGTGAATGGATATGAGTTTTGGATTCTTTTGTTGAAGAAAACTGTTTTGAACTCTTCAAATCAAAAAATATAATCAAATCTGTCGAAATTTTGGTATCTTCTGCAGTTAGGCGCCCCGGTTAACAAATGATAGGCAGTTTTTTTTTTTTTTTTTTTGACAATCGTCGAAGAAAAATATGTTTTTGTTGCTGAAATAAAGTTTGTTAATATATTTAAATAATCATAATTTACTTTTCAATCATATATTTTAATTTTTTTTGGTGGTTAGTTGTTACCTCGGAATCTGTTAATTTATGTGAATTTGGTCTCAGATTTAGCAGTTTTATGGTTTGGGATGTGGGGTTAAAGTTGTTTTGGTATTGGGATTCGCTTAAACAATTTGGTGGATGAACAGAATATTTGGACTATTTTGCCATTCATAAGTTGATAAATGATATCATCGAATCTCATACATATTCTAATCTTATCAATCCTAAAAATGTGTGACTATGAAGAGAGATTCTTATATGTATAATATTTCCATATTTCTATGTTTCTGTATTTTTATATTTCTATATTCTGTATTTCTATAAAAAAAATTCAATAGAAATTAAAAATAATTTATATCGGTACGCGTATATTGCTTCCCCTAAAATATTCAAAGTGAAATCAACAAGTCACTCACCTCTTCTATGGTGTTAAAAAAGTGGATTAAAAGTAGGTTAGATTTGAAAAGCGGAAATTCGTATTTGCATATTATCTCTTTCATTTTACTTATGTTTTTGACAAATTATTGAATGAAATTTGCATTCTTTATATTTTATTGAACTGACAGTCACTGTTCTTATATTTACAAATAATATTATATTGGGTAAATCTAAATAAAGATGACGAAATGGTTTTAAAATGTAAAAGAATTATTAAATTTTGAACATATTAAAAACAGAGATAAAATTCATTTATTAAGAGATTGAGAAAGATGATATTTATTTAAAAATTATAAGACGTGCTGGTGCTTGTATTAATTTTCTAAAATCATAGGGAAGAGCCTTTAGTTTAGAAGCCAAATTCTAACTTTCTGTGCGGCATTTTCTGTTCCTGAATCTCACTGGAATTAAATTTCAGCAGATGATTTTCGAATGGATTTCTAATTTGTCAGTGAATTCTGTAAATAAACATTTTTAATAAAGATGTTATCTCAACGAACATGGGGTCTGAACATTTGACGTCCATGATAGATGCTAAATGTGTTAGCACAAATGACTTTGATGCATAGATATTTAATAAAGATATAATGACTTGATGGAGATATGAAGATTGATAAAGACTTGATAAATTAATAAATGCTTGAAGAAATGTGTTTTGATTAAGCTTGGTGTGTGTGCTATATCTGGGTATCATGAGAAGAACTTGAAGCTTGATGTTTGGAGCTTCACATGAAGGCAATTTGACATAATATAGGCGTCTTGTGTCTGATTGCCATCTTTTAGCTTGTAAAATAGTTTTTTAATCGGTTGATTGGTTGACTGCTATAGTTCTATTATTAACATATTCAATCGGTTGAATTAACTTTCAATCAATTAATTTTACTTAAGTCAATTGAAATCAACATATTGAATAGATAAATCAACCTGTTGAATATGCTAATAGGTGGACTATAGAGTTTGGTTTTTCAGAGAGAGAGCTACAACAATTGCCATGTTTTAGTGTGAAATTAGTGTGAATACTTACAAATATCTCTCTAAACAATACAGATGTGCAACTATTTGTGTAGTGATCGTTGATTATTTGAAGCATTTTTCTTAGTGTAAGAGACTTGGAGAAAGAGGTTTGGTTTGCTAGGGAGAACCATCACCTATGTTTGGTCTTTCTCAAGTTTCTGGGTGTTTCCTGGTGGGATTCCAAGTCTGCAAGTGGGAGTCTTGTTGTGCTTTGTTGAGATTCTTGTGGGATTCAAGAGTCTTGGTGTACTTTTGTATTTTTTGAAAGTGTAATCTTGGTGGATTGTGTAAATCTTTTGAAATTATGCAAAGATAAACTCAGGTTTCCTTGACTAACTCAAGACAACATTAATTTTTAGTGAACCAATATGAAATTTTTTTTGCACGAGTTTGATCTAGCTATCTTTGATTGTTATTTGATAAAAAAAAAGTTTCAATAAATTTGTTTTTAGTAATTTTTGTGTGGTATTTGCGTGATTTGATATAATCTGAAACTATAATGCTTGTATTACTAATTGGAATCAATCTTGATTTGTTGTGAAAATTGTTTATGAATTTATTACCAATTTCATTTTTTTGCATACTTTCCTAGTATTGTAATTTGTTTTTTTTTCTTGTTTTAATCTGTTGAAAAATACTTATATGACTGGTTGACTTGTTTAATGAAATCAATTTGTTAACTATTTTCAATTTTAAAAATGCATGTTCCGTAAGTAAGTGTATACTAAGTTCTTGGTCATTCTGATTCAATCACATGAGTTTTTACAAGGTTAAAAGGAACTAAAGTTTTCAAAAAGGTAAAATCAACCACCTTCTTAGCTAGTTACTTCTTTTATTACTTACAAAATGTCCTTATTATGGGCTTCAATTGTTCTTACCAAAATTCGTCGAGTAGTCTCTAAGGTGGAATGAGAGATCTTTAATGGTCGAATCTTTGGTCCATAGTGATGTTAGTCTGAGCTCGTTGACTGAAGTGAAGGAGGTTACTTGTAAAGACTCTTCGACGCTCAAATAAATAAAAATGAGTGAATAATGTGATAATAATAAATAATGTTAAGTAAAAAGTGAGATACATTGTGGTGGAATTGATTATTTATACGCCTCTTGGGCCTATGAATGATATATTAAAAGATTTTGTTGATATTTTTCTAAATAATATACATATCTTTTAAATAACATTATCTCCCCATATTTTAGAGATAAATATAACAATGAGTATCTTATTATTTTTAGGCTTATAAATTAAGGAATTGACTTACCAAGACCATGGTCATGATCAGAACAAAGAGGAATGGGTGACTTTGTCGTGTGAGATCTAGGTTTACTAGAATTAGGCTTACTAGGAGCTCTTGGGATGATGCAGCTGGTGAGAAATTAGCCACAATTTTGGGCTAGAGATAATTAATCAATTAACTGAAGGATTTAAGGAGATGTTTAATAGAGTTTAGGGTTTAGGGTTGTGTGTGTGTGACCACACAACTTGTTTCTATCACTTATGTCACAAATACTACACTACATATATCAAGATTGGAAGATACAACAATAGTAACATAGAGAAGAAAATGTTTGAAAATTTATTTTAACCCCGAATACTTACAATCAAAAGAGGATAAAAAATAGTCTTTTCATTTCAATCACCCAAATTGTGGCACTTGAAAAATTTGAAATATTTAACCACCAAATAATAAGTAACATTTAAAATCAAAATTTGAAAACCAACCAACACTCAATAGTCCTACTTTAGCCAAAATGAAATATTTCAAACAAAGGATTTTTAATTTAAGAAAATTGTGACCAATTGAAGTCACAAAAACCTCACTAAACACACCCTACACAAAATTTCAAAATATGTTAAGGAAGACAATTGAAAAGTTGGGAATAAAGTGTTCAGACCTGAGAAAATCCAGAGGAGAGAGACGATGAGCAATGAGGAGAAGGCGAAGATGAATAGGATGTTGGACATGGAAAGGATGCAGCGAGAGTAATCAGGTAAGTGCAAATCCAATGTTTCAAAGGGGTCATTCCTGATTTTTCATTAAAAATGATTTTTTCAAAAGAAATAAAAAAAGGACGGTTAAAATATAATGGCTCGTGAACCCGTTAACCCGTCATTCCGTCACGAGACAAGCTGAGTTCTATACTCTGACTCATACTGTTCAAATGGGCTAGTCCGTCCATATTCATTTTCAATAGGCCAAAAATGGGCCGGGCCAAAGTGGATCGAGTTACCCGTTTTGTCATCCCTAATTTGAACCATATATTTGATTTATGGAATTCCTAAAAATTGAAGTTTTAACAACTAATATTTAGCTACCAAATTAAATCATTTAAGTGTCTCCTTTGGATAATTTTAGTGTATACAATTTTGTCTTACTCAACTTTTCCATGTTATAATTTATGTAATTTAAATAATAATTAAAATAAGATGATATTTTTTCGAATAATTATATTATCTTATATATACGATTTGAATAGTTGTATCATATATATGAAAAATTAAGATTTACTTACAAAACATATTTATAATTTCCGGTAATAATTTAGAATCATATAAATCAATGAAGGTGAGTGTAAATAGGATAATTTTGTTGAACAAAAATCAATGACTTAAGTGAATTTAATTAGGAAAGTTTCAATGCATGAGGTTGTAAGTACGGTAATTACCATTAGTCGAGTTTCGATATGCTGAACAAATTTTGCAAATATGTTGAACACATTAAAATCCACAAAATTGAGAGTAAAGCTTGCTTACCAGATGAAATTAGGGTAATGCATGGATTAAATTTTTAAAGTTTTAATTCGAATTCGATCTAGGTCGAAATAATTGGATTAGATTTTGAATCCAAATCTATTTTTCTTTAGAATTAGTTAAGATGTTTATTTTTTACTTCAAATCCAAATATTTGCATCAAGTTTTAAATTCATATTAAAATATTTGGATCAAGTTTAAATCTAAACTTTAGCTAATGTTAGCCCGTCCCAACTAGGGATGTCAAAAAATTTCATACTTACGGATAAAATTCATGACGAGTAGGAAATGAATATTGAAAATGGATATTCGCGGATAACGGGTACATGTATCATAGTATCGATACCCGTGGATACCCGTACCTACTATACTGTAATTTAAATTAAAAAAATTATTAAAACATTAACACATTAATTTTGAATAGGTTATTTTTATCAATTGGTTTTAAAAAATCTTCATTTATAAGTAAACTGTCATTCAACATTATTTAAATGAGTTATTTTCACTTTGTTTGAAATTTAAACCCGTTATGCATTGTATTTTTTATTTGAATTGATGGTTAATTTTTTTTATTAAATATTAAATATTTCTTTTATAAATACCTGCGAGTACTTGTGAATATTCGTGAATATTAAAAGAATATGCGGATACCCGTATAACGGATACTCGCATGGATATAGGTACGAGTATGGAGCGAATATTTATCCAGCGGGTAGGGTACGGGGGAGCTACTAACCGTACCCTACCCATCCCATTGACATCCCTAATCCCAACCTTCTTCTTGGGTTGGCCTATCTTGACGTTGGGTATGGGTCAGCCTGTCTCGACCTTTGACTTAGGCTAGTCAGTCTCGATTTCATCTTGGGTAGGTCCATCTTAACGTTGGGCCCATGCCAGATTATCTCGAATTTTGGTATGACTTGACCCGTCTCACCTTTGGTCCCGATTGACACGTCTCAACTTTTGGCCCAAGTCGATCTGTCTCGACCCGTCTCGACTTTTAGCTCAGGCTGACCCGTCTTGAACTTAGGCTCGAGTTGACTCGACTCAACTTTCAGCTAGACTCCACCTGTCTCACCTTTCAACCATCTTGACCTATTTCAACTTTCAGTTTGAATAAACCTGTCTCAACCTTTAGCCAAAGTGGCCAAAGCTTACCTTCACTCTAGGCTGGTCCATCTTGACCTTCGACTGTGAGTCTTGAACTTCAATCCAGGTCGACCGAGTCAACCTTTGACCTAAGTCGAGTAGGGCAATCTCAATGTTCGTTTCGAGTCACATTAGTCTCAACCTTTGATCCTAGCCAACCGTCTTGACCAAATTACGGCTTGGGACCAATTGAGCCAAATTCAACCAAATATTGGTTGGCCTACTTTGTTATATATGTTTAATTTTATTATATAGTTATTATAGATTAACATTAATCAATAAATTATATTATTTGATAATATCAATTATATTGCACTTTGTTATTAATTTATAGATAATACATATTGAATTTTTGATGAATGGTCTATGATGGGTTTGACTATTCAGTGAACAATTTGTGATGAATTTGATTGTTCAGTTACTTGTAGAGATGTCCCTACTCTCTGTTGGTAAGGATATAAAACTTATCAGTTTTAATTAGGCTGGTCCATCTTCACCTTCGACTGTGAGTCTTGAACTTCAATCCAGGTCGACCGAGTCAACCTTTGACCTAAGTCGAGTAGGGCAATCTCAATGTTCGTTTCGAGTCACATTAGTCTCAACCTTTGATCCTAGCCAACCATCTTGACCAAATTACGGCTTAGGACCAATTGAGCCAAATTCAACCAAATATTGGTTGGCCTACTTTGTTATATATGTTTAATTTTATTATATAGTTATTATAGATTAACATTAATCAATAAATTATATTATTTGATAATATCAATTATATTGCACTTTGTTATTAATTTATAGATAATACATATTGAATTTTTGATGAATGGTCTATGATGGGTTTGACTATTCAGTGAACAATTTGTGATGAATTTGATTGTTCAGTGACTTGTAGAGATGTCCCTACTCTCTGTTGGTAAAGATATAAAACTTATCAGTTTTAATTAGAAAATAAGACAAATAGTCATATACCTTCTTTGTTTGAGCATCTGGTCTTTTGGTATATCCTACCAATAAGAGAGTAATATCATCTCACACGCATTTCAAGAACACAGACAAATGAATTCTTCATTGATATCTGGTACACAATTTTTTCTAAACATGGACTTAAATATAATATATTTTGTATCTTAGATTAATTTTTCCAAATAAAAAAAAATTAGACATTTCATCACGAAATGCATTTATTAGATCATGCCGTGTTTCTAGTTTTGCATAATTCTCTTCTAACCAATTTTAGGTCTAAAGAATCTAAGTTGTTCATTCTAGCAAGCCAACATGTATTAAATAACACATATAAGACAAAAATTGTATGTAATAATTTATATCACAACATGAACACATCACAATACTAACAAATTCAAAATTGTATTCAGACAACTAACCAATTCAAAACCCTTCTAACATGTCATGGAATTGAAAATAATTATTTGTATTTGACAAGTCAACCTTAACTTCTGTAAGTTTCTAAAGACATGATAAAAGTACCAAAAATAAATATTTAAATCAAAGAGCGTTTTAGTTGAGGTATCAAATTATCAACTGATAGTACCATAAAAATAAAATTGAGTATTGATAGATTCAAATAATAAAAAATAAACATAAACAGATTATCATATATATAAAAAAGGAAAACTTATGATCGAAATGTACAGAAGAGAGAGGCGCTAATTTAGTTTAGAGAATGTTGATAGAAATTTAGAAGCATTCATTAAAAGAAAACATAATTAAAAATAAAAGAATAAAATGTTGATAGAAACAAACTTAAAATCTTAAAAATTTATCATATATTAGTAAACAAACTAATGGGGAAAAATTGTGGTAAGAATGTAAAAAAGAATTAGGATTATTAAAATTATAAAATCGTACACTGATCATAACAGGGAAGAAAAAGTTGGCTTCCCTCTTTATGATATAAGATTTTCCTGTCCACTAATGATATCCAAATATTCTTATATTCCAGACACTCATTAAAACTTTTTTATTATCTCTTCCAAACATTTATCATATTTATGTTTATATTCTCTCTTATAATATCTCCACATTAAACCCTCTATCCATTATTTTACTTTGCTGATTAAGTTCACACACAAAATTAAGTCTGTTAGTGAACTTTTCTACTAAAAAAAAAATCTTAAAGTAACTTACTTTCGTGAATATCCAAATAATTCTGGATCTTTTATGAACTAATCAATTATAATTTACAAATATTTTACAGTTTAACTTACAAAACATATTTTTTTTATATTAATTTATGATCTAGTTAATGAATTTTAAAACAATCATGGATGAAACATTATTTATTATATAACAGAATTTCAAGTTGTTTCTAACGAGGAAATAAGATTTGAAGGTATCATTTTAATCAGAGATAAAAACAATCATAAGCGAATTTTACAGATTTTACTGGGTTGTCTTTAAATTTAAAATTTATTTATTAATACAGTATCTAAATCAAGTTAGAATCCATTTTAACAAGATTTATTATTTGTTAGATTTATTTTATCAGTGTTATCAAATTATTTGTAAATATTTAGTTCTATTTTCAATATGTAATTTTCTTAACTTGAAATAGTATGTTGAAGGCACCATGTCAATTATAAATAAAATTAATATATAAATGAATATAAATCTCGTTAACTTTGTAAGATTGATGTCCTATAATGATATTATTTATCGAATTTGAAGTCGAAATATTGATACTTCTACAAAAATAAAAAAATGTCTTGGTCTTTGAAATTTGTTTCAAATTTCAAAAGGTAAATATTAACCTTAATGATACTCTTTCATATTAGAATAAAAAAAGGTAAGTTTTTATTATTATAAATGTAATAAAAAATGACTTTTTAACAATTAAATTTTGACAATTTTTGCTTGTAACTTGAGGTGACATCTTTTAAATAATTTTTTATTTTTTTTTCTATATTCTGAAATCATTTAAAAAATATTATCTCATATTATAAAAAAAAATTGTCAAAATTTAATTGTCAAAATATCATTATTCAATGAAATAAGATAAATTCCACAATTTAATTTTGATTTGGGCAACTTAATCTCCGAGCAAATACGATATGCAATATCATTACCTCAAATCACATACTTAAACATAATTTCTCCTTTGTTTTCTCATGAATATTCTTCAAGTAGATTTTTTGTTTTAACTAATTTCTTTTTATGTACGTAAAGTTAAATTAAGTAATGACAATAATTATTCCTATGATCGAGGAACAGGATGCCATTACAAATTTATGTTGACGTAAGCTTACTTAATGACTATTTAGACTAAAGAAAAATGGCATAGATGAACCACATAAAACGGTGTTGAGGTTGTGGTTCCTATTCACTTATAATTCTTTGGTTGATTTTGACTTTAAACATTAGATAAGTGGTCCATCTCATTATAACCCACAACTGTAATGGAAACATAGATAATTGATTCAATAAGGACAAGTAAATGCAAACACATTATATATATATATATATATATATATATATATATATATATATATATATATATATATATATATATGAATTTTAAGGATGGTAAGATGAAGTTTGCATACAACTTTATCCGTTGAGACATATATATTTATAGTGTGAACTAGATATTAATAAGTAATTCGATAATATTTTGATAGCAAATGACATGACATGTTCAACAAACAATGAATCTTGTTAAAATAAATTTTATATGACTTAGATACTATCTTCAAAAGTAGACTTTAAAGTCTAACTCAACCTTATAAATTAGGATAAAGTTTGTATCCACATATATTATATTTTTTTTTTAATTAGTGGTATGTTATCTAAGTTTGAGTTAACAGCGTAAAATCTTTACCTCAACTAGCGATGACAAAGATATTTGTGTCTGTAGGTATTAGCGGATAAAATCTGCGACAGATAGTTAATATCTGCAGGTATTTATTACCCGTGGGTAATTGGTATTTTAATACTTGCTTATAAACAGGTCGTGTGAGTATTATACTACTTGTGTTATTATACTACTAAAAAAAACAAGAAGCTGACACGTGACACCTACTTAACGGTGTTAGTTCTACACTAACGAAAATGACCTAATTGATACTAATTTACAAAAATGAATACCTAATTGAGACTAATAAAAATATGAGGACCAAATTGAGATTTTGGTACAAAAATGAGGACCAACGGAGTATTTAAACCAAAATTTAAATTAAAATTAAAATTATATTTTATTAATTTAAATTTAATTAAAATTATATTTTATTAGGTTAAATTTAATTAAAATTAAATTATATTAATATTTAATTTATATTATATTATATTATATTTTTATTTATAATTATATTTAAAATTTTTTAAAATATATATTATTTTTAAATATTCGTGTCGGTATGGGAGTATCTACGAGTACCAACGGATTTAAAAAAAATCTATAAATATTTTTTAAATGAACACCAAACAAGTAAATGAATGGATAGAAGATAGTTTTTTTTTTTGTTAAGATCGAAGTGCAGATAGGTACTATTTATACTCAATCTGACTAATTACCATTTCTAACCTTAAGGAAGAATAAAAGTTAAAAACCCGTTTAAATATTGGTGAGACACATTTTATCAATTTAATTTTGATGTTTACTATGTTGATGTTTATCCAACAACGGAAATATAAAGCAAGATATCTTGTTTGCAACCTAGCTTTTAATCTTAATCAATTGTTCATTTTGTGATGTTTCTGTATTACTTTTTAATTATTGCCAAGAAAAATGTCCTAGTCTCTATACATATATTTAAAAAATAAAAATAAAACTATTCTATAGTCCTTACACTGATTTTGATAGCTTATATATACTTTTGTTACCGGTTCATATTGATGTCAAATAATTGGTTGAGTTGATAATTATCTCTTATCTTCTCTTAACTTTTTCATGGGTATCCAAGTAAGCATTCTTTGTCTCAAGTTGGATCTTTCTTTTTCCTTTGAAGACACTCTTCATAATTGAAATCTTTGATGCTTTCATATTGCTAACATATATTATTACACATCAAAGAAATTTAAATTGGATTGAATTGACTCCAAAATTCAAATTCATCCAATTAAATTGACCCATTTCATAATCCAATTAATAAGATTCATAATAATTCATAATTCCTTAGTCACAATTATTAGTAAGATTGATAATAATTCATAACCCTTGGTATATGTAGTTTGATTTGATCCAACTAAAGTGTTCTTTTTTGGTTGAATTGACTCCATGATGTATTGGTTAAACCATATCGTTGAGTTTATAGTGTTAATATCACATACTATTTTAAGCAAGAATATAAAATTAAATTTAATAAGAATGAAAAATAATATAAATGAATAAAACATTTTATTATTAAAATTAATAATTAGTAAGATAGTTTATATTTATATGTCATCTATATGAGGTTTTTTTCCTTTTCTTTTATCTTAAAACTACTTTACATTAGAATACGAATTTTAAAATATTTTTTGAAAAATTATTAAAACTATTTTTGTACGTATTTGACCGGTTTTAGAATAATGATCGATTGTTTATCAACTATGAAATGAGCCAATTTTAGAAAAATATATTCATTATTGGTCAAACCGGCTAAGCTAACGAATCAGGTTCATTTTTTTTTTTCATTTGCCTCTTATTTTGTATCCAAATTGAAAATTGCAACATAATTGAGTTTTAGTAGTTTCTTCTTTCTTCTAAAAGATGACTGTTTTTACGAATATGAAAATTTATAATTCAAAACTATTTTTCGATGATTTTTTTCTAGTTTCATATATATTGTATAAAACCTTAATTCAGTTTTATATTCAAACAAAATTAATTATTTCAAAATTTATAAAAATTAAGTAGGGATATGATAAGGTGGGAAAACGGGTCGGCCCGACATGTGTTGGTCCGATTCATCCATGGTCATAAAAAATGGATCGGGTTGGGCTGATCCGTCAAATAGAAATATGCCAATAATCACAATCCGTTTTCAATTTTTTTATTTTTAAATTTTTTTATATATACATTAAAAGCATATTTAATCAAATAACATATTTTTAAAATTTTTAATTTATTAATTAACGTTTTAATTGATAAATTAAAATAATTATTACATTTATATGTTAAATTACTCAATTATAACTAGTAATTGAAATGTAATTTGTATGTGTTAATGATTTGAGTTACAATACTATTATATATTTACACATTTAAAAATATATAATATAACAAATTAGTCTTTTTAATTATTTTTATTTTATTTTATTTTTTAAAAACAAGTCAGGATAGACAAATCCATATTTTGACCCATCAAATTGATAGGTTGAACAAGACAGACGAGAACAAGCTAACTGATTAAAATCTTGAACCCAACTCATTCCTTCTAAAACGGACTGACGGAATGACCCGTTGGGTCCAACCCATTTTGCTACTCCTAACCTGTGATTTGATTTACTTTTATCATTCTTAAATAAAAGTACTATTTGTTTTATTATAAAGTTTACCAAACCAACAATTTTTTTTTAAAGAGGTAAATAGGAGAGTTTCTAATTACATTTATCTTTAGGTTATGTTCACTTCAAAAGATGGATTTGAGGGAGAGTGAGATGATGAATTTGAGTGGATTAGAGAGTGGGGTGTGTGTTTTTTTTTTTTTTTTTAAGAAATTTAAGGGTGAAAGTGAGTAGATTTAGAAATAAAGTTTGTGAATTTTTTTTGAGTGATTTGAATGATGTGATAGATAAAAAATAAATATATTAAAATATAAGATTACAATTTTGCCCTTAAAGTTAAAATTAATATATTATTATTATTATAACAATAATTATTAATATTATTTTTCATTATATATATATAACTTGGAATCGGATCCAAGTATAATGGGATTGGATCCAACATCATTGGGATCGATCGAGTTGCATTGGATTGGATCCAAAATCATTGAGATCGGATCGAACTTCATTCCAATGCCCACATAAGCCTATTTCCTCCTCCAAACTTCGCGTGTTTGGTAGCTCCATAGCTTTCCACAACCATTATGACGTTGCCATGGCTATCATGGAGGTACATCACCTTGTAATGCGAGCAGATTCAAAGACATTATTGTAAAAGCACATTTAATATCTTCAAATCTTCTTACTTCAAGCAAGATTGGATAAGGTCACTATCCCGATAATTCACGCTCTGAAACACTTTTAAATCAGCACAAACGAACACAAACAATTTTTGCACATCCATGCTCTCTAATCCCTCTACACAAAAAATCATTTTAATCAAACAAATCATTAGTGTGCTTTTAACACTTTTCACAGTGTAATCTAATCATATAAAACAAATTTATTAACTTATCTTGACAATTAATTTTAAAATATTATATATAGGATAATTTTTAATTGATAGATGGTATAATTAATTTATACTGATATCGATATTAAACTCTTAATAGGAAATCTATTGCTTAAAAAGAAAGTTAAGAATAACCGAGCCTCTTTATTGAGATACAAGGTTTAATGTTACCCAGGCATATCATTATAGTTCTAATCAATCATTTATTTATTAATTCTTTAATCATTAACTTAAATAGAGTAGTTAGTATTAACTTACCGTGATTCAAGTGAAACTAAACTTAATTTTCTTGAGCAACCTCTTAAATCTAAACTAGTAGATACTTCACATAGTGGTAATCCAAAAGTATTTCTTTTTAAGAAAATACTAACTAATCCCTCAAATCATTGGTAACAAAATTAAAAACCCTTTCATTGTAAACAAAAGTGTGATCTCATATGGCTTTATCATAATATAGACTTCCAAATAATTATTTATATAAATCTTAGGGAATAATGTAAAAATTTATGACACTTTTGAGTTTCTATATTAAAGAATAATATCATAATAGATACTTTATCTCCTGAGTTTCTATATTAGAGAATAATATCAAAATAGATACTTGATCACACTTTTGCTTTTCTTTGTTAGAGAATAATATCGAAACAAATATTTTATTAAACTTTTGCATTTCTACTTCTATATAAATTTTAAAGAATAATCTATTTGATGCAAGTTCTTAATTTATTTCTTTAATGGGCCCTTTAGTATTGCATAATGTTTTTAAGAAGTAACTAATTTCAGCTTTAATGATAGAACGTAACAGCAATTCTTAAATTATTTTTAATGGGTCCTATTATCTATCTACTCAATAACTCTCATTTAACATTTTATTTTCACTAATTAAGCAGCCTTGATAGTAACTTCTTATGTAAATAATTCATATAAAAATTCCATAAGAACATTTTAAATTCAATTGTATATTTAAGTTACTTTTGCTCATTAACCAACTTAAAACAACTTCATCTAATGCTCAATTAGAAGTGGTGCACTTTTCATATATATTATATTTTTTGTTTTTCTTTTAAGCTTTGGAAACGAGTTTGACACAAAGCTTACCTAATGGTGAGAAAATAAATCACAAATATTTTAATTTATTGAATCGAAGAAAAAAAAACATTAAAAATTATCTTCCAAATGCAAAATTTTTATTATATTCTATGGCTTTTCCTCCACTTCAAAATTAAAATCTCTCTCCTTTTTATATGTAACTAAACCTGACAGGTTTTTAACAAAATATCTCCCTAATATTTTCCCTACATAACCCACATATGATTCTTCAATTTGTAAGCGTGTTTTGTCTTCCTATGAAGACTAAATAACTATACAACTCCTATAGACCTAATTCACACGTGCAATTTTTTTATCAAAATTATAAAAATAGACAAATTTTAAAAATTTTAAAAAAATAAATAAATTATTTAATATAATTTCATTAAAAAAAGTCATACAAATTTGACACGACTCACACTATACTGAAATCTTATGATCAAACACGATTTTTGTGCAATAACTTACAATGACGTACTTGTTCATTTTTGTAATTTTTTGAAAATACACACATTTCAATGATTTTAAATGATTTGGAAAAAAAAATTGCACAATTTCGGTGCTTTTGCCATCAGAGTTCTTCTATATGTGCGTAGTCGTTCTCTTATTAGTATGAAAAAACAAGAAAACTATGATGCATTACATTACATGATGTGTTTGTTAATGAAATCTAAGTTTCCAATCTACATTTTTGGCCCACTTCTTTACTTTATGTGGTGCAGCACAAGTCATGTGGGGCTGGTCACTCTCTTCGGAACCAATTTCAAAATTTGGATAACAACTTCCAACCTCGAAGGAATTGGATAAGAACATAGCCTGTGGAGGGTCCCATTTCCCCTTCTTTCACAATAAAGAACACATCCAACCCAGCTACCCCAAACAGATCCTAGTAAAAGAAGGCTTCTTCAATGGCCCCAAATTCTCACCCTTTTCAGTTTTATCACCAAAAAAATGGAAAAAAAAGGAAACAACATTGAATGCCATGCGCAATTTCCGGTGATGTCCCTCGGTGGTTGCTTTAGTTGGACATCAATGTCCCACCACCACTACAACATATTCACCAAAGATGCACTAAACACCACACACCAACAACTAAAGTAATCATCATCCATAGAACAAACTTCCAAACCTTTGCCTCAGAAGAATGTCCTTTTGTTTTTTCACAGCAACAATAATGAAAAAAAATGCCTATGACTCCGTTATTTGGGAGTCAGAATTCAGCTTGAGAGAGTCAGAGACTAGTAATATTTTAAGGAAAATGGTTATGTTACCATCATACCACACCAACACCAAATTGAATCTGTTATCAAGCCTAATGATTTGTGAAGTTTCAATCATTCACACAAAGTGAAGAACTTGACTTGACCCACAAAACTCAGAGTTTCAAATTACCTGCAAATTTGTGAACTTAAGAGAGTATTATAATGATAGAATAGAAAGCTCTTTTCAAGATCCAATGATGAACAGACATGAATAATTTACTAAACAAAAACTAAAGGGTTTCAATGTGCTGCAATTAAACAAGCTTTTTGGAAATACAAGACAGCATTCACTTATTCTCTGGCTGCATATACAACAGCTAAATACACAAATCTCACAGTTTTTTTCTATTCACCCCCTTTGTACCTATTTTTAACTGATTCAACTTTTGGTTTACCTATTGCAGCTTCTTCAGCACCATCAATGGCCTTGCCAAGGGTTTGACTTGCCACCCCCTTTTGAGCTTCCTTGGCCTTTTTCTCCTCTGCAACCCTCTCAAATTCTTCAGCTGTGGAAGGTGCCCTCTCCTCCATCAAACCCCTACCCTTGCTTCCTTGCCCATAATTCTACCATGCATGTTCATGTTTTCATATTCAACAAGAAATACATCAGAATCAATCACAGTATTCATCCAAATGTCACCAATTTATGCTACCCAGTTCAACACTTTGCATGCTCAATCACTTTCTAACAAACCCATTTCACTAGAGATCGCATTTTCACACCCAACAACCCAAAAATTAAACCTTCCTTGATTTCTCATGCGTTTTCATAACTTGACCCACTTTTCAGTCTTAACAAATGAATCATGCAATTCAACAGAACAGGATCCAAAGAAGAGAAAGTTTGCACATTTACTCTGCCCTCCCACATACCCACCAAATCAGAAACCAAATTCAGAGTAACAAAACACAGAATTTGTTCTTGGAAGACAGAAATTAACAATCTTTTGAAATGAAGCACCGGCACAGAGAGAAGAAAAATGAAGGAAAAACAATATACCTTAATGGGGTTGTAGAGAAGAGGCCTAGAGGGCTTGACCAAGGAAGATCTTGAAAGATTGAAGAATTGGGCACCAGCCATAGCTAGCAAGAGTGAGTGTAAACAAAAAAAGTGTTTTTTGAGTTTCAGTGTTCACTACAACTGTGCTGTTGGCAAATATGTAGTTGGGTTTGAGAGAGACGATGATGATGTTGGAAAATAAAAAAATAAAATAAAATAAATAAAATAATATAAAATAAAAATATTGGAGTTCGAAACAGTGGGGACGTGTCTGTAGGTGGAAGCAAATGATAGGCACGTAGGGGTGGTGTTGACATGAGACGCTTCATTCATGCAATCCAAATCCAATTGGACAACATTGTAGAATTCGAAGCAAAAATAGGATATGCCTCCTTTTTATATACACACACAATTTTGTATGCATCTCAATCTAAGTAAATCCTATGTAATCAATATAATTTATTATATTTATAATAATGTGTTAAAAGAGTTATCAAAATAGTGTTACCTGCTTCCAAATAAAGAAACTAATCATAAAAATAGTAAACTGGTCAATAGTAGAATGATTCATGACATTAATAGTTGAAAATACTAAGAATATTCATGTCTAAATCTGGGCCGATTTAATATTTTTTATGATTCTGTCACAACTTTGGAAAACTATTGTTTCAGAATGGAAGTTTTAGTTGATATGGTGTAATTGATAGAAACTTTTGTCCTTAAAAAGATGTGGTTAGAGATTTGATTTTCAGTATGCGAAGACGTGTTCACAGAAAATAATTGATTTCGGTGTATAAAAGTATTAGTTTTTTTCTTTTTGAAAAAATAAATCTAGTTTGTAAAATCCTTTAAAATATGAAAATATCTTTTAATAACACTAATTTAAATTTTTATTTTTCAATTTTTCATTTAATTTTTATTCTCTTCATGATGATAAATAGGGATTACGTTCATTGTAGAGTCTTCTTCAAATCTAAAATATAAAATCTTTATTTGGATAAGTCGAAATTTCAATATTCTTTTGGTAGTGCATATAATCTTTTTAGGGTTTGTATGTACTTTTAAAGTCTTTTGTTTTCATTCTTTACTCAGTAATCTTTTAATTTGGTCTTATCGTTGTTATCTTATCTTTAGGTTAAGGAAGGACTTTCACGAGTTTGAAAATAACTTGGATCGTTAGAATTTTGAAATTGATTGATTATGTTGATAACGATTTTTTCATGTTTAATGCTATTAGAACTTTGAGTAAAATTAATAAATTCGGATGCTATATGAGCTTGTATAAAAATTTGATGGAATTGATTTTAGTTGATTTAGATTGGGATTGCATTGATGTTAGTATAAATAAAAAAAGATAAATCTATTACTATTTATTTACCCTCAACTCAACTGGAACATTTTAGTATCTTTTTAAGGGTAAAAAAATTATATACTTGTTTCTCATATCTCAACAAATATGATTCAAATATTTACCATGTTAGAAAACTTAGAATCCGAAAGTCGTAAATAAGTTAATATTTATGGAGCAGAAAGTATATTTTGAGCAATAAATGAAGTTGTACATGAAACTAGTAACACAAAAAAGAAATTTGTACTTCTACAAAATTGTACTTGCATAAAAAGGTGAAAAACAAAAATACAAATATACCTTTGCAAAATAGAAAAGGAAAACACTACTATTAAAAAGAAGCCACCCAACAACTTTTTTTCTTACATTTCTTCTAAGGACTTTTTTACACATTAATAGAAAAAAGAGAGAGAGAATAAATGTCAACATTATTTTTCTTATCTAATTTCTATCGCATTATTTTGGGTGTTTGTGAAAATATCTTAATCTTGCTATCACTATTTTTCATTTAAAGATTTACGTGAAAAACGTTATGAAATGACCAACTGAATAAAGACAAATGAAAATGTTGACTGAACAATAAATATATAAATAATTAAAACTAGTGTACATAATGCTTTAAACATTTTTAGATTAGATGAAATGTCAACTTTTATTGTGGTTCCTTCATGACTCTTATATTCCAAGATATTCTTAATATTTATCCACGGCTGCAAAATTTGAAAAAGTTTTGTAGAACTACAGAAGTATTAAAATGAGATTATATTCTAGAGTTAATTTGACAATAGATGGATTTGAGATTGGTATGGTTGAAAAAACTACATTTTTTTTTAAAATATGGAATAAATTGAATTTGTTTTATTTAATGTGAAATTTAAAAACATTTAAGTTGTACAGGAGATGTACGATAATTTTTTTTATAATTTTTCATTAAATTTTATGATTGTTTACAATTTTTAATTATATAACAATTGATAATTTAATATACTCGAATACAGTGGTTTAATGCTTAACTTTTTTCATTTAGTTATCACTTTGATTTTCATTTATTGTTTTTATAATATCATTTTGACCTTAGAACTGTGATTGATATTTGGTGCAATAAGTAAATACTTTATTTATATTATTATAAATATATAAATCCAGTCGTCATACTTTAATTTGCTATAATCAATATAAAATGTTAGAAAAAAGAAAAAAGAAAAAAAAATGTTTAAATGAGTTAAACTATCTATCTCACTAACCCGTGCCGGATTAATTAATATGATTACAAAATTTTTGTTTTATATCAAAAGGTCAAATTGAATTTATTCTTCCTTTCACACCCCTCCGTAAATATATTAATGAAAATGTTTCAATTTAGAAAATGTCAATAAAATAAGAATGAATAAGCATGAACAAATTTTGTCGATGATTTACTAGTTACTATAAGATTTTTCATTTAAATTTGTTAGATTTATATATGAAAAAAATTAATAAAATATTCCCAAAATAAAAAAGGCATTTAAACCTTATATTGTTTCGTTAGTCTTCTTATAATTAATAAAATTAGTATGTCGTTTTTCTCAACCTTTTATTAATAAAAGTAATTGGTGATGTCATTTTTAAATTTAGGGTTAAATATGTTTTTGTCCCTTAATTTTTGGTGAATTTTAGAATTAATCTATTTTGAAGCTTTAGACCAATTTAGTCCTTCATCTTTCGAAATACGTAGATTTAGTCCTTTTAATAAAATTTTGTTAAATTTATTTGACATTTCAAGTGTGTTTTATAATAGTATTTGACTTAGTATTAAAGCAAAAATATGTCAAACATTATAAACAACTCATACAATCTTGAAATGCATATGAAACATTAAATAAACCTAACAAAATTTGATTAAAATGACTAAATTCACGTATTTCGAGAGATGAAGAATTAATTTGATTTAAAATTTCAAAATGGACTAATTCCAAAATTTATTGAAAGTTAAGGGACAAAAAAACATATTTAACCCTTAAATTTACACGGTTATATTTTAAGTTGAGAATTTAAAGTTTGTAATTCTAGTAATTCATTTTTGATCCAACAAATTCATATATTTATATATACCTAATAATAGGTATTTGATCTAACAAATTCATATAGTATAATGGATATAATTAAGTGATAGAGAAAAACCAAACTATTAAATTCGATCATAAAATCAAATAAGTGGAATGAAAAAAAAGAAGTAAAACTGAATTTAATTCAATCCAATAGATGAACACCCTATTTTTAGGGTAACCTCATCTGAGTGGTAAAAGGAGAATAAATAGCATGGTGAATTGTGCTTATGTTATTAATTGTGCTTCATTGTTCCTTTCTTTTTTCTTGGTTTGAAGAGTGCAAAGGGAGGGGGGGACCAGAAAAAAAAGGGTGTGAGAAGAAATGCATCATGAACTCAAGTGGTTTTTCAAAAAGGGAAAGTAAATGCTCTCACAATAATATGAATCAATAATGCATTGGAGTTGTTATGTGTCATCATCATATTTTTGGCCCTCCATACAAAAGTGCACCACCAAAGGAGTGAACCCATTTACTAACCAAGCAACATAACAATCACCTATTTCTTTTCAAATAACAAATAATTAGTTTAGACAAAAGTTTATATTCAAACGCAAACAAACACGTATTTCTTCTTTTTATGAAGAAGCGTGAGCAGTAGTGGATCTTGACCACAAAATTATTTCAAAAAATACTCGTTTGATTAACAATTTACAATTTGATCATTAGATTTGATTATTACTACAATACTTCAAAATATGTGAAAAATTAAATCTATCTTGTTTTCATTTCTACCAATAACTTCTCTTTTATCACTTTTACAGAATGAATTTATTGTTATATTCTTCATCAATGTAGTTTTCTTACAAAAAAAATATAATATTAAAAAATAATTTATCATAATCTAATAAAAAATTAAGAGACGTAATTATTGAAAGAAAAATATATTATAGTCAAGTCACAATTAAAAATCAGTTATGAAAAAACACATAATACATTATTTTTTCTTTTGTATTCATAAAATATGAATATACAAAGGCTCATGAAATAAAAAATAATGTTAATAACTATTAAACTAATAGATTATTATTAAGCGAGACAAGAGAATTATCTTCTTCTCTTCGAGAAAAGAAGAGAACAAATGACAAATGAGAGCAAAAATAATGAGTTTGTGCCTAACTTTCTTTTTTCTTCAGCAAAAAATAAAATGAAAACATATGTGACTCAGAGATTAATATAAGTTTGTGAAAAGTTTAAAAGACAATGAAAAAGAAAATAAAAAATATTTTAATAAATATTTTTTTTAATTACTTTTGATTTTTGTTTCTAAAAATTTAAGTTGGTTTTCTAATTATTTTCAATCTTTATTTTTTTGTTTTAATTTGACATTTTTAAATGAAAACAGAAATAAAAAAAAGTTAAATCTATAGATTTATGCTCTTTAGTGTATTCGATTTTATGTTTTATTATTTATTAATATTAAATGTTGTGCTTTATAAAAGAAATAGAAAAACACAATTGTACAGTATGCCCAATCGGTCAATCGGCCATTACTGATCCCCAGGTGACCATCGGTCTCACAAGTAAATGAATAACAATGTATCATTAAAGAATCATCGGTCGAACGAATTACATAAAACATCGGACCACCGGTCACGCGGTCAAACATAAGGATTTAATTATACGCATACCATCGGTCCATCGGCAAAACAACCACGAT
>Ga0214542_1004818_pt1 | contig 26349 bp, 10 predicted proteins | sample CNSS1metaG_FD_160096 | JGI IMG/M metagenome (GOLD analysis project Ga0214542, IMG submission 160096) | Root nodule microbial communities from cowpea collected in UCLA plant growth center, Los Angeles, California, USA - CNSS1 | ecosystem: Host-associated > Plants > Roots > Nodule | place: USA...
TACAAAGATATAAAAAATATATATATATATATATATATATATATATATATATATATATATATATATATATATATATATATATAAAGACAAAAATAGAACAAAAATACCCGTGACATAATCTTTTATCGAGTATTTGTCCATATAAGATTATCTATTATGGTGTTGAAATACGATTGCAGTAGGTTCGCAGATCAAATAAAAAAAGAGTAAGATAAATTACAAATTTAGATTGAAATATATAAGAAAGATACACGTATATATATTCAAAAATTTTAAAGGTTATATTTACTAGAAAACTCTTAATAATTGATGTTTGTCACAAAAAATTGTTAATTCTTATAATAATCAATTTAGAAATAATTTATACAATAAAAAATTATTAATTATTAAAATAATTAAATAATTATATTTGATCGTTAAATTCATTACTAATTAATTAAAAATTAAATTAAAACTAATTTATTTCATAAATAAATTCTTGATAACTAATATTTAATATCAATATATAAATTAATTTCTTTTATAATCAAAATTTGATATTAATTATAATTTTTTATTATAATAATAACTATTTTTATAATTAATATTTTTTATTTTATAAATTGTATCTAAATTAATTATTATAAAAACTAACAACTTTATTATCATCGCAAGGTATTTTTTAGTATATTCATATCATAAATAATAAAGACAAAGATAGCATGATAACTATCATATTTTCTACTATTATCTGATAACTATAAATATTATTATTTTATTTAAAAATTTTATTTAACTTCACTTTTATTATTTAAATATGATATTTTATTATTAAAAAGTTGGAAAGTAAATGTAAGAAAAAAAATACAGGTGTCATACGATAATTTTTCAATAATATATAAGTGTGATGACAATGCTTTCGAAAAACTAGTATAAATTTTGATTCACAAACTAAGATCTATCATAAATATTTTATTAGTTTGGCAACTTTTCAGCTTCAGTGTAAATTAATAAAACTTGAAATCTCAACGAATTTCGTAACTTAGTACTCGCTCTATACATAATTAACTCAATAAATATTAAATTCTATGTATTACATATTAATAATGTAACATTCATATTTTTAAATAATTATATTATTTATTTTATCTTTAATTTAAAAGTAAAAGTTAAAAAGTCTTGCGTTTTTATTCTGTTAATCAAATTTTTTTTAAGAAAAATGTTTTATATTTTATTTAAATAAAGTTTGAACGTTAAAAACAAATTAAATAGTTTTTGAAAATATCGTGCCTAAGTAAGATGAAATTAATAATTAAAATAAATAATAAGAAGAAAAAATATATATTAATTAAAAAATAATTATACATATATTAAAAAATATTCTTTTGAAATAACTTTATAAGTGATAAGAAGAAAGAAAAAGAAAAGAAAAGAAAAAGATAAGATTTCATTAATTGAATATAATCATCACAAGAAAAAAAATAAAAATAGATTAAATTCGGCCTATAAATTAATGAAGTAAAAGAAAATTTAAGATATCTAGAAAAAAAGAGAGAGAAAGAGCGAGAGACAGACGGAGAAAGAAAGAGAAAGAGAAAAACAATTTGGAACAAGAGATTAAAAGAAAATTTAATCTTCTAAAATTATTTATACTGTGTAACTTCAATCAACAAGGGAAAAGGACATGTTGATAGTCATTATGATCCCTGCAAATGTCTGATTGTAAGTTACTTGAGAAAAATTTTAGGTTTATTTTCAATGAAAGTAAAAGATCATGGTGTGATCTAAGAAAATATTTATGAAGTAGATGAATATCTAAACAATTTAAAACTAAAAAATTTATACATGAAACTAAGGATTATCATAATAAATTATAAGAATAGAATATGGATCTATATATATTTGATAAAATGAGATTAAGTTTTATTATTATCAAGTCGTTACCTTTATTGTTTATATTGTATGTTAAGTTTATTAAGATTGATAATTAAATTTCACAACAATTTTTTTTCTTTTCACATTTTTCTTTCATATGTATCTATTGTACGAATAAAATGAGAACTTGTTCAGAATGACTTATTTGAGAAAATTTTGAGAAATATTTTAGAATGTTGACTCATGAATAATTTATATTAATATCCTTAGGAAATATTAAATAGGATTAAATATGTTTAGTCCTCAACTTACATGTGAAATTAGAATCTGTCCTTCAAACATTAATACATTTTCGTCCCCAAATTTTAAAATGTCCTACAAACATTGATACATTTTTGTCCCCAAATTTTAAAATGGATATAATACTTTTAACCTGATGACGCTAATTTTTGTGAGTTTGTTAAACGGTATTCCAGACTGACATTTGAGCTTGAACATGTCAAAACGGTGTGAACAATTCAAACGTCATTCTAAAACATATTTGACACGTAAAAAAAATTGTAAGGAGTTGCGTTAGAGAGACTATATCTATTTATTTTAAAAGTTTGAAAATTAAAATATATCAAAGTTTGAGAAAGAAGTCAATTTCAATTTCACATCATTCAAATTTAGTGACTAAAAATATTTTTAAATATATAAAATATAAATATATATATATATATATATATATATATATATATATATATATATATATAGATAGATAGATAATGTTATGTTATAATTATTGGTTCTCTTTAATAAAATCTTGCTAAAAAAATAATTCCAACTTTTAATCAAATAACAATTATTGTTAGAATAGTCAAGGCGTTACAAATGATACTCTAATATTTCACATCAACATTTTAATTCTCATATCATAATCATAAATTTTTATTCATTACAAAACCATATAAATTATAATTAATAAAAATTAAACCCTTAATTTGATTTAACCATTAATTACAATATTTGTATAAATACACAACAAAGGAATGACCCTTGCTTGAGTTTCCTCTTTAGAGAAGAACCAAACTTCTTATTTTATTTTGCTTGTGTTGTGAGTACATATGCTACTGTGACAACCTATGTCATTTCAAAATTGAAGCTTAGGAGATGAGTCTTCGTGTTCATGCCACAATCTACTTTTCAGTTTATGGTGAAAGAGTATACAAGGATTCAAACATAATAAAACCTGCAAAACAAAAGGAAGAGAATGGTGATAAAAAAAAAAAAAAAAAGGAAAATGAAAAAAGAATGAAGAAGAAAGAAAAGGTATCCAAAAATAATTGAATTTGAATTAAAATGAGTACATGTAACACGTGTCAATGATAATGTTATGTCAGTGTCATGTCACCCATTATTAAAGGTGCAAATTATTTTAGCTGCAGGACCGGAACCAATTAAGAAATGCTTGTAATGATTACTGTACAGATTTTTAAGTGTAACAAGGTCACGTATATTAACATCATGTCAATGGCGAATAATTTAGTGATAATTATTTAAAGAGGACTGAGACTATTTGTTAGACTTGAAAATATATTTAAGATTTTGAAAATAAAATGGTATGGTGATTTCCGATAAGTTTGAAAAATATTTAATATTTAAGTTTATTAACCTCTTTTATTTATTTTTGTATTTTTTAAAAAAATTTATTAGTGTCATGTATTTTCTTTAGTTAGGAATATTTATTTTTCTTAAGTCATTGTATAGGAAAATGAATAACTAGAGAAGACCATAAAGTTGTCTCTCAGGATCATTTTGTCCGGCCAGAACCCCATCACTTCTTCAACAAGAAGTCTGTCTCGTACAGTGAGACAGAATAGTTGAACTTGTCTATAACAAAATGCTTGCCCAACGATCAAATATTTTCTTCGATAGTTAAGTGTCGAGAATGAAACCAAATAAGGAGTTTTTGGTATGAAAATTATGGGTGATTATGGATTAGATTTTTAATGATCCAATCCACATCCATTTTGGATCCAAATAATTGGATTAGATTTTCGATTCAAATCCATTTTTTCAAAAAAAGTAGATTGAATTTTTTTAAAATCCAGATCCAAATATTTATATTAAATTTAAATCCAGATCTAAATATTTGGATCTCAAAATCCAAAATCCATTTTTCATAAAATAAATTCAAATTAAATTTTTTAAAACTTGTGTCCATAGGACTGATACCATAGAATTTGGCAGATTTTTTGTCGAAGCCAACGAGGTCAAATTTCAGCATGGGATGAACTTGGATGACTTTCGAACGAATTTCGGTCGGGGATGACGTGACCAAATTTGGGCCAAGGTCGACTTGACAAAATTTCAGTCGAGATCGACTTGACTAGATTCGACTAAATTTCGGCCAGGGTCAATTTTGCCTAATACGACCAAATTTTGGCCAGAGCCGACTTGGCCAAATATGGCCACATTTGGGCCAGGGTCTGATCAGTCAAATTTCGATCACGGTTGACTCCACTAAATTCGTCGGTCGGGATCGACTTGACTGAACATGGCCAATTTTCTATCACAGCCGACTAAGTTGAATATAGTCATATTTCGTTCAGGACTTACTTGACCGAATACGGCTAAATTTGAGCTAATGCCGACTCGACCAAATTTGGACTAAAGTTGGCTCCAGTCAAAATTCGATTGAATTCAATCGAGTTGGCCCCGATTGAGATTTGGCTGAGTCGGCACTGGTCCAAATTTGGTCGTATTCGGCTGAGACGGCCTGGGATGAAATTTGGTCGTATTCAAATGAGTCGCTCACGATCGAAATTTGGTCGTATTCAATTGAGTCGGCCACGACCGAAATTCTGCCGAATTCATTCGAGTCAGCTCCGGTCAAAATTCGGTCGTGTTGGCCTCGATCAAAATTTGACCGAGTTGGTCCTGGCCTGAATTTGGTCGTATTCGGCATAGTCGATCGTGACCAAAATTTGGTCATATATAGGGGAGTCGGTCCTAACCTAAATTTGGCCATATTCAGTCGAGTTGGTCATGACCAAAATTTGGTCAAGTCGGCACTTGCCCAAATTTAGCTGTATTTGGTCGACTAAGTCCCGAACGAAATTTGACTATATTCAATTTAGTCGGTTGTGATAAAAAATTGGCCATATTCAGTCAAGTTGGTCCCGATCGACGAATTTAGTGGAGTCAACCCTGACTGAAATTTGACTGATGAGGACCTGACCCAAATGTGGCCATATTTGGCCAAGTCGACTCTGGCCAAAATTTGGTCGTATTAGGCAAAATCGGCCCTAGTCGAAATTCAGTCGAATCCAGTCAAGTTGATCTCAACTAAAATTTTGTTGAGTCGACCTTAGCCCAAATTTGGTCACGTCGTCCCTGATCGAAATTCGTTCGAAAGTCATCCAAGTTCATCCCATGCTGAAATTTGGCCTCGTTGGCCTCGACAAAAAATCTGTCAAATTCTATGGTGTCAGCTCTATCGAAAATCTAATCCACATCCATTTTGGATCCAAATAATGGATGTGGATCCAAATTTGTGTCCATATGGCTGACACCAAAGAATTTGACAAATTTGGCCGAAGACTTCCAAATTTTGTCCAGGACCAACTGGGACAAATCTCGATCGGGACTGACTTGACAGAATTTGGCCTAATTCGGTCAAATTTTGTACAAGGTCACGCCAACTCAATCAAATACGATTAAATTTGGGCTAGTCCGTCTTAACCTTTAGCCTAACCTAACAAAAAATATAAAGTGAAAATTTGGATTGGATATTTTGGATTATCCATTTTGAAAATCTAGATTTCGAGAATGGATATCCAATCCATAAAATATATAAAATGTAGATTAGATTGATATCCAGATCCAATAAAATGGATTTTTAATAGAATGAATATTAAATGAATTGGATCATAGAAAAAATAGATTGGATCATAAAAATTAGATTTTTTGCCCACCCTTAATGAAAACGCATGGAAACTCAAAAACTTCGGTCAATGGCACTTTTGGAACAAAACTACAACAAATTGTTCTATCTACTCGTGCAAATTCATCAAATTCGTATGTTCTAGATGATTAAGAGTAGTTAATCTCCATTTTCATTAGGATTGAATGTAATGAATTCATACTTCATCTAACTTTTCCTATGCAATATATTTCCTTTCATATTCAATTATTCTATCTTGATTATTAATGTGTATGATATGAATATTATGCTATTTGTTGTTACCGAATCATTGAAAAATGAATTAGAATTAGACATGGATAGAACACCCCAAGAGTTATGGTTCTAGGAATAAACATCATCTCTTGGTCATTCTAGAAATGTGATCTTAATGTAAATTGTATGTTAAAATGACTAAGAAAAATAGAGTTTTAACATATGATTTAGACCTTGCTTCTACGCAAGTAGAGTAAGTATGCTTTTATTATGAATGTGAGTACATTAAAGATATATATTGAGTAGTGTTACATTAATTTAATTCATGAAATTCAATTATAAGGAAGCTTTTTACTGTATCACACATTTACTTTTATAATTTTGCATGCTTTATTTTAGATTGAACTAAAAATGATTTTCACAATTACTAAAATCCGTAAATAATCATAAGTAGATTAACAAACACAAATCTTTTGAAAAAACGATACTTGGACTACCATTTTACTATTTGTAACGAATTGGTACACTTGCCAAAAAATTAAGAATTTTTTATATAGTTTATTCATATTTATTACTAATTTAACTTTTTCTTTTTTATGAAATGTATTTGTATGAATTAGGAAAAGTATAAAAATTAAATATAAAATTATAAAATGTGAAAATAAAAAATTATATTTATATTAGAGATTATATAAATTAAAATATAAGAAGAATTTATAATATATATAAGTGGATATAAATTTTATTTTAAAAATTAATTTGTATGATTATTTTAAAATTGTTGAGAATTTTACATCTTATAACATATAATGAGCTTATATTGTAGAATTGAATTAAATTTAAAATCAACTTTCCATATAAACTAAAAATAAGATGAATTTATAAAAATATAAATGGGTGTAAAATTTATCTTAGAAAAAGAATTGCAGTATATGAATTGATACAATTTCCTTATTTTATATTATTAATTAAATTTAGTTTATTTATTGAAAACTTAAATCTAGTTTTTGTGAATATATTACTAATTTTGGTTTAAGTAAGTAAATAAATTGCGTTAGCAATTACTGGGACTACATCTTGTAAAGATAAATGAGTTGAAATTTTTAAGTATGTTATTAAATGTATACAATTTCAAAATTTTAAAAGAGATGTTAAATAACAATAGTATATTATATTTAACTCAATAGCTTTTCTTTTTCAAATTATGATATTTGTACAAAGAATCCCTTCACCCATGTTCTTTTATAAACAGCTTGAATTTGACATTTTATTTAAAGGGATAATATAGTATCCCTAATTTGTTGACACTCAATAGGTTTAAGCATCGGCGGAACAACTTAATGACAATAGATTCACGCCTCCTCCAAAAGTTTTGAAATTTACTTTTTATATATATATATTTAATTATTTTTTAAAATTATATTTATATATTATTTATATTAAATTTATATTATAAAAAATTATAATAAAAGATAAAATAAAAAGTTTAATAGAGACATTGATTTAATAAAAGAGATTAGAGTTTCATTTTTTTTATTTATAAGAACTTTTCATAATGTAAATTATCATGAAAGTGTGTGAGGAGAAATAAATACAAAGAAATAGATTAAAACACATAGATTGAGATTGAAGTATACATTCTCGGATGATCTCTCACATGTCAAGGGTAGTATCTTATTATAATTTATATATGTTAAATTTATGATTCTTTTTAGGATGTTTCTTCCAAATGAGTATAAACTCTAATTTTGATTTTAGGGATTGTTTTATAAAAATTGTATGAACCTTAATTTTAATTTTTTCCAAATTATTATAACCCTTAATTATGAAATTTAGGGATTTTATGTTTTTTTGGTGCCTATGATAAATTTTTTTAAAGTTTTGAATTTATATAGTGTTGCTTATTTAATTAAAGTTGTATAAATTTTGTTATGTTTTGGATTGTGATAATTGTGATTTGTGAATACAAATTTTATCTTTCTTCTAAATAGGTGAGAGGTGATAAATTTATATTATAAAAATTATGATAAAGATTAGAAGAATTGATTCTTTTTTGGAAAGAGGAAGGTTTGTGATAAAGATGAAAAACAATGCATCTACATTAACTAAACTTAAGAAATTTCATGAGAACCAAGAATTCAAGATAATGAAAAACAAATCACTAAATTTCCTAAAGTTACATATAATGAATATAAAAATTCATTAGAACACGATTCGGGAAAAACGTCCTCAAATTTGACAATACCCACCAAATCAAATTGATGAGGTACGAAGAATTTATCAAAATGGTATTCATGATTTGATATCATAATATAATAACATGATATAATAACGAATGATAATCATATTTTTTAAAATTCTATTATTATATATGTTTGTTTTAAGTCAAAGAAATAAAAAAAAATAAAAATAAAAAATTTTAATTAAAATAAATTATATGTAACAAATTTAATTTGACGTCCTTAAATTTTTAGTCCAAGAACAGGATTTATGTGCCATAAGTAAAGTTTTGTTATGAATAAATAATCTTCTACCATAATTTTTAACTTATTTATTTGGCAAGTCAATGGAAGTTCAGTCAAAAGCTCATCATTATGGGACTCAACCTATTTGCATCCGTATTGTAGGTCTATAATTTAGTGCATATTAGGTCTAACATAAATAGTCTTATCTAGTAAGTAGGTTTGTCGATATTTATGTTATAAAAAATATAAAAAACTATTGTTCTTTTGTGCTTTACAGATAAATAATAATGACAATTTATTACATTATATATGTTATCCCAGCTTACTTAATACGTGACCTTAAATGAGAATAAAAAAATAAATATATATTCTTTTAAATCATTATGAAAAATTGTATTTGATTCCTAATAAATTGATGTAAAGTATTTAATTTCGGTATTTTATGAAAATCAATGTATAATATAATTCCTAATAAATATTTTAGTTAACTATGAAAGTTTCTTTGTCACACAACACTCTACTTATTATTTGTTGAAAAAATATTTAATAATATTTTTTTATAAAGTTCGAAAGTTAAATACTTTATATAATTTAATTTAAAAATAAAATACGATTTTTTTTTGTAATAATTTAGTTACAAAAAATATATTTAACGAGAAAAAAAATTGTTATAAATTAATTTTATATAAATAATTTTTTAGACAATTATTAGCATTTTCAGATAACCAATCACAAATTCATTCACCAAATTAGAATCTTCCTTTGTACTGTAAACAAATCATATTAAAATTATTTAGTAATTGATGACACTATTTTCTAAATTTGACACTAAGCTAAATTAGTGGATCATGATTTTTTTTAATCTGGAAATAAGAAGAATTTTGACTGAGCACAAACCAATTATTTTGAAAATATATTTCAGTGAATTATTTATTTCATAAGAATGATATTTATATTAAGGGTGTAAACATGAGATTGTACATAAGATAAAAGTAGATATTAAAAAAATGTCAGAAAAAATATATTGGATACTCTTTGTGAAAACCCTATGGACATAACAATCACTTTCAGACTTTCCCCTATAGATTTCATTTTCATAATTGATAAAGATTGATGGAAACTTTGTGGTCCATAAATAAGAAGCATACTAAGTGAGGTAAATGCAGGGGCCATGTGTGAGAGAAAAAAACACCAACTCTGTTCCACATATATACAACAAATTCAAAACCTCAATAAGCATGTGAATCAACTAATTAATACAGTGAAAAAAAATAAAAGTTTTGTACTACATTTTATCAGACAAGATCTTCCCGATCTTATTCTGTTGTGACGAGGATTGGACTTTCATGCAATTTATAAAAATCTCCATCAACTAAGTAATCACTTTCAAAACGTGTTTGGTAAACATCAATTAAGCTGTGATAAGCATAATTTTCTTTGTTTTAATAAGATTTTAAAAAATTGTTTAAGGATTAGGTTGATGTGAATGATTAGTTGATTTGGTTATTATTTTTAGAAAAAAAAAAGTTAATTCTTCTAAAACATAGGAATTGTTATATCATTAAAGCTAACCTTTCTCTTTCTTTTTTTTTTAAGCATAACCTTTCTCTAAATTTCTCACTATATATAAAACAATGCTCACCTAAAATCTTTATTGGTGTTTGTTAACCTATATAGGGTGCTTTTGTGCACCCTGTCATTTTCTTCCCGCACCCTATTAATTTATTTAATTTCTGCCTTTGTCTTTATTTGAGGTTCTTTCCTCAAAATATAATTTCGAAATAGGAAATATATTCTAGAATTTTTTTTCGAATTTTTTTTCTTAGGAAAAATATTATGATTTTTTTTTAAATAGACTTCCAAAATTCATTTTCCGAACAATGACTTATTTTGTGAAACTCTAGAAAATGAAATTTTAGAAGTGATAGAAGTTTAAAAATAGTGAGATTATTTTATTTTAATATTAAAATGTTTGAATATAAATAGAATCGTTCTACAAGAGTTTCATTATTTTAAAACACATTATCTTTCTAAATATCACTTTTCTAGTGCTCTCTGACTTCCCTTTAGAAGTTTTGTCTCTCTGATCGTCTGATTGAAGAACCGAAATCGTAGGATTGATCCTCTCGGTGAACTCTTCAAGTTGGAATCAATTTTTCCATTCGTGTAAGTTGAATTTCTGCTCTCTTTTTGGTCTATTTATGTTTTCTGTCGTATGTGAGCCTTTTCTGCCTGCATGCCTTGTTTTAATCATCAGTATGAGTCTCTACTAATCAATGATCATAACAATATGTCCTGATCATTCTTGTGATATTTCTATGTGTAGATAGACATCATGTGGAGTTAGAGGCGTTTGACATTTATGGAGCGACCTAAGCAGGTTAACGGGTAAGGGAAGCTAATAGCTTTTAGAGTTAGTGAGTTATATCTTATATGATTGTTAAATATTTGATATGTTATGATGAATTATTGTTGCTTGTGATTGTGGTATGTTGATCTTTTTAGTGATTGAATTGGAATTGATTTTATTATTTAAATTTGGTTTATTTGAGAAAGATGAAGTTGTTGGATCATGAATCTAATTGGTGCAACCTACTATAATTTAAAACTCTTTTTGACCATTGTCCATAGCAGAAGTACCAATTGGAGTAATGAAACAGGTCCAGATTGCTCAAAAACCTTAATTTGGTGTTGTTGATAGTTGATACAACGTTAAGCCTCACGTGGTAGCGTTGAACGCTCACTTTAACGAATCGATTAGCGCTGAGCGCTGGTTGTTGCGAATTGATCATCGTTGGGCGCTACTTTCTGGTGAGCGCTACCCAGTTTTCAACATTGCGTCTTATTGGTAAAATGAAGATTCCCGCTTCGTTGACCGTCAGATTAAACTAAAATTTTGATAGCTGATCCTAGACATGTGAATCTTCATTTTGACTAGTGGGATATTTTGTTTTGAAGTATGTGGTTAGAGAAATGATTTTCACTGTTTGGATGTATTTCATGTATAGTGCCAATTGCTCCATTTTTCGATTTTTGTTGTTTTGGTTACTTTGGATGTTCTGTATATACTTGAACTGAATTCTATAGTTCTTATTGCTATGAATGAGATAAAAATGTTATTATGGGTATATAAGATGATAATTAGTATGAAATGTTGTGTGAGCATGCAAAGTTATGATGTTTAGAGAATTTCTTTGAGAAATTCTGTGTGGAGATTTTAGTGTATGCATCAGCATAAGAATTCATTATTGGATTGATATCCTTTTTATAATAACTACTAACGCTCAAGTAGAGCAAAGTAGATTATGTAGTGAAGAGATGAAGGAGATCCTAGCCACTAGACTCGATCAAGTCCTAGGTGCGAAGGAGATATACCTTGTTGATGATTGGGTGATAACCCCTTGAAATCAAACTCTGCAAAGTTTGGGAACCATCCGCAGGTATAGGCCGTCAGGGGATCCGATGTCAGATGCATGTATCCAGATAATTGAGTTTAGTGTCAACTGTGTGTGTGATTATATACCAGAGTTATGTTTAATAACATGATTGTAAGTATTTGGCATGATTTAAATATAAATATGTATGATTATCTCTTTTGCACATTAACTTACCCTTCTGTGTTTTTTGTCTTTCTTTTGCGATGATCACCTATTCGGTGGGAGCAAATGTGATTTCAGTATCAGAGACACTTCTGGAGGATGAGAAGTCATCTTTTAAGGTGGTGGAAGATTTTTGTGGGAGCTGGTGTAAGTGAGTGGTTCGTGTTTAGAATTAGAATTGATTTTTAGTTGATTTGTACAAATGTTATACTTTTATAGTCCTATCTGTTTTAGAACTGTATTAATATACTTTATACACTAGATGTTCTGTTTTGACTCCTATAATGAAATAATCCTATTTTATTAGTTTTTAAACTACTAATATTAGAATGTTACATATTTCTTCCTTAATCTCCTTTCCAGAAAACGTTTGAAAATGAAAAATATATTCCAGATTTTTGTTTTCCAAAAAAAAAAAATATGTTTCTGGAATTTTTTTTCCAGAATATTTTGAATCTTTTTTTTTTTAAACTGACTTCTGTAATTCAAAATGACTTATCTCTTCCAGAATCTTCTTTCCAAAAAATACCTTTTTTCTTTCGGACAGGATTTTTCTCCTTCCAAAATCCATTTATCTTTACGGAATCCATTTTCCGGTCAGTCACAGAGATTTGAAAATCATTATCTGGACTGCAGCCTTTCAAACCTTCAAATAAAATTTCTAAGGACAAAAATGGAATTAACAAAAATGAGAGGGTGCAGGAAGCAATTGCCACCTATATATTATGTGTATTTATTCTGGGTTGGTATTCTTCATCTCCATTGAATTACTTATTTTGATACTAGCCAACTGCACCTTAAAGGCTTACATTTCAATTTCATTGAGACAGACCACCAGCATAACATGTCATCCACAGAAAACAATAAAATGATAAACTCATTCTCATAAAATCTATTATAATAGAGACAATGGTCTGAACTTAAGTTGTTGCAATAAACAAAAGATTAATAATGAAAGAATCAAATCTCTAGTACTAGCAAACTAGGCATTTGCTTTAGACTTTACATAGGTTTGCTCAACCTGCAAATCAAATTTCTCATTTTTTTTTTTCAGTTAGAGTGCATATATATAAGTTATCTATAAAGTTTTTTAATGTCATCGTTCAAGATGTATATCAAATGTAACATAAATGACTAGAAAAACTCTAATTGTGGTAAACTTGCAATTGGCGAGAATATCTCAATTATATCAAACAAGCATACAATGCAATCAAAATTGAAACACAACAATGAAATAAAAAACGAAAAACAAATTGAAGGAACAAATCTGATATCTAGTAGAGATGAAATGCACAAAGATGAACATCGAGAGAGATGAACCTGGCATGACTGCATGAACGAGAGGACTCTGAACGGTCTGAGTGAGATAGAGAGAGAAGGAGAGAGAGCATAGGGCTGTGAACCCAGAGAGGGTGGTAGCAAGCGAGAAAGAACAAGCGCACCGTGAGAGAGCAAATGAAAAATTCCAAATTCTTTTTAGTGAAATTTGAAATTCTATTATTAAAGTTAATAAAAAATACCTATTAAAATTACTAGAATTTGAAATTCTTTCAAAGTACAGTAGCCAACAAGTAGAGTAGCCAACGAAAGTATTTAACCACGTACCATTCTAAAGTTCGCTAAAAAACTGAATAACTCTATTAAAATTCGTTGTCCAAACATACTGTTAAAGGTTTGTTTTCCATATGCCGATTGATGACTTCATCACGTATAGAGTTTCTTAACTGCTGATATGTGATTTCTGAAAACCCAAGTTTAGATCCTGATTTAAGAAGCAGTGCTTCCCAAGCCCTGGCCCCGGGAACAAAGCTTTTCGCAACAATTTTTTTGGTCAATTCTATTGCTTCAGCAATCAAGTCCTTTTGGCACATCTGAAAAATGATATTATCAAAGGTTGAAGATCTAGGAAAGAAACACTTCTCCAACATTTCCTCCAACAAAAAACATGCTTCACCAATCTCACCTTTCCCAACCAAACCATCAAGCATGATTCTGTATGAATGCAAGTTGAGCCCAACACCTTTCCACCCCATTTCCTTCATTACCTCCCTTGCCTTACTTAAATCCCCTGCTGCACACAAGGCACCCAATAAAGTATTGCAAGTAACCACATTTGGTTTGCATTCTAACTCTTCCATAGAAGCAACAATCTCAAGCGCCTCATCAACGTTATTCTGCTTACACAAACCGTTTATATACACATTATAAGTATAAACATCAGGAACGACTCCAAACACAAGTATTTCATCAAATAATTGATCTAACTTTGCATACTCCCCCTCTGCTACAAGCCCACTCAAGACCATAGTATAACTTACAACATCAGGCTTAATTCCATCTTGTTTCTGCTGGTTCAGAACATCCAAAGCATCCATACCCTTCCCTTCCTTCACCAAGAACCTAATCATGTTTGTATAATCCCTGACACCAGGACAAAATCCTAGTTTCCTCATATCCCTCCAAACAACCAAAGCCTCAACACTGGTCATATCCTTTTGTTCACACAATGATGATATTATCGAAGAACATATTCTCTCATCCAAACCATACCCATCTTCTATCATACAATTCAGCATCTTAATGGCATAACCCACCCTCTTAATTCGACACAAGGCCTTGATCAAAACCCGAAATGTCGATTCCTCAATACGAATGTTCATATGCTGGCTTTTCAGCAAGATCTCGGGAACCATTTTGAGATACTCTCTCTTCCTACAAAGCAGTGAGAGAACCAAGTTCAATGAGCAAACAGTTGGTGTGCACCTGAACCTGGGGATCCTGAAAAACAAATCCACAGCATCTTGGACCTTGTCAGAAAGACCATAGAACTTAATAAGGTACACAAGGATAGACTCTGGAGTTTCAAACTTCTCCAAGTGTTCAAGGTGGTCAAGGACAGCAGGAATGTCCTGCAACTGGGAGGTGTTGGTTAAGGTTTTGATGACAAAGTAGTAAGCTTTTGGATTTGGGTCACAGCTATAAGCTTTGAATGAGTCAAGGAGAGTGGAGAGAAGAAAAGGGTGGGGAAGGTTAGCTGTTTGAGGTTCCTGAGAAAAACCCATTTCAAGGGTTGCTTGTTTGAGCTTTTGCATGGCTTGTTCTTGACCAAAGTTGTGGTGCCATGAGGTCTTGTAAGGAGAGTGTGGCCATTTCCTGAATTTTCTGAGGTATCTGTTAGCTTTCTTCGATAAAGGTTGTCTCACCATTTGGATCTGACGAGGAACTGAGCAAGAACGGACATTGGATTAATTCAATCAAACGTGACAAACAAACCAAAACTTTGGCTTGGGACGATGACAAACCAAAACCTTCCACTGAAATTGATTTTGACAAAATTATAGACCTACAGTTATATAAATACTTAATTTAATTTACTTTATTTTTATTGAAGATTGTATATCTTTAATTTATATATAATAATAAATTAGGATAATTTTCTTTGAATGAAAATATGTTCAGAGTATATTTTTCAAGGACAATGCATTTACAAAAATCAACTTGTATCATTTTCATCTTTATTTTAAAATTAAAATTCAATGTCTTTTAAAATTATCAATACGTAAAATTAACATTATATAACAACACAGATTATTTTCTATAAATTTAAAATATTATTTATATTTAAAATAATTTCCTTATCACAAACTTCAGTTATAAATTATAATACAACTTATATATTTAAAAGCGTTTATTTAATATAAATTTTAATTATATGAAATAAGCTATCATCCTTTACATTACACAAACTAATGTAATTCCATAACCTATATGCTACAATTTAAAGTTTATGCTTTCACATTGAATATTTATATATATAAAACTAAATTTTATAATAAATAAATTATCTAAATATAAATAAACATTATAAAAATATATAAACATTTTCAAATGTAAATATTATATTTTAAATTGTAGGAAACACCTTATATAAGTGATTAAATACTTTTTGTATTTATTAATATTTTGTTACAATACTGAAATTCAATTTAGAACTTAAGATATTCTAACTTGTTCTTGTGAAGGTTGAAATATCCTTACAATATCTACTTTTTATATCTTTATTTCTTATTTTAGATGTTACACTTCTTATGTTAAGAATTTTAAGAAAATGTCTACAAGATAACTCTCAATTATATTTTTGATGTTATTCTCTAGTGTGTCTTTAAATATATTGGTACTTTAAAAAACCTTTTAATATATTTCAAAACATTGAATAAGTATCCATTAATGTATTTCAAAAATATAACAGTACAGAAATTGTTGGGAAATCACACACTAAAAATAACAATCTCTCCAAGCGGAAGCACACCCACAACTAAGAACAGAAAAATAAATAAAAGCACACATGAAATTTAGCGTGGTTCAGCACCTCAAGCCTGTATCCACAAACACTCAACAAGAAGCATTATCACTCAAAGTGCAATTGTTTGTGGACCAAAATTGCACCCTTCATAGTGCAATTTTTCTGGCAAAAGTTACAAACCTTCCAATGACACACAACTACCCAAGTCTCTTGTACACCCAAGAAACCTATTCAGTTGTGGTGACAACTCCAAAACCAACTATTTACTTTTATAATACTTTTCTGCTACTTTCTTCTTCACATTACCCAAATGAAACTTTGATGAATACTCACTTGAGAACTAACAAAAACTACAACAAAAAATTCAAATTCCTACAAGAGACTCCAAGTATTCAAGTTAACACAACGTGACATATACTTAATATGATAAACAATGCATTTTTTTTATTTATACATGTCTTAGGAGTTTTTTTTAAATGAACCTATGACTAGTAGGCTAGATCTACTCAAGGTATTTTAATCAAGATATTCAATCTTCTAATTATTTTAATTTCGTTCCTGATCAAGGCCGAGATATATGATATCTCGCCATGAATAGTATCATCTCGTCCTATCTTTATACATAAATGATAAATTAAGAAAAAAAGTAAAAGTGAGAATGACTAAAACACTGTCGTTCAAGAAAAAAATGTCATGATTGAAAAATGATAATTACAAATTTCCTGGTTCAAATATGTAATTTATGTTTTAAAAATATTTATTTATCATAAATAATACGCATCTCCAGAAAATCAACAAGGAGATACTTCTGTATGCTTTTTTGTATTATAAGAAGCTAAAATATTATTTGATAAGAAATAAAATGAAAATTAAAAGAGATAAAAATAATAAAACCGACTAACCTTTTAATTGTCACAGTCTTTTATCCTTATCGTATTAAAAAAGCTGAATAAAATAACTTATTACCTTTTCATGCCTTGATTGATAAGGCTTGTGTGTGTGGAATATTCTCCTTAGGTATTTTGTTCTTCTCTTATCCTAAGTAACCCAGTAACAGGTTGGCATTTACTTGTTCTTATACGGGGAGAGAGCGTTGTCTTGTTCTTAGTTGAATTTTCTGAGACGTAGAGAAGTCAAAAACTGCTTCACCGCCATATATATATATATATATATATATATATATATATATATATATATATATATATATATATATATATATATAACAAAGCTTCAGTTTTTTATTCTACAAATTAAACTCATTCTTCTGCAACTCATTCTTGAAGTTCAACAATCAAATATGGCAAACCAATTATCACCACCCTTTGGCACCCCCATCATCGCCCCTCAGTATTGTGCTCCAGGTATATATATATGACCCTTTATGCATGCCTCAGATAATCGTTTACTTGATATGTTAAACATTTTCATATTTGTTCTTTGATTAATCTGAAGTGGTTATTTGTGAATTGCAGGTCCACATCCTGTTGATCTCATAATCACAAAGGAAAGGAGTATAGCAGATAATTTCACTGTGACAGACACCAATGGCAACGTAGTTTTCACTGTTAAGAGCAACATCGTAAGCATTGTAAAACCCCGCAAACACAGTTTCATGTTTGACGCTCATGGAAACCCCATTCTTCATCTTCGCAGATCGGTTAGTTTAATTCCTTGGTCCTAAGATGAATCCTTTAACTCATTTATCACAGAATCTAAATTCATTTATCATTTAGTATAAAAAGTTTGATGGTTGAAAGTTAAGTTTGAACTTGCTGGATAATACAGATTCAGAGTGATGGTTGGAAAGCATTCAGAGGCCAAAGTGAAGAATCTAGGGATCTCATATTTACAAGACACAGATCCTCGTTGTTTCAGCTAAGGTTGAAATTCGACGTGTTCTTGGCAAATAATGTCACTGATGTTTGTGACTTCAAGATCAAATCAAGTTGGTCTGGACGCTCTTGGGATGTTTACATAGGCAATTCCAACATTCTTGTTGCCCAGGTAACTAATTTAATCTTAATACACAATTATTATTTTAATTAATTATGATTATTTGTTTTACTCACGTCACATTATATATATATATATATATATATATATATATATATATATATATATATATATTGATATGGTTTACACGTACTTATTCATGGAAATAAATGATTGTTGTTGCAGATAAATACAAAGCTTGGAACTATGTTTAGCAGACAGAAGTACATGGTGTCCGTGTTTCCAAATATCGATCATGCATTCATTGTGGCTCTAATTCTAACTCTTCAACTTTGATCGATCATGTATACTTAAATATCTCAATTTCTTCTATTCTGTATTCTGTATTCGATTATTTTAATTTTTTTAATTGTTTTGACATTTTTGTAAATTATTTATTATATGAAAGTTTTTATTAAATGAGTGGCCTCTTATGTATTAGTGAGGAAGAAGGAGGGACCTTTAAACTTCAACTTATTCTCTGTTTAGTTATTCAAATAAACAAAAGCACTTATTTTCCAACTCATGTTTATGTCACCTTTATTTTATTCTTATTATTAATATTTTCTTTCTTAGGACATGTTATTTTTTTCGTTTTAATATCAAACCATCTTTATCCTTCGTTCTATCTTGGAAAGATTATAAAATTGGTGGTTCCCCACTTATACTTTTTCTTTTCTTTTAAACTTTAAAGAAACCAGAGTCAAGGAAATAATTAACACAATGAATATTGAATATTACTGTTAAACATTAATATTAGTGCCTTACATAAATAAATAACACAGCTCGTTCTTATTACTAGCAAATACGTAAATTTTTTCTTAAAAGAAATTGAATGTATAGTGTGGGCTACAAGTATACTAACTTACGAAAAAAAAAAACTAAATATGTAATTAAATTATATAACTGAAATTATTATTCCAAAAAACTATAGCTATAATACAATTGAAGGAGCTCAAAAGAAAACTTTTGACACACTTTAATTCCGAAAGGAAAATCTAAAAAGTTAAAAAATAAGTCAAAACAGTCCTATAAATAAGCAACATCAAATCTCCATTCAAATCTAAATAAGCCTAGAATATCTATCTTATAGATTTTAAAGAAGACATTTCTATATTTCTATATTATTTTGTGTAGTGACGATCAATAACCAAAATAACTACTTTCAAAAGTTGGACTTTATTTGTAACAAATACTATATTAAACTATATAATAAAGACAAAGGACATCAAATGACATGTGTGAAGTTTGCAATGAACTAACCACATGACACAACAAAGGATAATATAAAAAATTCATTATATTAAATAGTTGCATAGGCATTAGACGAAATACAACGTGAAAGTTATATCTCATATGAAGAATAAAAACTAATTAGAGACGTGATATAATTATTAGAATTTTTCATATTTTATCATATTTTATGAGATTTGTTTTTTTTTTTTAATTTATTAAAAAAATTTGCAACAAAAACTATATATAACTCCAAAAGCAAATCGAAGGACTTGCAAGCAGATTTTGTTCCCACATGGGGAGGAGAACATCTTTTGTTTCAAACTAAGAGCCAAAAACGAGACATGATGTTTAAAGTTTATGTATTTTTTGCTAAATATTCTTTATTTTTTATTTTAAATATTCAAGGTTAAAATATATATCTAATCATTCCTTTTCTTTTTTATTGAGTTTTGTCAATTTAGTTTTAATATTATTATTTTCAATCAGTTTTCAATTCTAATCAATTTAATCCTTTTTATTATCACCATTTAAATAATTACGACAATGAACATTGTTTGTTACATGTAATTTTGTTGTTTTTTTTTTTAATTTTTCTTATTTTTGAAAAAAATCTTCATGTGTCAATTCATAAACTTGTCACATGTCAGAGTTAATATTTTATATCTAATTTTGTTTTATATTGTTATTTTAATTCAATTTAGTTTCATTTTTTTTAAATGTAACAATTTTTTCTCTCTCTAAATTAAGATCAAATTTAATTTTTATATAAATATTATAATAATGTTTTTATTAAAATTCACATTTTTAATAAATATTTTGGTTTATGATTATAATTAGTTTAAAATTATATAATCACATAGAGTAATAGTGTTACTCTCCACTTTTTTACCTCATCCTTAAAATTTTCATTTTAATTTGAAAATGTAAATTGAGACCAAATTATTATTTTTTTACCAGATTTTGAAATACGATTAACGAAATCTAGTTAAGTGTCATATTTTGTTTGTTTATTAGATTTCAAAATTCGATTATGTGAATTTTCAAATTTGTTAACTGGATCTCATAATCTGATGGAGCCCTAAACTGGATTTGAGAATCTAATGTGTACACCCCATATTACATATGTAATCATTTATTTATTTCATATATATTTTATACGGGTAAAATGGGAACTGCAGCAGAAGTTGGAGGTGCTGAAAGAAAAGAATGGGGTGCAGGAAAAAACCTCCATTTCAAGATAGAAATATATATACCCGATGTGGACTTCCACAATAAGTATTGCTAAACTTCCACACAAATGTCATCCACACACGTCATTTTTCTCAATTAAGATATTTTTCCTAGTCCATTTTTAAGATTAAGTTAAGCATATAAATCATTTTTAAAATAGAGATAATTTTTTTGCTAGCGAAATTTATTAGGGTTATTGTGTCATATGTTAGGCTCATATGTAATTTTATATTTATCTTATAAGATTCATGATATACATGTTGTTATGGACTATGAAAATATCTTACACTTTTAGCTGAAGTTTTAAGTTAATTATGAAAAGTGTATTTGGATTTCACCAAAACAACGTTTCAGTGTGTTTCAAATCTAGATAAAAAAAAAAGATTTACTCTAAACTTTGATTAACTTAAAACAAATGAGTTTTTCTTCAATTTCAATTGAGTTTAGTTTGGTTTAATTTTCTTTTTAAATTTCAAACACACATTTAAATCATCCAGGTAAACTAAAATACAACTATTAAAGAAGCAATATCAATTGTTTAGAGCTTTAATATAGGGTATGCCTCCATTTTGGATTAAGTTTTTTTTTTTCAAATAGCAAATTACATAAAAATGAATCAATCTTGATTTGACCCTATTTAATTCACAACTTAAATTAGTTTGGACCAGAAATTGAGGGTCAGTTCGTTTTAAAAAAATAATAACTTTTAGTAATAATATTATTCTATTAAAAATATATTTATATTATAATTTATTTATTATATTTAAAATTTAAAATTAAATTTATTTACCTACTAATTTTTTTAAAATAATTATTTTCAAAATTATATTTTAATTACTTTTATTTTTTAAAATTAAATAAAAAATTATTGGTTAATCCCATATAAAATCAAATTAAACTATTTTTTTTAGTTTAAAAATAGATCAGCCACAATTTATTTGATAGGTCTATTATGTTAGAATAGTTTTTTTTTCAAACGGTCAATTATCCTTATTAAATAATTCATGATCTAGTTTATCCTAGTAAATGTGGAAAATTCATATACATATAGGATTAATTGGATAAATAGTTAAGTAGGTAGGAAAGGGAAAGGAGAAGAAACGAGGAAGTAGAAATATGAAAACAAATATTATTTCTTATTATTTTCGCAAAAGAGTGTGGAGAAATGGTCAAAGAAAAATATCCTCAAGACTTTTTGATAACATTACCAAAATATAATTCGTTATTGACTCAAGCAGCGATAAATATATCTTTTTGAGCTTAAAAAAATAAAATTTTAAAAAAGAAAAATCAGTCAACACAAATAATGTATTTTTAAAGTTATTATAAAAACATTTTATTAGGAACCAATGTTAGTGATCAAAATAAATTATAATTGGTCACTAAATTGATTTTTAAAATTAATTACTATAAGGCTCATTAATTTTGGCTTACTAATTTTCTGTCCTAAAGTTAAGGGCTGCCCTCTTGTGTTTGGGCCTAGGGTTGGCCCAAGTGATAAAACCCCTTTCAGGATGCCCTAACCCTCACTTTGCAATCTTGCAGAAAATTCAGCAGTCGTCACTCTCCTTTCCCCTCACGGAACGCTCTGCTAGGGTTTGCCTAAGGTCCTCTTCGAGCTAGCTCAAACCCAGTTCCCACTCCGCGTAAGTGCCCCTTCTAGCTTGTATGTATTGTTTTCCTTGGCACTATGTCCAGTTAGGGCTTCGTAATAAATTTCCCTTGGTTCTATTCCTCCACTGTTTCCAACTCTTTAGCCGTTCTCGGGACAACAGTACTAGCTATCGTGCTGCCAAGACTTCCGTTAACCCTTCCTCTAGGTACGAGAAGTTAGGGTTTCCAATTCTGTGTTGTTTTGACTTGTTTGTGGGTTGATTACTAATTGTATGGTTAAATTCTTCGTTTTGATGCGTGAAAGTACTCTGTATGGTTGGTTGGTCTGTAAAGCATGGTTGTTGCAGGTGAAACAGTGGCGAGACCTGTTAATCTCGCCCAAACGAGCCAGTCTCGCCTAGGCGAGATAAACAGGGGTTCGCCAAAAACCCCTTTACGCGAGAGGTCGCCCAGGCGACCCGCTAAAATTTTGAGCGAGCGAACATCTCGCCCAGGCGAGAGGGGTCTCGCCTAAGCGAGATCCCGCGTTGTTCTCTTGATGTTCTTTTCGAGCCCTCGCCTAGGCGAAGGGGGCTCGCCTGAGCGAGACTATCTCGCCTGAGCGAGGCCCTCCAGCTTGAGCGAGGTGCTGGGCGAGACAGTGCAATGTGGGATGGTTTTCTTAGTTTTGTATGGATAATGCTGGCTTGGTTTTGAGTATTGTGCTAAAGGTTTGATGTGAATGAATATGATGTGTGCCATGGGTTGTGTGGAGTTGATCCCAGACCGCGCTTTTATGTTATCTTTATCGTGACATTCCTTTAATTTCACATACTTAATTAAATGGGGTGTTACAATTACTATGATTTTGGCTACCAAAAGAAATTGGTCATTAAAAATTAATTACTTAAGTTTTAATTATCAAAATAATTTAATTTCTAAATTAGTCTCTAATTAATTAATGATCAATTATAATTTTTTTATTTATAATAGTGACTATTTTAATAATCAATATTTTTTTAAACTTTTAAATTGGTTATTATAATGACTAACAACTTTTATTCAATATAATTTATTATGGATGAAGATTTTTTTTAGTGAGGATAAATTATACTTCCGATATTTTTAAAATGGAAAAAGTTGTAAAATGGAAAAACTATGACAAACAATGTAGTTTGAAGGATAAATATGACCAATATTTCATCGTATATTCGAAAAATGAAAAATATCATTCATCGAAATCGACACGAAACAGTACACAATTAACGTCATATCATAGTTTAACAGCTCAAATTACATAATAAAAAAACCTTAACCAGTCAAATAAAAATCTAAAGACTAAAAACAGAATAAAATGGATTAGAAACTAAATTTATTTGATGAAATAACTTTAATTCGTGCTTTGAATATTTGTTTTAATTAAACTGCATTTTCGCATGAAAATTTGGAGTTAACCACGTAATTGGAATCAGTCATATCGAATATGATAAATATTCAATTAAGCAACCAAGAATAATCCGCGTAAGAAAACGCAACACGCTAACACTAACGCGTATAATTTAAAATAAAAAATAACGACTTTTTTTCTTTTTTCTTTTTGTAAATTTAAATTAATTTACTCATAGATTGAGAATAAAATTTTAAAAATAAGACGGAATTCTTCAACTTAGCGAACTATACCATTATCTTAATATTTAATTTCTTGCTTGGCCTGAAATTTGGACACTTAGCTTCGAGTTTATTTATAACAAATGTCTCCGTATGCATTAATCACGCTCTACAAGTGTTAAATATACTTAATATTTCATGATGTTTTACATAATTAAAAAAAACAAATAGAATTTTTTTTAACGAGAATAGTCTAAATCCTAAACTTGCAATCGGTTATTTAACTTAAAAAACATTTTTTAATTTTTATTTCTCCGTTTCTTGTGTATTTTGTCTTTCTTTTAAATCAAACTCTTCTGCTTTTTTATTTTTATTTTCACATTAAACATGTGATAAAAATACTGTTCATAAAACTTTGACAACATTTCTGTTTTAAGTTCACTTTTCTAATTCGGGTTAGATTATTCGTTTTCTGTGGCGCGGAGCCTCTACAACTCTTAGATTTTTGTAAGACTTAAGAACCCTTTTTGAAAGTTATATTCATTTTTTTTGTAATAACTATTAAGAAAAATTATATCCATATGGTAACTATTTCACATTGTTTTAGATTACATAAACTTTAGTGGTGATATTTGAAAATAAATATTACAAATTGTATATAATATTGATAATGAAATGATGCTTAAGATATAATTATTATGAAATGTAATTTTTAGAACATGACAAATTAAAAATTACCGTAAATACCCATGATATCATTGAATCAAAGTCACTGCAGTAAAAAAAAACATAGAGTCGACATTCAACAAAAAAATCTACAACCAACAAATTCGATGAAGAAAACGACAACTTTTATTTTCTTGATAAAAGAAAAAGACAAGTTTTTTTTTGGCGAAGAAAAAAAAAACAATTTTAGGAGTTAATTTTTTGTGTATTTAATTATGAAGAGTACATGTCACGTGACATTGAATAATGAATAATTTTGAAAAATTACTGGAAATGATGTATATTTTACTTAGAAAAGAAAAAGCAAGCATATCCAACTTCTATGCTAGATCCTCATCATCATCATCATCAATCATGGTGCCTTCTATATAAGAAACTTTGACAACTTATGTTCATTCAAAATTCGAAAACAACACTTTAGCTTTGGAGACAATAATTACATAAATTTCTTATTACCTGTTTGTTTGAGTGTGATCCTTATACATGGCATACCCAAACCCTCATTATCCACCGCAACCCACCACCTCCGCTCCGATGCCGGCGTTGCCGACCACCGTGATCGGGCCGCAGTTCTGCGCTCCGTACCCGGTGGATCTGGCGGTGGTGATGAAGGTGATGACCCTCGCCGACAACTTCGTGGTCACCGACGTCAACGGCAACGTGGTCTTCAAAGTCAAGGGGTCTCTCATGACCCTCCGTGACCGCCGCGTCCTCATCGACGCCGCCGGCCAGCCCATCGTCACCCTCCGCCGCAAGGTTTTTCATTCTTCCTTCCTCCTTCCACCCAACACATCACATGTTCGTTTCAATTATTAGGTTAATTAAAGTTTATACTTTTACTTAGTGAAAGCTAATCACGCATACCCTACTTGAATTAACTAAACACTCTGAGATTAGTAGTTTCTAAAAAGAAACACAGTACATCTCATTTAATATATTTTATGTTGTTTAAGTGGGTTTATCTAATTGTAAAAATTGGTGAAAATTTGTGTGTTGTTGATGCAGATGATGACAGCACATGATCGGTGGCAAGCTTTCAGAGGGGAAAGCACAGAAGCCAAAGATCTTATATTTTCTGTGAAGCGATCGTCCTTTATTCAGTTTAAGAGCAAATTGGATGTGTTTTTGGCGAATAACACCAGAGAAGATGTTTGTGACTTTAAGGTCAAAGGTAGCTGGCTTGAACGATCTTGCGTTGTTTATGCTGGTGAAACTAACAACATCGTTGCCCAGGTAAAACTTTTCTCATTAAATATCCAAAACCATTTTCCTTTTTTTTTTCTCAGTTATTATTGGTTTTAATTTACTTTTTTGAGTGGCTTGTGTTTAAATATGCTTTTCCACTCGATTTTGAGATATATTTGTTTTTCATCTCTCAAGTTTAAAATTTACTTTTTTTATAGAAAACTCATTTTTCAAAGCTGTATTCAAACATTAGAGAGTCAATGGTAAACAGAGTTAGATCTGAATTAACTAGTTGCACATAAATTATTATTTGTTTTGAATATTATTTAATCATGATTATTGGTAACTGAAAATATTTTGTTGGAATGGTATTACAGATGCATAAAAAGCACACAG
>Ga0214542_1004821_pt1 | contig 26337 bp, 10 predicted proteins | sample CNSS1metaG_FD_160096 | JGI IMG/M metagenome (GOLD analysis project Ga0214542, IMG submission 160096) | Root nodule microbial communities from cowpea collected in UCLA plant growth center, Los Angeles, California, USA - CNSS1 | ecosystem: Host-associated > Plants > Roots > Nodule | place: USA...
TTTTTTTCATATATATAGTTTTCTTAAAAAAGTGAATTGCAGAATATTAAAAAAAAATGTTATGAGAAACTATATATATATATATATATATATATATATATATATATATATATATATATATATATAAAAAAAAAGAAAAAAAAAAAATACAATATATATATTTTTTTTTTATATTTTTTTCACATATATATATATATATATATATATATATATCAACATCTGGAAGTCCACAACCTTTACCGCATGTCGACATCCATCTGAAAACAATTTTAGATGATGATTTTGAAATTTGAAATGTGTTTCAGAGTGCGGAAGAAATTTTGGAAGTGCAAGAAGGAATCCCCGGCTTGTTTCATAAATTAGCCAATCTATTAACGGGAGTTGGGTTTTCTTATTTTAATAGAAAAAAAAAGGCATTTTCAATTAAAATATGTTCACTTAGTTGAGGATGAGTAAAGTAAATTCTCTTTAAAGAATGTTGATTCACCTGAATAAGCAAGTTTGCTACCTCCCTTAAGAGTAAGAAAGAATGAACTTTCTAAAAAGCTTGAACAAGTGTAGATTAGACCTTTACCCTTGAACTAAACGCAAAGGATGTAGCCATCACAAAAGATGAAATAGCAAGATTCAAACTGTATCCATGGCAGATCATCTGACATAGGATTCACCCTGTTGGAGTGGAAGCACCACGACCACCAAAGATATCACCATTGATGGTTCCAGGTTCCTCAGGATCAGAAAATGGTATGGTGCTGGTGCAGTACCATCATCCATTACTATATGATTGCTTGCAATAATCAACATCACCAAAAAGAGGTTACATTTGCACAAGCTTTCTTGTCTTCCAGATCGTTATATAGGGAAGAATCCCTTAAAACTTCCCGTTATTCAATTGCCAGCCTGAGGATAAGTGATCTAAGAGGAGGAATTCAATTAGACCTGGCTGGCAATTGAATTAAACATGAAAATTCCATTTGGCTAGTTACGTTGGCACCGCTAAAGCTCTAAAGAAAAAATGATACGATGATTGAAACACCAAATACAAAAGATTGTAGCCTGTATCATTTAACTCTTCTACATACATTCTCTGATTCTCATTCCAATCATTCTCATAGATGCCAGACTAGGAAAATGTACAAAATTTTTCGGTTACACAAAATTTAAAGAAATATGGTAGAAAATTAAACCTCAAATAATATCTATGAAGGCAAAATATTGTGATCCCAGTTATGATTAAATGTGACTCTCAAGTAATGTTGATGAGTAATGTTGATGGCTTTTAAAAATAGTCACATCATTCCTTGGAAATTTCGATATAGATGGTTAAATTGCTTGGAGAAAGGAAGGAGCATGTTTATACACATTTCAAGACCTTTAGAGAGGGTAATCAATGTTGGATAGGCTTGCTGATTATGGTACTAGATGTCAGGATTTTCATTGGTACCATAACATCCCTGATCTCTTAATGATGTATTTTTCAGGGAAAGATACATAGTGATGCAATAACACTTCTGTTTCTTTAAAAAAATATAGACATGCCAAGAATTTAATTGAAAATAGATTTTAGTACCAGGTTTAGTGGTGCCTGAATGAATGCCTCAAGACTTGTTTTCAGGAATGTATGCTACTAATCACCAGTTAAGGCCCTTGGTCTATGTTCAATAGTAGAAAGGGACATCCCTGTCTGTGAAACTGCTCTGACAAATGCCATATTTGCAGTAAAAGTAGGGGCATGCCAATGGTCACCAGTGCCAAAGACAATTTTGTTTTTAAATGCCAGCTTCCTTGTTGTTGGGAGGCCCATCATGCGCTCTGAGGGAGTATCAGGAACAACCCTGAGATGATACTCTAGCTTGTCAGTGCAAATTATCGCAGATGGTATTTGAGGCAGTGGTAATGCGACAAAATAGTATCAACAACATTTGATTCAGGTATGAACTGATTACGTAAAAGAAATCATCAATGCAACTATATAAGTATAGCAGAACACCCTCCAATTGATTTCCTAACACTGATTACTTGGCATAGTAACAAACAAGTAATGTCAAAATAATTTTATGCTGCAAATTTTCTTTCTGTTTTTCAGGTAAACTTAGACTAAACTCACCTGAGATAATCTATCAACCTGGCAGCTCTCAGTTTCTCATTGGGTCCTCCACACATTGATACCAACTCCTTAAATTCCACAAGAACACTCTCACAAATTAGGCCATGCTTTCCATCTAGGATTCTACCAAATTCCAAATGGATTGGGTTTTGAAGTTCAGACATTATCTAACCAAAAAAAATTAAATAAATGAGGAAAACTTTAATAAGTTCAATTGAAGCTGAAGAATGATTTACAATACAAAGACTACATAAAATAATGGTTGTTGTTGTAATCTCAATAAGTTTACTTACTTGACCAATCACAAAATCGAAGTTTCCCTTAAACCGCTGCCTCATTTCACTCTCAGGAGTGGCAAGAAGTTTCTTTGTTCCACCATTACTAATCCCTGAAACAAGAGCTATCAAAGCTGTTGTATCAAAATTTACTAGGTCAGTCTCACCTAAGAGATTCCCAGGCTTCGCGGATTCAAAATTTTTAATCTCCATTGAAATTGGTTTCATTCCCTTAAGAATGGAACAGAACGTATCACCCAAGTTTGTTCCAACATTCTCTTCCGTAGGCTGTGCTTGAGTTTTGGCTTCATCTACCAAAAGCTCAAGATGAGAGTAGTCCCCAATTCTGGCATTTTCTTCCAATTTTTGTTGTTGAGTTTCGGCTTTTCCTACTGAAAGATCTATTTGGGAAGAGTCCACAGCCGATCCTTGAATAATACACCCAGAATTTGGAACAACATCCTTGCCAACAGCAAGGTTGATTTCAAGGACACATGAATTTCTATATGATCTTGCAATGACATTTATCCAGTCACCTTCAGTTTCTTCCAACACGTCAGAACTGAAAACTGAGAAATCCAACTCGATTTCAGATGCTCCAAGTTCATCTCGAAGTTTGTTGTAAATGTGGGTTGCAAGCCCATTGGCAAAGAAAAGAATGACTGATGAAGGTCTTAATGTTAAGTTAGACTGCGCAGCAGCAAGTACTTCTTGAATGCGTACCTTTAAACCCTTACTTTTACGGCATCTATCCCAAGAAATATACTCTGGATTTCTATCAGATACTATAATCCAGACAGGCTTTCTATTTAGGGTACAAACCACATCAACATGAATGTGTTTAAGAGAAGAACCACGTCTTTCTTCATTGCTAACAGAAGGTGAGAGTGGGATTGACTTGCAAACTCGAGAAACTCCAGTTATGAAAGACTGCTGGAGAATATGGACAACTGTTTCAAGGTGCCCAATGTTCACACTGGTATACCGTATATATTCATCACATACACAGAAATTCTCATAAATTGTGAAATAATATAGAAACTATTAACCAAGAGTACTCATTTAAAGATGAAACTATGACAAAGACAAACAACAACGATTTACAGGTTTGCTATTCTCTATTTAGAGTATAAAATTAAGAACTATTATTATTAAATAAAATAAAAGCATTTGATCATAGTAAAGTCTCAAAAATCCTGTCCAGTCATAGGCAATGTAAAAGGTTCCGCTGGTAAATGTTTATGATAAATGCCAGCAACACACTTCTTGATGCACTCCTTCCAAAACACTATTATTAGGTGCATTTCATGTAAGTTCCACAAAAAACTTGAATCAAATCTCTTTTCTGTAGGGCTCATTTAAATTCAACATCTTAAAATATTGCGCCAGTAAGCATTTCTCAATGCTTCAGTAGAAATTATAGGATGACTCAAACTTTGTTTAATGATCCAAAATTCCAAATCCACGAAGTTGGTCACAGTTAGTCATATCTAACAACTCCAAAGAGTAACACATAACAGGAATACCCACCAATATAGAATCAAATACAAAAAAGTTATGATATTGAAGAAGAGAAACCTGAGGGGCCCATAAGAAGATGAGGGGCGAGAGAGGAAAGCGAGCTCGGCACGTGCCAATTTGAGGAGGGTTCGTTTACACGAGTGAGTGATGTTGGTGGAACAAGGTAACTTGTCAATGGCATCAATGACGCACTTGCATCTCTGCTTCGCCACTTCGACTTGTGAAACCCTTTGCTCCTCCTCCATTCTGTTATTGCGCTGTTTTTCTTCCAAGGAATCGACTTTGTTCTTTAATCGCAAACCCTTTTCCTCCAATTTCCCATTTCTTGTTCCGTGTTGACGATTCTTCGCGACTGGAGAGGGGAACCCTTTTAAAACCCTAGTACCAATTTCACGGTTACCGCTACCATTTTCTTGTGTTGTCAACTTCTTCCATAAGTGATGAATTTTTCCCCCTTACGCATGCCACTTATTCTTAATTATAATTTTTAATGTAACCTTTGCACATAATTACAAGTATTTTTAATGTATTTAATAAACTCGACTAAATAAATATTTTTTTATATATGTCTAGGTAATTATATGCATTAAATATTTTTATGTTTTTAATAATTCAAAGTAATATAAAACTATGAAAATAATATCTAACTTTAAATACTTCTGTAATTAGTTTATAGCAACTTCATAGTTGTTTTGTCAATTGTCATGGCACAAATGGAACTATCTTCTTCTCTTCGTAACTAACTACACGCACATTCATGATGTCTTTCTTAGTTTTCGTGGCGTAGATACAACTCTTAGTATATATGATTATTAGTGTTGTAACTTAGACATTGTTTTGGGTAAACCTATATATTACACTTAACTCTTGTAACTATTAATTTAGACTTTATTTTGCAGAAATCAAAGGTTTTGAGTCAGTTGATCTTCACAGGTTGTCAGAATATAAGGGAAATAGAAGAGGAAATCAAGGCCATTGAAACTAACATCTCTGCTTCTGAAATAGAAAAGAGCATGATCCATCAGAGCAAATAGAAAAGAGCATGACCTATGAGAGAGAGAGAAATCATTGAGGAAGGAAAAAGACGCTTAAAACTAAGAGATGAATTGTTGGAAAAACAAACAAGAATGAAAGGTGGTCAGAAATCAGGGGAAAAAAATGTAAGAACTGCTTCAGAGTGATATGTGCTGTAATTCAAATAAACTTTTTCAGACTCCAGAACCTAGATATTACCTATGGAAAAGTTGGATTACAAGCATCAACTTATTTGTTCTGTTCTTTGGTCATTCAAAGAATTCTATATAAGATCCCAAGGCTTATACAATTGAATAATTGGCATGTTTGGAAAATTTCTTTATTGTTACAATTCCAAGCGTGATTTGGTCTTAGATCGAGGAAAAATGAGTTTAAAGAACAGTATATAAGAAAAAAAAATTACATATCCATTATCTTAAAGTTTTTAATTTTTCTTGTAGGTTGCTGGTTATTTTAGTTTTTCTTTCTTTCTTTGGATGGAGCCCTTTTCAAACTTTGAAACAAGATTAGATCCTAATATATGAATTGTTATTTGGATAGACTCTATATAATGATGTCCTTTTCAAACAATCTTTCTTCTTAAAAGGACTTCTTAAAGATCGAATGGCTTCTTCATATGCTAATGATGATTCTGTTGTATTTTGGATGTATCCGTGTAGTCCTTCATGTTTTTTCAATATAAAAGTTTATGTATTAAAAATTTAAGTGTGAGTCTAAATCTCATATTAGTTAAAAATGAAAAAGTAGAGCATTATATAAAAACAAAAATCCATAAACTCATTGTCTTAAGGTTTTGGGTTGAGAGTGGTGTCAATGCCTTATGTGGTTGAACTTAGGTCTCTCATTGGTGTTATATCTCTCTAGTGAAACCCCCTCCTTAAAAGAGAAAAAAATCTAACAAGTAATATCAGAGCCAATGGTTAAAATCTAAAAATGAGTGTAAAGGTGTATTTTTTAAAACCTTTCTTTAAGCTTGTGATTTTGATTTCAAAAATAAATGTGCAACTGTAGAAGTTACGTAAAATTGAGGTAAGTGGTCACTGTTTTGATTTTGGCGTTTGGTGACATCAATGGCATTTTGCCACATCGATGACATCTTACGTGACTCCATTGTTTAAGATAGAAGCAATGGAAACATGAACCTAACACGTCCCTAAGGGCAGAAAATGATTCAATTTTCTTGCACTAAATATCCATGATACTGTGGCAAAAGAAAATTGAGGATATTTTAATGAAATAATTCTCTCTCCAATGCAAAAGTCAATTTTACACACGACTCCTTTACAATGAAATGAAATAGCAATGTTATTATTATTCAGGTATAGGCAAAGAGACACTTGCTTTTCCCTCAGAGGACAATTTACATTGCACCTCTAGTTGTAGGGCATCTTTCAAATATTATGGACGAAAGGAGGAAATTAATATATAAAATGAAAAAGGGAATGCAGAAGTTAGAAGAAGAAAAAAAACTCAAATAAACTAATCTGTTTTTTTCTATTAACAAGAATTGGAAAAACACCCTTTGGCTGGTGACATTTTTCAAGTAGACCAACATTTCTGAGGTATGCAAATTCATTGTATCTTGTCACTTGTCACCCTTTGAGATGGTTAGGATCGGTTTGTCCCACTTTAATGTTCTCTGTTCTCCATGATGAGTCCACTTGAGGAAGTTGATATTCATCTGGTTTCAAGGCCAAGGAAAAATCAGGCAACGTTGGTGCTGTCTCCATGATCCTATAGCACAAAATATGGTTTTATTAGCCAAAAATAATTAATCAGTTACAGTTAAGTAACATGTTTATACATGCACTTTGAAAAGTTTACCTTTCATGAGAGTACAGATCTCGGTTTATCCGAACCTTGCTTGAAGTATCCTTTGGAATTTTCTCAGAGAGATACTTCATGGTCCCCCAAGGGGGTGGATTTCTGCAACCAAGACTCCCAGTTAGATAATACACAGCAAATGACCATCAACAGTGTTGTTATAATTCTCCAAGAGAAATAGAAAAGGACAATGATGAGTATGCCAAAGCCATGGTCATGATAACTCTCAATGAACTGAGATGAACACACAAGACATTGCAGGTAAATGCTCTTAAAAAAATAATAAAGGTAGTGCATAGAATCGAAAGTATTTTAAAATAAAAATTTAACTAATCACTCACTTCTCTTAAAGGAAAAGTTTAAAAGGGAGAAAGTGGAAGTACAAAAAGAAATGAAGGATCATAATGGCATATTATGTCACCACACCACATGCAAGAATATGCTAAAACTATTCTCCTACCAAGCATGTCATTAACTTTCATGAAAATGAAGAGCTACTATTTCTTCGACAATCACAGTAATTTTCTCTGAAGATTGTTAAAATAAAGACTATTAACACATTTATTTTCTATACCATGTCATTACTATGAAGTATTGACCAACTTTGTTGAAGACTAATCTTTGTAGGAAAACCTAGATGACCACTTTTAACAGGGTCTCTCCCCTCTCCCATCTCAACCATTTTTCATTCACCAGATCGAATTTGAGACTTTGCTTAAGGAAAGTAAGTCCAGTACAACTCAGACCAACAACTTTTGGTGACTTCAACATATTTTAAGTTCATGTAAATATGATCAAATTTGGTTGTTTTCTGAAGAAAAAAAAAATGTTTTTGTCCTCATAAATTTGAAAATTTCTTAAAATGGGAACGTGACATGTGCGTAGACATGCTATATCAGTGACCATTTTGAGATAGCAAGTGACGCAGTAAGTGGTGATAGGAACCATTTTCTTAATTTTAAAATTTGTATGGACCAAAAATATCAGAAAAAGGTTGGTGGACTAATCAAATTTAGTCATTTTTAAAGGGGTTAAAAGTGCATTTTACCAAAACTAGATAAGCATATCATAAGATATTGCTAAAATATTGTAAGCTTGTCACCCACACATACATAACCACATTCTCATTACGTGCACTCCAGTATTTTTACTATTGCACAGTGCACTTTTTTTGCAATAAGACAAAATGGCCACATCTGCTTGGTTAATGAAAATTGGCACATATATACCAAGTACGCACTTCCGGTTCAGCAACAGGATAGCCACAACAATTAACAATGATATTATATTATTTAGAAAATAAGTGCATTACATGTTGTTGATTCATCAAGGTCATAAAGAAGGGTAAAATCCTGTTTTCTGAAAGAAGAAAACAACGTAAAATTGTGTAATAGGGAAGACATGGGATTACCTTGACAATGGAGACGCTGCGTTGAATGCCTCACACAACTTCTTACTTTCTTTGAAATACTCATCTGCTGCTTGTAAAGCAGCTACAGCCATTCCATGAGATTTTTCTGTATTTCCCTCATCAAGAATCAAACCATGATAATAATATGCTGCAGCCTAGTAATCATTACAACAAAATTATCACTTGCTTTTTCAGAACGCACCCCCTATACTCATTCCCAGATTATATAATATGAATATACTGAAAGCAGAAGAAACAATATAAGGCATAGTACCTATGGTGCTTGTGCCATCAAACTACACCACAGCTACTATGCAGATAACTTATCTCATATATCCAAATCAAACTGTTTTTCACTACTACGAAAGATACACTCGAGTCTAGATCCAGAAACAAAGACCATTAAATCCTTTAGTAACTTTTCATTAATTCAGACGTAACCCATTAACCAAGCAATCACTTTTTTTTCCAAAAACAATATATATTTTTCTTACTCCAAAATGAGTCCTCGGTAGACTAATGTTTTGATCTGAATATGCATTACGCTCCCGAAAAATGTACTTTGAAGGTCGGAATTTTCAAAAGTTCATAGTAGACAACAAGAACATGAATACTTGTATGTCTTCCAGACTGCAGACTTGTGTACAATACATATACATAAACTTGCGCTGAAAAGTATATTGAAACAATCTTAGGTACTGATAGTATATTTAACAGTGAAATGCAAGATGTACTACAGGATACAATATAACGGTTCAAGAAAATCGAAGGTATTTGGCTTGATAGCATTAGTAAAAGATTTAATCATCACCATCTATCACAAGATTAGCAATAGCTTGGCAAATATTTCACCATGTTATACACCCAGCATTACCAAAACACGTATCTGATAAGAACAATCAAACAAAATTCCCTCTAGCCAGTTCCAGCTAAAGTTGGTCTAAGACAAATGAATATTAAATCCCTCAACTTCTAAAATTTCCTCATAAACTACACATTTCATCTTGAAGTTGTAGCGAAAAATAAACTATTTCTTACTTTCATCTCCAATATTTGCATATGGTAACCAGTAAACCAGAAAATCAATCTCCATTTATAGTACTATAAATATGCAAATAGATGGGGGCAAGGACATACCTTTGCTTCAACATATTTCCATTTCACAAAGAGACAATGTTTTTCACCCCAACCATTTGTTAATGGAAGATTCATAATGTTATCTTGAGCCTGTGAAATAGACGATGTGATCAAAGCAATGAATACTGATCAAATGCACCCGTGTTAACTTACTAATGTGCACATTAGGGCATAAACACACATAAACAGAGCATGTATGACACAGATTTGTCATAGGGACAAAAAAATTTAACAATAATACAGTACAGATCCAAGAGAAACAAGTTAAGATATCCAGTAACAAATGTAGGATACAACCAAAAAAACAGGAGTGATTTTCCAGTGAAAAAACAGTCAAACAATCCAGATTAGATCCCATAGAACACAAGTTATTATACCTGTTGCCAACATTTCACCATCTCACATGCAAGCCTGCGCTTCACTGCAAGTGTGGCTTTGGTGCTATCAATGGCCATTCCAAGTTGTATATCTACACCCTGAAACAAAAGAAAAAGGGGAAGAAATAAATAAACAAATATCTAACAAAATGGATTTGAAGAAGAGTAAAGGTATTATATGTTGAACTTTCTCCTTCTCCAAGCTTCCATTCAATATTAGTATCACTACCCAAGCAACTTTTCTCCCAGAACATTCACCATACATATACTTACCCTCACACAAATTACTAAAAGTGACACAGGAGACCAAAACATCATAACTATTACTACATTACTTGAAACAAAAATTCATGGGTATTCATATATGATGGGAGGAAAAAACATCTCTTCAACCTTCCATGCTTATCAATTCATCACTTTCTTTTATTATGAAGACAAAGTCAAGTAATAAGAGACTTGAAAGTCAAATGCAAAGTTATCAGATTCAGTTATTCAGCATGCAGTGAAAAGTTTGCTTACTATCCAACCCTATAAGAAAAAAGTGGGATATTTTTAAAACTACTTATTCAGACAATTCTTGCATTTTTTTTTAAAGAAAAAATCCATGTAGAATCCGATTGACCAAGAAAACTAAAAGTAGCCCTGAATTTTCTTAAGAAATCAATACAAATATGAGGTTGGAAGGTCAATTTGATGTCTATCCAAAACACTTTTCAGGGTTGTGAAAAGAGAGTCGTTGTCTCCATAAAAGACATTTGTAGTGCCAAATCATGACCAATATACCAGGTAATCCAATCCTCTGGACTTCAAAACCAAGCATACAATTAAAATGGATACATAAATACCCTGGCAAAGCTAAGTCAACTGATTGAATATCATAACTTTGTGAGAAATTAAGTTCACAATAAATTTACAATGCTAATAAAACACAAAATGTCTAGCCATTAACTAACAAGTAACGAATAGACTCTTCAAGTAGTGTGTCCATAGGAAAGGAACATTAGTACCTGTCCTAATGCTTGTAGAGAGAGTGCTCGCAGAACTCCTTCTGCTAGGTCTACGGGTAAATTTCTCCTAAAATCAGAAACAAAGTAATGACAATTAAAGAAAGAAGATAATCATTTAGATTACAGTAATAAGTGAGACATTCCATTCATCGCACACATTATGCGCTAAATATGTAAAAACCTGAGTTCTGCAGGTAACTGTGGAAGAACATGTCTAACTGCACAATCCAGATACCCAGCCGCTTTTAAGAAGATATCAACCGAGGCTCGTCTGTTTTCTGTTAGCAGATAGCGAAAGGGAGATAATGAAAAAACAAATAAGTTAAGTATAGATCAGATAAAAAGGTTACGTTTGCTAGATAGTTGGTTATGATACTAGTAGACGTAGAAACAACTGTGAATACTTTGTATTAAGATAAACTTTCCAACACAGCATGTGTATTGCGTGCATGTCAAGTCCTAGTTATGGAAAAGATCAAAGCTAGGAATTATTTTCTTGATTAAATACTTTTTTAGCCAATTTTTACCCATTAATCAAATAGAAATATAATCCAAATAATAAATACCAAGTGAAGGGTCCACATAATTGATGTCTTTTTATACAAAAGCACATCCACCACACATAAAAAAGAAGAAACACGAATTTTTTGGAAACTTCAAGAATATTTCTTTTGTGTGTAACTATTTACCAACAGAAGAGTGAAGTGTTGATGTTGGGAGTGTCTCCAGTCTGAGGTCTAATCTGATCTATTCCAATGTATTTTTGCAGTTTGTTATATTAACCAAAAAGAGATTCAGGAAGAGGCAATAAATTTAATGACAGGGACCAAGTCTTTTGCAGTATTTCTACTACCTACCTTCTGATACTTTGGGCTGATGACCATCATTGGATGATGATCTTGGAAGCAGTAACAAGTTAGCCTGTGATAGTGATAGCATTGCCATCAAATGTAAAACTGACAACACCTCGTACCAAGCATTAGACATGGTTGTTTCCTGTAAAGATCGCCAATCATGTAATAAATCATGAGCATTTCCAATATAAAAGTAACTTCCACATCAAATCCAGAAACAAGTATGGGCTTTAAAAATAAAAAACGGATACCTCTTTGTCATCCTCTTGATTCACCCAAACAAATTGTACTTTGTACTGTAAATGGCTTCCTGAACCACAAACATAGGCAACAATAATCAATACTTGTCTCTCAGAGCGCATACATCATATACAAATGGACTAACAAACACAAGCTTTACCATCTTTAACTAATCCCAGAAGAACAGGCAAGTAATCTTCAAGAGCCTGCACAAGATCAGCAAGTGTTGAACCTCCTGCAGAAGAAACCAAACCATGCCGATGCATCAATAAGTTATTAGAGTAGTTTACTCAACATAAAATAATTTCATTGTTGTTAAAATTAAGTACTAACCATGCTGAGTTTTTCTTTTTGTTCTTGTAATTGTAGGACCTTCTTGACCAGCCATTACAACAATACGTGTTCTAAGAGCAGACAGGCGTTCCACTATATTCTTGGACAAATAATCACCAAGTGATTGAGCAAAATCAACAGGCTTAGGAATCCTCAAACCAGGAACATACACTGAAACTTCACCAATACTCCCTGGCCTCCTTCTATTTCCACCAGAGTCCTTTGGAGTTGACACCACACAGCCCATTTCCAAAGGCTCACTATATCTACTGAATGCTGGTACAAATAAGATAAAGTGAATCACCCCAAAAATCTCTATTTAAGTGACTATAGTGAGTTTCTATTGTCCATGACATCAAGCAGCAGAAACTTAAAAAATAAATGCTGAGGAAGGGATACATGCCAATGACAAAAAATTCAGTTCATTATATTAAAGTTCTAGAAAACACTTACAAGGAGGCTGAGAGATTAACACTAAAAAAAGACATTAACCTGACTAATTAAATGGCAAGTTGTCAGCCATCAAAAAAGTGGTAGTAGGTTACTCACGAGCACCATTACATTTAACATGTAATGGGACAGTCCACATCATTTTAAAATTGACAATGTTTTAGTCAGTAGCCTTACTTTTATATCCTTTTTTGGTTTGTTTACAGCAGCATTAATGATTCCCTCTTCATTATCCACTTCCTAAATAAGCCAAAACCTTCATAATCTTCATCCTTAACTAAAAATAAGCACTAAAGATTAATCTAACCAACGAACCTTGTCCTTTGCCCTGGCTGTTGACTAGTCAAGTCAAAAGTTCTGGTATTCTCTGCAGAAAAAATTCACAGGTAGAGACTTCAGTTTGAGAAAGAAATAGAGCTAAAAGTAACAACATCACAAGAACTGCGTGAGATATGACAAGTGGCGTCCGTATTCAACGTTTAACTGTGACAACAAGAGAAAAAGCTTCAAAAGGTTGCACCATGCTTACACGGTGACAACTCTTAAAGGTAAAGTAGCATCAACTAAAAGCTTTTATTAGATTCCTCATTTCAACAAGAAAACAGCTGAAACTCTTGTGAGTAAAGGGTTTCCAAGGAAAACCGAACAACTAAACAAGCAACAATTGCTGAAATACAGAGGAATATTCGCATTCATTCATCGTCATTTCATAACTTCCGTGTTCCAAATCATAAAAAAGCGTGTCTATTAACAGTTTCAGAATTAACTTCAAAAAAAAAAAAAAAGCCCCAGTAATTTAGTAATGTTCCAAAAATGGATAAGCTAACTCAAAATTGAAAGTTCAAAACTTTCGGAAACAATTTAGAGAAATGTTCCATTGATTTGATGCATAAACACAAGATATCCAAAAAAAACCCTTTCCCAGATTCACCCAAATATCAAACTCGAGCTTGGTTGACCCGATTTTCCAAATTGGGATAATCAAAAATACCCCCAAATAAAAAAACATTTTTTAGGAACAATTTTCAAAGTTGCAATCATTTTTTCTTTTCCTCACTCTTCCCAACCTTAAACTTATCACTTCCAACGAAAAAGGACAAACAGAAAACCAAGCCATATTTCCATGCTAATTAGTTTTTTACCATTAACAGCACAGTGGTGGCAAATCAGGAAGCTGAAGCACTCAATTGAACGCACAAGAGTGCCACTCAATTCAACTGAAAATCAAAGAAAGCAGAGATTTTGAAAGGTTCCCAGAAGCACAACCACCCTGAAGATGAAACTTAAGATCGCGGAACCAAAATTCAAAAGAATGGGACTCAAAGCTTTCGCTTCAAAGGGAGCAACAGAGACAGATAAAGAGACCCTTCCGCGGAAACAAAAGTAGAAAATTGTATTTTGATTTAATATTGGTAAACACTATTTCCATGTTTATATATATATACACACACAGAGTATGTTGTGTTGCATTCTGTGTACATACACACGTTAAGCATTCCTTCTAACATATACTCTCAGATAGAGACACACAAACTATAGTTAGAAAATGAAATGACATTATGTCGATTTATTCATTCCATTTCCAGTACTGTAAAAAAAATGGACACGGAAAATATTTCTATTTAAATTTTATAAATGCGTCATTTTATTATTATTTTTCATGTAGTTTTATAAAATTCGAGTTATTGATTATTGAATAAATAATATATACATGTTGACAGGTAAAATTTTTTACAATATTATCAGTCACAATTTTATAGAATAAAGTTCGTTAATTTGATTATAACCATTAAAAATCACAAGTCATATAAGGACATTTTTTTGCTGTTGTTTACAATTTTTTTAATGCATGCTTATCAACCTTTAATTATTTTAAACAAATAGATTTTGTATTTTAATTTAAAAAAATCTTTGTTGTTCTAGTAATCATTACCATCTATTGGAATTGTAAAAGTATAATGGTTACTTCAATAAATTAGATGTTACATCAATTCAATATTTCGTCAGCATAAATTTAAATGGTATGTAAGTTTAAATTAAGAGAAATAAATAAAATTATATGGGATTATTTTTTTAAATGTAAGAAGGGAGTATTTCACTAAAGTTGTAGTCCATTTTTTAAAGATATTACTAAGAATATATGTTTATTTCATAATAAATGTTTAAATATCAATATACTTATTTTACAACTTAAATATAATTTTCCAGTTCTTGTAAATATTATTTTATCTATTTTTTGCAAAAAAAAAAAACAACTTTGCTATATGTAGATTCTTGATTTTTTATGTTTTGTTCTTAAAATATTAACTATAACTAATATAACACTGAAAATAAAAAGCATTAATTAAGATAGAAGATTATTTTAGCTGTCTCCATTTTTAGGTTCCTACATATCCAAGTTCTATATATTTTTACCTTTGTTTGTTGATATAAGTTAGTACTCGTGTTGAAGCCTTAAGGTTAGGATAATAATAAATGATACAACAAAAATAATATATTGAAGTAGGTCATGGGTTTAAATTTTACATTAACATCAAATTAATATATAGGTAATTAAAATTTATTGGATGAATGAAAATTCAAGTTCTTACTCAAAAAATAATAATTAGTATACGATTTTTGTCCATGAAAAATAGATATGTTCCCACATGTGATGCTGCGTCTCAACATTGAACTAATTATAAGACGTAAAAAAAAAAAGAATTATAAGAGTTGGAAAAACTTTGATGAAATTGGGTGTTTGACCTTTAAAAATGTAAAATCCATTAATTATTAACACCCAAATTTAGTTTTAAGCTCCACGATAAGACAAATAAAATGTGAGCAGAACTAGAGAAAGTTACGGGTGGAGATAGTTAACAACAACAACTGATAACTAACCCAATTTAAAGCCTAATGGGTGAACCTTACATTTTAATTAACATAAATGGAACTTTAAATTTTAATGTTAAACACAAATTAAATTTAGATTCTTCCTAAGTCCATTCAGATACTTTGATTTATACTTCACCAACAACTTTAATAATCTTCCTATTTTATATAACTTGTTGTTTTAGGATGAATTACTGCATTTATTTATTTTAAATTTTGGATGATGCACCAGTTTCATGTTTAAAAGACATATACAATGTTAAGTGAAAAAATATAATTTAAATTACTTTTGTCTCAATTTATTTTAGATAAAAGTCAAAGAAAAATAATAGTTTATTTTAGAAACTTATCTCTCATTCTAGCAAATCATGTTAATAGCGGTCAATATTTCAACTTTAATTTCATTAAAAAAATATTTGAATATTGTTCACTTTGAATTTCCGTCAAATTTTATATTTAAAAGACATATTAAAACGTTAAGAAAAATATTTCAACATTTTAAATCAATTCTTTTTCAACGAAGTCTAAAAGAAACAAAGATTCATTTTCAGAATCTATATTTCATTCTAAGAAATGACGTCAATATTTCAATCTCAAATTCATTGTGATAACATCATTAGGTCAATCACCATATCTTTGTAGTATTCACTTTGGAGTTCTAAATTGTGTCACAAATTTATCTTTATAAAGTGTTTTTGAAATTAAAAAATGACTATTAAATTACTCTTAACCTTAACTCTTTAAATTATGTGAAACTATTAGATATACTAAAAAATATATAACTTCACACCAACTTTAAATGTATAACTTGAATCTTAAATTTCATGCTTAAATTAACCTTGTTCAATTCATTTGTTTTTATCATGTAAATACCTTTTAACCCCTAATAACATTAACTTGCAAAAAAAACAGAACATGTTTGACTAAATGTTGGTCTTGACTTAAATTTTGGTTCTTTTGAGTCTTGTTTGAGTTCAATCTTCAAAATGCTTGTACAAATTATGTTTAATAAGTCTTGTTTCAAAATGAATTTATAATAAAATGTAAGACTTTTCTATATCTTGAAAAAACTCCCTTTTTATTCCAAGTGTATAATACGTATATTTGTATATACACCTATATATATGATTTGTATTATAATTAACACAAAAGATAAAGTTTTCCAAAAATATATACGACTATTATCCACAGGTATAGCCATGAAAAGTTACACATGACAACTCACAAGCCTTCTTGTTTTTGTCAAACACAACATGTGATAAGGCATTGTGCACGTTACTTTCATTATATGCATTAGTGGTTCATTTTGTTCTCATTCTCAAATTGTGGTGTTTACATGAAGAAACTTGAGTGTTGTTGATTCTATGAAGAAAACGATGTCAAAGAAGATATAAGTTTATTTACACTAGGTTTGTTGTTAATTTGCAGTGGAAAATGCATGTGAGGGTAAGGGTAGGTAAAATATTCAAATTTTGAAATTCAATCTATAATAATCCAAATTTATAATTTTTAAGTACATTTAAATAAATTTATCTCAAATCAAAATTCATATTTTTAGATTTTAAATTAAATCCAGTTAATTGGATTTGGATTTGATCTTTTTTTGAATTTTGAAAATCCAAAATTAAGGGACGGTTAAGTCGAGTCAAGGCGGTTGAGGGACAAGTCGAAGGTCGACAAGAGACGGTCTTAACCGAAGGTTAATAGATTCAATCACGGTTGAAAGTTGGGTCAAGTCGTCCCTAACCAAAGATTGACTCGAGTCAATTACGATCGAAGATCAACTTAATTTGGTCGTCTCAGCCAAATATCAACCCAATTAATCGAAACCATAGGTCAATCTCAATTGAGTTGGACCTATCAAGTCGATAAAGGTCATCTTCAGTCAAATCAACCTAGTCAAATATCGACTAAAGTCAACTTTAACCAAAGGTCAACTAAAGGTAGTCTCAATCAAAAATCAACCCGCATCAATCCCAGTTAAAATTCGACTAAAAAGAGAGTATATATGAACTTAATAATATTAAAAATCTTAATTCATGATATTTTATGTGAAATTTGAAGTAATCCAATTTTTAGGTAATTCAACCTCTCATAAAATTATAGAATTTCAGCCATTTAAAATTTTGTTTGAAAATAACTTAACCTCTTAAAATTTCTTATCACGAACACACTATAAGACCAAATTTAAATTAAATTAAATTTATGTTGTATTATTACGGCTCTTTTTTAAAAATATTATTGTATTTGTTTGTTTTACTTATTATTTTGTCAACCTGTCATTGTTTAGTCAAACTAACCTGCTTATACTTGTCGTGTTTGCCAAAAAAGGAGAAAGCTAAAGAATATGGTGATTCACCAAAGAAAACTAACCTGAAAACTCAAGTGTTATTTCATTGGGGAACAACTTTTCATTTCAAGTTTCACCATATATGGTGATTACACTAAGAAAACAATTTATGATTATAAATAACCAATCTAGAGAGAGAAAAAAAAGAGTGATATATATAATGTGATTAGAAAAAGAAAAGGATAAAGAGAAATAAAATTAAACTTATAATTTTTACGAAAATCATATAGCATGTTGTTTTGGTAAGTAGTAAATTTGCACAACGTGTACGCACCGATTTATATTTCTCTTTGACAAACATGAAGATGGACCAATCTATTTGTTTAATGTTTAATGAACATTAAATGTAGTTATAAGGATTGGTTTGGTGCATGACCAAATCAAGTAAAATAACAATTGCACACCATGTAGGTTTAGGTCAAGGTGCTAGGTGGGGGGTGGAATATACACGAACCTCATTAAATGTTTAACTAATATATATTTTAACAATGGAATGAAACATGACTTGAGGTTAACATAAATTCATTGTGTGAATTTTTTAAGGTTGTTGGATTTGAGTATGGATTAGAAAAAAATATATGAAATAAACATGGAAAATCGAAGCTCTAATTAATCAAAGTATTGGTTGTTTGAGTCTTTATTTTGTCTCTTCTATTGTTTAGAGAAGGTGACATGTAATTACATTTTATTAGGATGTTCTGTCTCATATGTTTGGCAAAACTACTATATGTGGTGGGACACTCATGGTCCATTACCATTGACAACATGTGTTAACCATTTTTTTCAAAGGCTAATGGAGAAAATGTGCAAATGGTGTTATTATTTGGCTAGATATAATCTAAAACCGTGACTAGTATGTGTAGAAAATAGTTTTTCTACTTCAAGTTGAAGTTGTGATTTTATGTGTTGAGTGTAGAATCATAGTATGATTTTAGAGTGCAATATATATAATATTATTGTTATCTTTCCTTAATGTGATGGAATATTATATAGTAAGAAGGACACGTGACAAAGACTTTTTAGGGGGTTTTATGAGACATTTTGAAATATAATATATTGGTGTTTTTCTTGGGGTTTGGGTTGTTAGTAACTATTTATGTCCTTTATAGGTAAAAACATAATTATTTTATATATACACACGCATGCTTATTGTATGAATATGGTTTGAAATATTTTTAGTATCTCATTTAATATTTGTTTTCTAACAAAAAGAATTTGGGGGGACTAGAATAATAAAACTTGTGATTCCTATGCATATTTTGTCTTTATTTATATATATATATATATATATATATATATATATATATATATATATATATTATTGTCATGTAGGTTTAGTATTGATAAATAAAATATAGGTTAAATATAATATTTTTCATACAACTTTTAAACCGTTGAAGTTGAACATTAATATTCTAGAAAATTATTCGTAGAATTTTCAAAAAAAAATATATTTCAAGTATAACATTATATATTTATGAAAAGGATGATAATAAGTGGTATGATAGATTAAATATATAATTTAGATAACTTTAATATTATATTAAAAATTCAATTTTAATTCAATTTTATAAAATTAACAAATGTACTTATAAGTAAGATAATGTTAAGTATCATTATCAATCTTGGTATATTTCAAATATGACGAGACTCTGAAGTTCATTAATTATTTTGTTATCACATATAATTTATTAAATTAAAAAGGATATAAAAAGGGAATACATGATTATAAAAATAACATCTCACGAAACATAAAACAAATTATATTTATTATGAAAACAATATATAAATAAATACATAAAAAGTAAAATATTAAACTACTTATATTCATATTTATGAATCAATGTTAAAATAGTTACTTTATCTTTATGAATCTTTAAGTTGTGTATAAAAATGATATCATAAGTTTACATTTATAATATAAGTTATACTCTTCAATAAACAATTATGATTTGCAACATTTTTATTATTGATAATATTTTTCACTCTTGTATATTATAAGTTATTCTCTTCAATAATCAATCCATGATTTTCAACACTTTTATAATTAATAATTTATTTTTCAACGGGATGAAATACTATGACACAAAAAGGTGGTTACAAAACACGTGAAAGATCATATCTATCACTATTATAGTCATATTCGAATATCACAGTGTCTCTTTCAGATCTCATGTATATATAAGTACGTGCTAGCAACAAATGTCCATTAAATGTATTCTAAATGCAAACAATGTCTGGTAACAAATTTCATATCTAAACTCCAAAATAATAATAATAATAATTAAATTAAGGCTTATAAAATTCACAAATTTGGTTTATAACTTTTTTTCAACAATTGCAGTAACTTAATTTTTGACAAACTATAGTTTTTGTTTGCTATTTTTTTATGTAGTTTTGATCCATTGATTGTAGTTATCTATAATTTTATTCAAATTATTTTAGACTTGAGAGAGTGAAATTGAGAAAAACAAATATCACAATAGTAACTGTTTCATAAGAATGAAAAGAATAATTAGATAACGATTTAGTATAATTTTTAAAATTAGAAAACAAGTAAAGTCACATATAGTTAATGATTAAGAAATCCAAATTATATAAAAGTAAATTCAAAAGTAAAAATAGAAATTAATTAACAATATACAACTAAAATCACGGATTTTTTTTAAGAAAAAGGTTACAAAATTTATAAAATATAACCAACAAAATCATAATTAAGCCTCGATAAAATATACTTTTCAACCTAGTATAGCTTGTTTTTATTGGAGTCATTGACTTTCTTTTAACGATTTTCTGGAGTGGTTTTTTCCATACTAGTTTTCTAAATTAATTATATTAAACATAATAGTTTTCAAAACAAATTTGGATACAACTTTTTTTAGAAAAAAAAAAACTTTGATGATTTATTGATTAAGATATTTTGAAATAATAATAATGATAATACATATAATTTTAATTTTCAATAACTTCTAAAAGAAACAAAACTGCAGCAAATAATTAGATTTTTGTGTTTGGCAAGGGTATGTTGGTCCCAGACTCCCAATAATAGTTCATCCAACACCGTCCAATGCTGCTGGCTCTTCCACGTGCACGCACGTGTATCATTTTTTCACTGGCTCGCACGTGTTGCCATTGAAATGCACAATAAAACGACAAGAGTTGTTGCGCGAAACGACGGGCGTTGCGGGACACGTGGAGCAGCACATGGCGTTTCAGTTTTCAACGAAGCTACGCTTTTACGTATCTTTGCCTGGTCCAATCAGAGAAAAACACGTGGAAGAAACAAAAGTGTGAGTTACGATGGTTGTGAACAGTTTTTTGGTGGGTCAGGAAAATCGTGTTGAGTGGTGAAGAAAGAAGACATTAGGGTCCATTGCTAGTATAATATTTTTAAATAATTAAATGAATTAATAGAAAGATGGATAAAAAAATATCAGATGCTTTTAGCAATTTTGTATAGACTCTAACATAAACATTTTCAAGACACCAAAATTATATTACTATCTAATTATGCATTATCATATATGGTTAAATTTCTGATATATGTAAAAAAAATCCGAATTATGTAACAACTTATTAAAATAAATACATGTCTATAATTATTTTTAATTTGTTGACATAAGAAAATGACAGTGATAAAGTATTTAAACTGAACAAATGGTAAGATGTTACGACATTAAAATTAAGAACTTAAAATAGTAATGTTGATATCACACTCACAAATCACAAATCACACACCACCGTTTTTAAACAATCTTCAGTTTATTTTAATAAAGTTTCGAAATAAACAAAACTTTTTTAGTATATATAAACTTTTCATGTTTTAAAATTGTTATTATCAATGTATTATTAAGGAAGGAATACAATTTGAATAATTAAATAGGTCCAAGTTCCCCCAAAATTATAAAATTATAAAATACAACATTGTCATTTATGCTTCAGGGTGTTGAGCACCAAGCTCTCTCATGAGCGCCACTTTTTGCAAAGGGTTTGGCTTTGAGTGCTAATAAGGTCGTTGAGCTCCAATTTTTGTAAGTTATGTGACGCTAAGCATTACCATTGAGTATCAGTTTCATTATTTGTTTTGTTTTGCTTTTTAGATAATTTTGGTAGTTTGTTGGTTAATATTATTTATGTTTACTACCTTAATGGTTGATTGATTTATGGATAAATATGCATGAGTATAGTGATGTATGAAAATGTGATGATGATGATGATGATGAGCTTGTTCATGGGTGTGAGCATGTATGATAATGATGTTTAAGGAATTTCAAGGAAAAATACTTCGTGGTGGTGGCTTAGAGTACACATTGTCATAGGAAAAGCATAAGGAAGTATCATAATACTCTAATATTCATTCACATCAAATAGAGTAGAATGAGTTATGTGGTGAAAGTGACAAGAAGTTTTGGTCTATGGACTTGTTTGGTCCTAAACGCGAAAGGAATTAACTTTGTGAGTAGTATGATGATAACCCTTTTGTTTATGACTATGTAGAGCGTAAATACTACTACAAATGCACTCCTCCGGTGATCTCCTATGTTAAGGGCATGTATATGGATAATCGAGTCTAGAAGAGTTTGGTGATATATAGGATTTTGTAAATATATATATTTTGATAATAAAATGGTGTAGTATACTGTGAATATAAATACACATGTACTTCTTTTCGGCTAGCTTACCCTTGCATTTGTTGGTTGTTGTGTTTTATTTTTCCTCTTTTACGATGATATCGATGTGAGCAAATAAAAGTACAGGTATAGAGATATTTCTAGAGAATGAAGAGTCAACTTATAAAGTTGGGAAATGCTTTGAGAGAATAAATGATTAAATTTTGTTATAAGACTCTTTTTAGTATAATGAGCTATATAAATGCTATATTTATATAGTTTTATCTTTGGTTAGACTTTATTAATTTATTTTATACTTTGAATTATCTGTTTTAAATATTATTATAAAATGTTTTATTTTATTAATTTTATGCTAGTAAGATATGATGTTATGATTGTCGAAAATGTATGATTATATAATATATATTATATTGTATAACTCTCACTTTGTTGATGGAGTAACTTTATCAAACACTTTCCAATTTTTCAATTTTCGACTAGTTTTGAAAGTTTCAACTAACTTTTCAATTTTTAACTAATTTTACAAATTTGCCTTACTACATAGAAAACAATAAGAAAAGAAGCTATAGGGTCAAATTTAACGAAATACGACGTATTACAGTATTTAAAAAAATAAATTTAGTCGAATTTAAATAAATAAAGAAAGAAAATTATAAACATATAAGGAGAACATTTATATATTATTGCAAATTGAATAAAAGGAAAGAACATGTGATTAGTCTGAAAATAAAATAGATCAGCTTTAATTTAAATTGTGACGTATATTGTGAAAAATGAACCAAATATTAAAAATTAAGTATTATGAAAAATAATATGGCAAATTCGATCAGTTACGTAAAAGTAAGAACTTCACTTCATACATAACTTTTGTGTAAACGCAAAAACAAACGCATAAATTCTTAGAAACACGTTACCAAAACTTATACACTGAAATAATTATCTAAAATAATTTTCTTTTGCGATAGTAATTGAATATAAATATCTCTTTACATTATTTCTACAATGTATTAATTGTGTTAAACTAATGTTTTAATTGATCGAGTTCTATGTCTGTAATATAATATAATATATTTTTTTTGGTTTGTTTTTCTGATTGATGGGATTACACACGGTATAGAAATGAAATTGGAAAAGAGGAAATGAATGGAGTGAAGTGAAAAAGGAATTGCACAAAAAAATGAAAGAAAAGGCTTAAGCCCATTAACAAACATGGACCTTGCCTTAAACTCTTTCTTTTCACACCTCCTTTGTAATTTGTATTTTGCACCCGTTCTCTCCTCTTGTTCTTCTTATCACCTCTGTCACACCCTTTTTCCTCTTTTATTTGTCCAAAATGTTCCCCCTATTTTTTTCACTATGCAAAAGAAATTTGATTTTGTTCCTTCTGTATGCTTGACACACAATGAAAAGAGAAAAAAGGAAAAAAAAAAACTTTAGATTTAAACTTCAATTTAATGAAACTCGTTTTGGTTCCTTGTTTATTTTTATGTGTTTACACGTCTTACTAACTTTTAGAAAAATCTCGAGAGAGAAAATACCGCTGCATTTTATTAATTTGAAAAAAAATAAGTTTTTCTTATCACACATTAGTGAATACAAGTACAACTATGTAAATTACCGAATTTTTTTAATAATAATTAATTATAAATATAAATAAAATGTTTGCAATATCTTTTTGTCGAACTCATTTTTTGGTTTATACTTTTAAATTCGTAATTGTCTTTCAACCATTTAAAACATACGAAATTAATCCCGTATATTCTTAAAATTAACTATAGTTTTTATTGTTACAAAATTAAAAAAGAGATCGACATTACATATTTTTAAAATTAAAAATCAAATCAATCCATTTAAAAATACTCATACTAAAACTGAATTTAGTAAATGTAAGTTCCATTGCTTTCAGCTTATGAGTTTTGGGTCTGGCCTTTTCGTAGGTCCAAGGTCAGCCTAGTAGGGGACTCCCAATACCCCTTGCAGCTCATTCACTCTGCACTTGTTTCCTTTCAGAAGACTGTCTCCCTCCCTCAAACACCCTTGATTCCAGCTAGAGCTCTGCTAGGGCATAAGTTCCCTTTCTTTCGTACTCTCAGGTAAGTTGAACTTCAACTTCATCCTTCCTCTTTTCCAGTTAAAAACTCTGGTTTTGTCTTAGGTTCTCTCTAGTACCCCATTCTCAACTCCGTGAATGTCTGTTTTTAGCTCTGGAGCTTGCTCCAGTACTCTATTGCTCTTGCTTGGGTTACCACTCTCTGTGTTAGTATCCAAAAAGGTAAGGGAAGCTAGGGTTTACGTTTTTCTAAGCATTTTGATTATTTCTGGACTGTTCTTGTGTCTTTGGGTCGAAAATTTTTGTTGGTGGTTGTATGAAAATGGTTGTTGCGTGTGTATGTTTGACTGAACGAGGAACTGCATAAGCAAACAGGTGAGAAACATGCTAATCTCGCCCAAGCGAGTGACCCTCGCCTAAGCGAGAGTAGCAGGGACTCACCCCTGGATTCCAACTCGAGTGTCGCCTAGGCGATTGGTTTTAATTTTTGAGCGAGGCGCAGTCTCGCTGTCGCCAGAGCGAGAACCCGCTGGAACCTTGCAATGGCCACTGTTGAGCTCTCGCTTAGGCGAGAAAGGGTCGCTTGAGTGAAAGGAACCCTTTCGCCTGGGCGAGGACCTTTAGCCTGGGCGAGAATCCTTGACAGGGGCTGTTGTTTTGGCTAATGTGGCTTCAAGCTTGTGTAAATTCTTTTCCTTGCTCATAGTATGTGGTTATGCTTGACATGTATGTTTGAATGGGGTTGGAATGAAAGTATTATTATGAAATAAGTTATGATTTTGTTGGATTGAATATTGGTATGCATGTGGAGAGCATGAAATGAGAAACATGATACAATTGTTGGAGGAATTTCATGAGAATTGGGTGATTTGTAAGGCATGTGGAATGTGTTGGGAAGGGAGTTTCATGGGAAACTCTTGGTGATATATATATATATATATATATATATATATATATATATATATATATATATATATATATATATGCCTAGTGTATATCTTGATATAGGAGATGTCTAGATAAAGGAGGGTATCCTGAACTCTAATAATTGTTGACGCTCACATAGAGCAGAATGATTAATGTGGTGAGAGTGGCAGGAGGTCCTAGTCTTGGGACATATTGGGCCTAAGACAATAGAGGATTAACCCTGTGTGTGGTTGGGTGATAACTCCTTGCGTCTAGACTCTGCAGAGTTTAGAAACCAACACAGATGCATACTTCCTTTAGAATTATATATCAAGAGTATGATCCGGATATCGAGTCGTAGTAACTTGCATTTGATTGTTCTCACATGATCTGAGTGTTTTGTATTTAATTGTTAATAACTTGCTTTGCCTTGTACACGCTCTATAATTTGTTAAAGATATTTTACACTAACTTACCCTTTTATCTTCGTGTTGTGCTTGTCTTGTTTTCTCTTTTGTGATGATCACCTTGTTGGTGGGAGCAAATGGGAAAAATGTTGAAGGTGGACCTGATGGTAACAGCGCAACGGAAGTGTAGTGGGCCTTGTCACCTTTGGTTTTTGGGAGCAGTTTTATGGCCTTAGTGCCTTTTGTCATTCCTTGCTCTAGAAGTTTTGCTTTTGTATAACTGCTGAACCCTGTGGATTATGTTTTGTTAAAGGCATGTATGATAGATATGCCTCAATTTCTTTTAAGTACTTCTCGGATGATTGTAATTGTAAATCCTTATGTGTATTGTTTATCTGATGACTCTTTTATTCCTATAATTATGCAATGCTTTATTTAGTAGATTGTTCTATTTAAATGGAATATATATATATATATATATATATATATATATATATATATATATATATATATATATATATATATATATATATATTAATATATATATTAAT
>Ga0214542_1004824_pt1 | contig 26318 bp, 13 predicted proteins | sample CNSS1metaG_FD_160096 | JGI IMG/M metagenome (GOLD analysis project Ga0214542, IMG submission 160096) | Root nodule microbial communities from cowpea collected in UCLA plant growth center, Los Angeles, California, USA - CNSS1 | ecosystem: Host-associated > Plants > Roots > Nodule | place: USA...
AAAAAAAGATATCCACAACAAAAATGGACAGATGAACGACAAATCTCAGATGCATGTCTTTTTAAGCGTCAGTTGAAGCCTGTAAACAAAACAAACATGATGAACAGAAGAAGATGAACAGATGAAAGGTAAGAAAAATAGAAAAAGCATCTCCAGACTCGATGTTTTTGCTGCTTAAAAAAGAGGTTTGTGGTTGTACTCTTCATTTCAAGCATTTACACACTGAAAAATAAGATCAAGCAAAAAAACCATTAGATCTTTGTAAAAAACATAAAGAAAAATACCAGTTAGCTTGAGAAACCAAAAAAAAAGATATCCACAACGAAAATGGACTAATGAACGGCAAATCTCAGATGCATGTCTTTTTAAGCGTCAATTGAAGCCTGTAAACAAAACAAACATGATGAACAGAAGAAGATGAACAGATGAAATGTAAGAAAAATAGAAAAAGCATCTCCAGACTCAGTTTTTTGCTGCTTAAAAAAGATGTTTGTGGATGTACTCTTCATTTCAAGCATTTACACACCTGAAAAATAAGATCAACCAAAGAAACCATTAGATCTTTGGAAAAAACATAAAGAAAAATACCAGTTAGCTTGAGAAACCAAAAAAAAAGATATCCACAACAAAAATGGATAGATGAACGGCAAATCTCATATGCATGTCTTTGTAAGCGTCAGTTGAAGCCTGTAAAGAAAAAAAATGATAATGATGAACAGAAAAAGATGATCAGAACAAAGTTCAGAAAAAAAATAGAAACCATCTCCATAGTCTTTTTTTTGCGAGATAAAAACAAATCGATGAAAAGAAGAAGATGAAACCATGATCGATGCGGAGAAACAGAGACAGAGAAAGAGAGAGAAAGAAGTGAGAAGGCGGTGCTAGAGAGAATGAGAAAGAGAGAGAAAGAAGAAAGAAGGCGGTCGCAGAGAGAATGAGAAAGATAGAGAAAGAATTGAGACAGAGGAAGCTGAGAAGACTGAGGAAGAGAGAGAAAGAAGTTTTAATTAAAACTTTCGATTTTAATTTCTTTTCCATTTTTTTTAATACTTCAAAATGCTGAGAGAGTGACACATCAGCGTTTTTACCTTTTGTAGATAAAAATTTGAATTGTGAAGTAGGTCAGATATATTATTCAATTGAAAATGTTGTCTTTTGTTAGTTCCCAATTGTATATAGTAATAGATATATATATATATATATATATATATATATATATAAAAGATTTTATACAATTGACACCTAATAAATCTTTTCCCATAACATAATATGATAATATCATACTAAATATATGTAAATATATACCCTGCCATTCAATACATGATATAAAATTCTATATTTATCTATATATAGATTCCAACCTTGTTCACGTGGGAATTTTTGTTTTCAATCCAATATCCTCCTTGTTAAAATTTCATCCAGAACTCACTTAACTTTTGCTCCATTTTTTTTTTCACGATACATTTGCTAAAGTGTAAAAGCTTAATTTTTAATCTAAAAATTTAGGCACTAAGATAGAGAAACTGAAAGAAAAGCCAACGTAAAAGTGTCTCATCCAAAGTTTACTTTACATACTAATAAAGTAAAGATTAAAGGTTGGTTTTTGATGTTTGCACCACAACCGTAGATGACAGAGCCATATGCATGCCGTGATTCCTCCAAACATACACCAAGCTATAATAATCCCAGGGAAAAGTGAAGGAACTACTTGATTCACGTGGGTCCTTGCAAATGGATCTCGGTCCCACCAGTACCCAAAGAAGAATGGGTTCATATGGCCTTGGCTTTCATAAAAAGAAACACATGGTTGTAGAGAAATGAAATGAAGAAAGGAGGACAGACTTATGGTCGTCCCTCAAATTGGTTGCACCTAAAATCAAGCCCGACGAGACTCGATGATTCGTGACTCTGCATACGAAAGGCAAACTATGCACACTCAAGCCGAGTTATCTCCAACAGAAGAACCTACCATTGCATTGTGGTTACGTTAATCTCACAAATGCAGATTTCCTACAACTCAACTACCGCGAACAAGGCTACCCTTATTCCCAAAAGGTGTTCACATTGATATTCTCCTAGGGTTTGCTCTACCCCTTCATATTCAAGCCAAACCAAAGTTTAGCAAAAATAAAGTTTAATTTGGGTTTCCAAGGTTTGAACCCACAACCATGCAATGTCAACTCAATGTCAAACCATTTAGCCAATTCATATTTCATGCTAACAAATATAATCCAAATATCATATTATTCCACAGCATGATTAACATATATTTAAAACAATAACAAATAATAACACAAAATTGGCATACATAAGACTTGAACCCAAGTCCTCTCACACAATCAAATACTCTCAACCACTTGAACTAATACCTTTCCACGTCATACTAGTAAGAATTTAATGTCATAAATGCTCTTCCCACCCGCATTTGAAAGATAACAACCAATCTTTGATTTGTGTGGACTTTATTAGGTTTGTATCGTGGCCAAGGCTAGGGGTATGGAAGTGAATGATAGTAAAGGCCCGAACAAGTGATGTGAGGGTTGTTTTAAACAAGGATCTTTGAATAAGGTTTCATTCAATATTTATTTGACTTCATTTCGTTCACCTTTTTTTTCTTTCTATATTTTGACATTTTATTCTCATTTTTGATATTTTTTTTTTTTTTTTTCTATATAACTATGTCATTTCTTTCTTTTTTTATATTTTTGTATTGGTGAACTACAATTCGAATGAAACAAATGAAACATTATGTCAACCCTAAGTGGGAGGGTGATCCTTGTTTAGGGTAATTTGAAAGAAAGTTTTTGGAAGGCTCAAATTGGGTAGCAAAGGATAATTACTTTTGTTTTTTTTGGATAAAGAAACATGGTCACACATCATTTCAAAACATGATTGTTTTTTCTAAAAATAATTAATTCATAGGAAAATAATTGATTTCATCTTACAGGATGCCCCTTGTTTGGTTCTCTTTTTTCACTTTTTTTTTTGTCTTATTTTTTGCCTAGATTGTTCTTCAAAGTTGTTAGTCTAGCGAACTTTTCTTCCCTTTGTATTTTTTGTGTGTTCAAAGAGTTTCTTGTAATCATTTTTAAGGCATGTGTCCCCGTTATGATAATTCTCCATGAAAAAGAAAACAAGGTTTATGGTGGAAGAGAGATGGAAAGGAAGATAGATTTGAGCAATTTCATGCATGCAAGATTAGATGGGTATTTCAAAAGAAATGATAATAAACAATATTTTATTTCTTTATTAAATCCACTGATTTGACCAAAGAATGTTTTATTATTTACTCATTTTTTGTAAGAAATATTCCAAGAAATCATTGACAAGCAAAATGGGAAATAATTTGAATTTATTTTAGTGCAATTTTTTTTGTTTTGTTTTTTTTATAAATTATAAAAATGCATGTTGAAACTATGAACAAACTCTAGTTGGGGTTCTCACAATGACCACTTGGGAAGTACATCCACTGTGATACTGCTACACAATCCCCTCTAATTCTAAGCAACTAGGACCCGAGTATAGGAACACACTCATGTAATGAATAAAATGTGTGTGTGTGTGAAGGGAGAACACAATGTATACCCAAACCCGCACCTAGCAATTATTCCAAATACAAAAATAAAGAAGAATATACACATACAATTATTCTAAATATAAAAAAAAGATTAAAAGAAACACATACCCAAAAAAAATGAGAAAGAAAACATATGCAAAAAAACCACATCAATTTTGCAAATCCAAATAAATGGTTTGACTCTCTAGCATCCCCAATGGAGTCGCCATCGATCGCAACCGAAATCGCAACAAGACAGCGAACCAAAAATAAAATTTGTAAAAACAGACATTGGAGTCGCCACCATAGTTATTATAGAAAATTATGGAAAACCATAAAAAAAAACAAGGTCTGCGAAAAACCAGATTTTGGGTCCGGGAGTCGGTTACGCGTGGGGAAGGTATTAGCACCCCACAACGTCCGTCCTAAGACGGTACCTTTAATTAAATGTGCAAAAGTTATGTGGTTTTTTCAAAATATTTAATTTTCCCCAAAAGTATTAATAAAAGAATGTACAAAAAACAACAAAACTATTTCTTTCATTTTTTGGCCCGACGAGGATTAATCATCGCTCCTACGTATCTCCATGTGAATGAAGAATCAGGGTTACGTAGTTCTTTTTGAAAAATCTATTTGGAAAATTATTTGAAAATGATTTAATTTGTTTTATAATTTTTAAAATCTTTTTATTTAAATTTTAGTATTATTTTAAAATTGGTATCACGCGACGTGAGCGGCCGGATAGACACTTCAAATAAATTATTATTTTTTCTAATCTTTTATTTTTTATTTTTTTAATCATTTATAAATTTTTATTATTTTTTTAAATTTATTTTAGAGTAGTTGTGGATGTCATTACGACATGAGCAACCAAATAGATATAAAAAAGTAAACAAAGAAAGTTATGTTTTATTTTTAGATCTATATATTTTTAGAAAAAGCAAAAGTCTAAATTGAATGTCATGCGACGCGAGCCGCCGGGCAGACAATAAAGAAAGGGAAAAAATATTTTTTATGATAAAAAAAGAATGAAAATTGAAAAAAACTAAATCAAAAGCTGAAAGAGTTGAGAGTGACGTACCTTAAAAAAATGTCAATATCTCCTCACCTTTTCTCTTTTCTTTTTTGTTTTTGCTTCCTTTTCTAATTTGTGTTTGTTTTTCCAATAGAGATAAAGACGAGAGGTGTCTATGTGGGTGATAATGAGAGGAAGAGAGAGAGTGTAAAGAATGTTTTTTTTTCTACCTCCTTCAATATGTTTTTGTTTAAGAGAGATCAGAAAGGAGGTGTGTATGTGGGAGTGGTGATGGGAAAGAATTAGAGAAATGGAGAGAATTTTTTCCAATCTTGACAGAGTGCATATTTATACTCACACATTGCAAAATCAATGTAATCTCAGCCTTAATTGTAATGAACAATATAAGGAATTGGTCATGATAGCAGCAAATTATGGGATCAAGTCGCAGCAAATCAGAGCACAAAATTTATCATCATCAGTACCAAATCATAGCACAAAATCAATCCCAATTAATAATATTGATTCTTACCATTTGAAGAGATATTGCTTATAATTATTATTATATAACTAATTTCTTTAATCAGGAACAAAGATAGACAATATTTGAGTTATTGAGCTCATGAGAAGGTATGTGATAATTAAAAACAAATTGGGTTCTTCCTTCTTTTTTGCCTTTTTTTTCTTTTTTCCATCTCTTTTTTTTCTCTTTTTTTCTAAATTAAAGTTTGAAAATATTTTGAAAACAATTATTTCACCTTTTACCCTTAACTAAAAACATTTTTTATTTCTTTTTTTATTTTTATTTTTTTGAAAATAAATTTATTCACCCGGACGAAATTGAGTGTGGACAGACATGGTTTACTATAGTACACTAGTAGCAGATGTTATTTTCATCCATGTTGCGGCAATGATTTGGTTATGAAATGTGTACTTTTATTTGCTATTGAAGTGTGAAAAGAGTTTATTGATGTTGAGTGTTTGAATTTTGCTTGACAGCTTGATGAAAGAGTTTACCCTTGCCAGGATAATGGCATTGTGTTAACCAACTTAACTCTAAATCATGAGCATAGCTTTCTTCTCAATGTCAGCAGAAACAAAGGAGAGAGAAATTCATCACTTTACTCATGGTTCATTGGTGAGCTCAATTTCTTTCCTTTCTTCTCAATGTCAGCACAAACAAAAGAGAGAGAAATTCATCACTTTATTCATGGTTCATTGGTGAGCTCAATTTCTTTCCTTTCTTCTCACCCCCATTTAAGTTTAATTCTCTAGTAATAATGTTAGGGTAAACTTAAATTAGGAGTTATTGAACAAACTTTATGAGTGGTTACATTTGTGATGTTTTAGGAGAGCAAAAGTCAAAAGTTTAATGTGTTATGTTTCGGATGTTAATGGTGATTAGTGTTATGTTTTTGTAATAATTGGAGATATTATGGCTTGGAGATGAAAAGCCAAATGTAAGTCCTGTAAATTGTAGTGTCTTGCTCATATGAAATATACTAGTGAAGTAAATCATATTTTCAGAAATAGAGTGCCTTTGCTAACAAATAATACTAAACTTCAGTAAAATCCCTTTGGGGTTTTGTTAATGATTTTCTTTTTACTAAACAGATACAATACCCCCAACTGCTGCCATTACTTGTAAACAGAGCCATACAAATGGAAAAAGGATACCAATTGATGTCACATTCAGTGAACCGTGCACTGGACTAGGAGGATTTCATTGCATAAACTCATCAAACTGTGATGTAAGTTGGTTTCCAATGATGAACATTGTGTTAAAAGTATCTATGGTGTTTGCTATGTAATTTTCCTTGAAAACGTTGACAACATTTTCATTGTGGTTTAACATGCAAGATTATGGTAGCTGGTCTTGCCCAAGTGGATGCATCTTCTTTACAAACTATTAGACCAGGTACCAAACACAACCTTGAAGTGATTATCTCCTCAGAAGTTACCTATGGATGTGTAGTAATCACAATGGTAGAAGTTTCTTGGACTTCAACATTCCTATAAGAAACTCAACTAAACAAGTTCTAAATGCACTACATGTTAACTATGTTGTTTTAACTCCTCTCCATGGTAGAAGCAATGGAGCCCGCAGATTTAGTTTTGAAGTAAGAGAGAAAGTGTTGTTTGAGTTTGATATACTTATACAGTTTTCTTACCATGAACATTGGTAGAAGTCATATGCTAACAAAATTAGAAGAGGAATTGAAAATTTCTTAATATTTCATTCCTTTTTATTAATTAGCTTCGTTTTGTAGCTCAAGAACACGTTAAGAATTGAGATTATGCAGTTGAATTACAAGTTGCATCCATTCTTGGCAGTACAGGCACTCTTGTCTCTCATGTTTCTCCTATCACATTCCTTTATGGTATGCAATAACTTGTACTTGCTAATAATCATTTCTCTTAATAACTTTAACTTTAAACCAAATCCTAATCTTGTTGTAGATTCCATGAAACCCAAGGTGGTACTAAGGACTATTGACAAACAAGTCTCTCTGGATAAACACTCTTTGTATTCAGATTTGTTGTGTATTGAAATGAATCACTACATGGTCCTTTTATAGGCCTTTGTACATGACCCTTCAACTACATTCATTAAATATAACTACTACCTAACTCATAATTAATGAACTCTATTGCATGCTTAATCATAGCTAGACCCACTCTCAACCTTTTGCAATCTCCTAAACAATTAATATAGCAACTTCCAACTATCCACATTTAAGTTACCTAACAAAATTCCCATATAAACTTAAATGCTCTTCTTGTCCTTCATTCCAAGTATCATCTTATTGTTCTCGAACAGAGAGGATGGCAGCGGCTTTGTAAACATATCTGCAGCTTGTGCTTGACTTTCGACGTGCTCCAACTCTACATTTCCTTCTTTCACTTGTTCTCGGATGAAGTGAAAACGAACATCAATGTGCATGCTTCTCTCATGATTGACCAAGTTCTTTGCCAATTCAATGGTTGACTTGTTATCAACTCGGATCACAGTCCCTTTTTCTTGTTTCAATTCTAGTTTTCTTAAACGGTTTCTAAGGCAAACTGCATGGCAAACACTCCAGGATGCTGCAACGTACTTTACTTCACATGTTGATAGTGTTACAATGGGCTGTTTCTTTGAAAGCCAGGTGAACGTTGTGCTCCCCATTATTCCCCGTGAAGATAAGATCATCAACATAAAGGGCAATGAACATCACATCTTCTCCTTTCTTCTTTATGTAAAGAGCATGTTCATAAGGGCACTGCTCATACCCATTCTTCTTGAAGTAAGTGTCGATTCTTTCATTCCATGCTCGTGGAGCTTTCTTCAGGCCATAAAGTGCCTTCTTCAATCTCAGGACTTTCTTCTCTTCGCCTCTTCGCATGTATCCAAGTGGTTGTTCAATATATACTTCCTCCTCCAAGACTCCATTCAGAAATGCTGACTTCACATCCATCTGCAAGATTGTCCATCTGTGTTGAGCTTCTAAGGAAATCAACAACCTGATTGTTTCCATCCTTGTCACTGGAGCGAATACTTCGTCATAGTCTATTCCTTCCTTCTACTTGTACCCCTTAACTACAAGTCGAGCTTTATATCGCTCAACTTCTCCTTCAGCGTTTGTTTTCTTCTTGTACACCCACAATAGGCCGAGCTCCTTTGGGCAGATCGGTTAGCTCCCATGTGTTGTTGCATTTGATTGCTCTGATCTCTTCATTCATTGCCATTTGCCACTTTTCCTCCTGCACGACCTCTTCAAAGCTCAAGTCTTTCGAATCTGCCAAGAAACATACAACATATACTTTGTCATTCGAGTTATATATGTCTTGCAAGCTTTGCGCTCTAGGCTGTAGAGGTTCATCTTCTTCATCAAAAGTCTCATGATCGCTCAAAGTTGGTGGTGTATCTACTTCCAAGCTTCTAGACTTCTTCTCCGAGTTGTTTCACTTCCACTCGCTCTCTTCATCAACTTGAACATCTTGGCTCATAATCACCTTCTCGTTCAGCTTAGCATGTGGACATCTATTTTGCACATAGATGGCACATTGCACTACTTCCACCCAGAACTCCTTAGGCACGTTCTTGCTTTTCAACATTGTACGAACCATGTCAAGTATGGTTGGATTTTTCCTCTTAGCTATTCCATTCTGTTGGGGTGAGTATGGTGCTGTCAGAAATCTCCTTATTCCTTGGTCCTCACAATACTTCATGAGCTCAGATGAGATGAACTCGTCTCCTCATTCAGACCTAACAGATTTGATAGGCATGTCGGTCTCCTTTCCAACCATTGCTTTGAACCTTTTAAACACTTGGAACACCTCGGATTTCTCCTTCAAAAAATACACCCATGTTTTTCTTGAAAAATCATCTATGAAAGAAATGAAATACCTTTTCCCACTGAAAGATTCAGGGGTAATTGGTCCACAAATGTCTGAGTTCTTCCTTTGCCCGGTACTCGGCAGTCCTCGAAAATGAGGTCCTCGGATGCTTCCCGAGCACGCACTCTTCACAAAATTTCTTTTCAAACTCCGCAGTCGGGAGTCCTCGCACCATCTCCTTTTTCACCAACTCGACCAACCCACCAAAATGTAAGTGGCCAAATCGGAAGTGCCACATCATAGCTTCATCCTTCAGGTCAAGTTTCAAGCACCTCTCTTGGACTATTTTCAAGTCCAGCTTGTACATCCTATTCTTCTTCATCTCTACTCGGGCAATCAATCGATCTGACTTGTCTTTCAAGTATGGTACTCGGTCTTTCATTAGAATCGAGTAGCCTTTCTCCATCAGCTGGCCCATGCTCAATTTGTTGTTCTTGAGATCGGGTACATAGTACACATCTCTAATTTCTCCAACTCGGTTGTTCTTCTACAGGTATCAAATTGTACCCCAGCCTTTTACTGCCACCTTGGATGCATCTCCAAATGATACGTGTCCAGCGTCAACTTTGGTGAGCTCCTTAAAAAAATTCTCGTCCCTACACATGTGGTTGCTTGCTCCTGTATCAAGGTACCAAACTGAGTTGTCAGAACAGCTCGGACTTAGCTCAGCACCTGATCTCCTGGACATCATCAATATTCCTTCTTCCTTAGCATCCTCAGAAAGGAAGTTTGTTTCCTTCTTACTTTCAGATCGGCAGTCCTTTGTGAAATGTCCAACATTCCCACAATTGTAACATTTGACTCCTGAGTAGCAATCTTTAGCAAAATGACCATACTTACCACATTTGAAGCACTCAACTCCTGAGTTGTTCGAATGATCTCCTCGGCCTCTACCACCACGACCTCCACCTTGTCCTCGGCCACGCCAGTTTTGTTGGCCGACCTGTTCTTGACTTCTTCCATATCCTCCTCTGCCTCTAACACCTCGGCCTCGAGTGTTTTGAGTATAAGGAACCTTCTTCTCCCTAATGGTTGCCTTTGCTTGGAGTGCTTGATCAAGGGACTCCTCCTTCTTCTTCCTTTTTCGTTGCTCATGCGCTTCAAGTGACTCGGCAAGCTCTTCCACCGAGAGCATTGTCAAGTCCTTGGATTCCTTTATTGCGCAAACTATATTCTCGAAGTCGTCAGTTAACGACCTCAAGATTTTCTCCACCACTCGATAAGCGGGCAGTGTCTCTCCATTTCTACCGAGTTGATTCGCTACGGTCTCAACTCGGGAGACGTACTCGGCAACCCCTTCATCTTCCTTCATCCTCATCCTTTCAAGCTCGCCTTTGAGAGTTTGAAGCCGAACTTGCTTCACACGGTTATCCCCTTTGTATGCCTTCTCCAAAATACCCCACGCTTCTTTTGAAGACATAGCATTTGCTATCTTCTCAAAGCCGGAGTCATCAACAGCTCGGTACAACACATATAGAGCCGTTTGTCCTTTGCTCGTGTTGCTTTTAACGTAGCAAGCTGGGTTATCGTCATTTCTCCAATATCCTCTAGTTCTTGGTGCCCATTTTTGACCACCTCCCATACTTTTTGGGAACCAAGGAGAGCCTTCATCTGCAGGCTCCAGTTATCATAGCTGACGCCTTTTGATAACTTTGGCAGGGGCATGCTATTAGCTAAGCTGGCCATCTCTATCAAACTCTCTAACTCACTCAAACACTTAGGCTCTCAAGCTCTGATGCCAATTTGTTGACAAACAAGTCTCTCTGGATAAACACTCTTTGTATTCAGATTTGGTGTGTATTGAAATGAAGCATTACATGGTCCTTTTATAGGCCTTTGTATCACCCTACTACATTCATTAAATATAACTACTATCTAACTCACAGTTAATGAACTCTATTGCATGTTTAATCATAGCTAGACCCACTGTCAACCTTTTGCAATCTCCTAGACAATTAATATAGCAACTTCCAATTACCCACATTTAAGTTTACCTAACAAGGACTAGCTCCCTCACTGAAACAAGGGATTTCAACATCAACATAATTGCTGAGTTCACAAAACTTTGGGGCATCTACTGTAGAAATCTTTCTGGGGGAAGATTGACAAGGCATGTGTAGCAAACCATTATTTTGCATAATGGCTCAACACATAAAGTTCAGTTATGAACATTATATTACTCTCTTTGCATAATGTCTTAACGGATAAAGTTTATTAACATTATATTTCATTAATGGTTCAAGTAATGTAAAACATCTAAATTTTTTTTATTTCATACAGGTTTAAGGAACTATCAAGGGCTTTATACTCATTGAGTGTCCAGGCAGTGACAAAGGAGGTGTCAGTTACCATTCCTGCAGGGAAGGTAACTGATATTTCAGAAAATGAAAATTTGGCATCTAACCATCTTGATACCAAGCATTATATGAATATCTCTTTTCCTTCTATTTGTTTATTATGATAAATGGCTATTATATCACACTTCCCTTTTTATTATTCAAAAATCAAATGTGAATTGTTTACCAAAGCATCAACAAATGATACTGAGAATCGGTGTACGGTCACTTGTTCGCTGTGTTTTTTACTCAAACACCATGGCTTAAACATTTGGAACATTTATCAGGGCATGGTTGGACACCTGCAAGTCTTTGCTCTCACAAAGTTGGTTTTCAACTAATCAGTATACCAAATACTCTGAGACAACAAGAGGTCTGCGGTGACTCATACCTCATCACAAGCTTCCTTGGAAAAACTATGACACTTGGTTTTCTGTCTGGGAAATAGAGAAACTTGAAGAGAGAAGCAATGGCCTATCTTCAGTAGAACATTCTTACAATAAAGATCAACAACATAGTGACTTCATGAACTTGTCTTATGTTGATCACAAACAATCATTTCAATCTGAAAATACCACCAAATATGGTCGGCTTCATAATCATCACGATATAAGTAAGACAAGTACACTGTATGATCTACCTCTCAATTCAGTCGAATATTTCACTTATTTCTTGGTGAGTTTAACATCAACTTTAAAAGAAGTATGTGAATAGACACTTGTTTGCAACTGATTCAACTGCCTTGTAGAGAAGAGAACCATTGTCTACTAGCAACATCATCAAAGGAATGGAGAGTTACAAAAGGTAGTTATCCTCAATCTTTTTATGTTTAAACAGTATTAGGCTCAAGACATTCACTCACACACCGAACATAGTCACTTATAAAGGACTTGGACTTATTGATTGTGTTCTTGAGTGACAAGAAAAATAAGTTTTAGAATTTGCAGGATTTTAAGAACATTTGAGATCTCTTTTCTTATAAACAGGTGGCAGGACATGGAGATGAACTTATTCTGGCTTGGTGTAGGAAGAGGATGTTTACTTTTAGTTCATGTGTTCATTTTATTCTTCCTAAGACAGAGAACGGGGAGACCACCTCAAGGCAGGTTAGTAGTCCCCAGGTTTCAGCTATTTCTTCTGATTCTCATGCTACCTTATCTTTCTCAAGCATCAACATTTGTAATAAAAGGTAAGAAATTGGTTACAACATTGTCTATTCCAGTCATTTAAATTACAAGATTAAAACTTTTATTTGAGTAGAGATTCATGTGCAAATTTATTTCATCCCTTTAGACTACATTTATATGCAGGTGGCACAACAGGGGGAATAATTACTGGAGTGTTATTACTGGCATTCATCTCTTTAGTATTTCTATTTCTTATTATTGCAATCTACTCCGAAAGTTTTGCCCAATACAATGAATCCAATCAAGTAACAAATGAAGAAAAATGGTATAGAAACTTGTTGTTCTTTTTCATTGGGAGGCCTACCACTGGCAAGTGGTTTGACAGGAATGGAGTACCTTCCTCTTTCCTTGCACGCTTTGGAATTCTCTTTGATGATTGGAAGGGTCCTCCAGTATTCATTTTAGGCGATCAAAATGAATCAAATAGCATAACCAAGTGGACTGAAAGTGGCCAAAGTGAGATCACAAGAACGAAGACAGTGAGTTTAGAAGACAACAATGAGGAAACCAAAATCTCTGAATTCAAGAGGGTACTGGGCTGCATGAGAGCATCATATATCATCATTGACTTACTGAGAAGAGTTGGTTTGGGAATAATATCAGTAGCTTACCCTTCAGAAAATTCAAATAAAAGCCTTTTCGCTTTGATAATCACATCAATACAATTCATTTATCTGTTTACCACCAAACCATATATCAGTAGAAGTGTACAGGTTGTGGAAGGTATTTCGCTCTTGTGTGAGGTAGGTGTGTTTGCTATTTTAATCCTGCAGAATGGTTCAAACTCAGTTGAAGCTAAAACTTGGGAATTGGTCATTCTGTTTCTTCTACTGTTTACCTTCATTGCTCAGCTCACCAACCAATGGTATGCTATGGTAAATACCCTATTGAAATTCTTGAAGTCTCAGAATAACACTTTGAGACATGGATTAAAATTTACAGCCAAGGGACTCATCCTGCCTTTTCTTCCAAGCAAGCATTGGTCTAGTGTTGTATCCACATTCTCCCAACCAGAAACAGTCCAGCTTTCAGTGAATCCTATCACAGAATTTAAAAGAAGAAACAGAAATGGATATATGGATCCAATTAGTGCCATGACTACTACTGTAGTCCCTGTGTAAATTCCAAGCACACCCAGCCACAATGTCATTGAAAGAACACAGCCTACAACCTGAGATAGGTGCAAACTCTCATATTGAAGTGGAAGGTAAATGGCTAAAGGGGCACAAGGTTGGGCTAAGAAAGGAGCTAAAGATGTTAAGGGAGCTTGCAAAAGCTAGCTTCTCTGGGGATACCAGGGTTGATGAAGCAAGCACCACCAGCTACACTTCAGGTGAACAATATTCATCAGGTGAAATCTATTTGGGTAATCCAAAGCGAAGATATTACTAACTCTAATGCACAAAAGGGTCATATAACACCACATCCTACTTGGGAAGATTTTGGAAAATGCACATTACTTCGAATTGTTGTTTGTTGAGAATCACTATTTGTATAGTTTCTTCTGTAGTTTTAGTGACCTTAACTTGCTTCTAATCATTTTTAAATGACTCACATGTGCCGACATTTCTGCTTTTATGTCTTTCATTGATGGTGATATCATCCTTAAATATTACAGAAATAGCTACAAATGACAGCTATTCTAATTTCTAAAATCGTGCAATCTAATTACAAATGATGAATACCCATATTTCTGACAGATTTTATGGCACGTATAACACGGAACACTATACAAAAATCTCTGTTGACATCACTGCTCAAATTAAGGTCTCATGTCCGAGATAGTATATCTGTAATGAGATTTGGTTAGATCACTTTCTTAAAGGACTTCTTAACCATACATAATAATTAGTTAAACTAATATTTTATGGGTTAGATCGGATTTTGCATTTTTAAATTTCACACTTCTAGTTTATCAAAGTTTTTAACTTTTAAATCAAATCATAGTTGTGGTGATAGGCATGTTTCCAATGTTTAAGATAGATTTGTAACATTTTAATACAAGATACTACAAGCTAAGGGGCTATGTGGTCATAAGGTTTTGGTAATGATAGTTTAACTAACCAAATTTGACCCTTTTTAACCTGTTTACACGTCATTGAGATGTGGCATTTTGATTTTTAGTTTTCAATTTTTTTAACTTGTGTGATGTGGCATTTATATTGATTGGTGTAGTCCAGAGTCGAAGAGGGTATTTGCAGTTCAGGTTTCAAACCAACCCTTTTCATTCTTTCATTATTTTCCCTTCTGCTTCCGCGTCTCTCATCTTTTATTGAAATCTCCTCAAGTCTTTGTTTCCTGGGACAACGTTCTTCGTTTTTTCTCTTTCGTCAGAGGCACTTTGAACATTGTGTGATGCTGAAATTTGGTGAAAAAGAAGGGTTAGGGTTTTGTCTTTCTTCCTCGCAAGGAACACACACGCACATTCATCGATTCTTCTTTTTCATTCCACATCTCTCACCGTTGTGTATCCTATTCTATCTCCTGGGTAAGTGAGAGTTTCTATCTTCATCCTCTCTCTCATTTTAGGGTTTTTTTTCATTATTTCTCTCCCTGTTCGTCTTTTTTTTTATTTTTTTGGGCTTATTGTTCCTAACATGAGTTTGTTTACTATATGTGTATGAGTGTGTATTTATAAGATTCAAAATTTGATTTGTTGAAGCTCTACAGGTTCATAGTTCACTCTTGTGAGTGTATGCAGAGAAATAAAATCATTTGCCTTTTCTAATTTTTATCACATAGGGATCAATGCATTCCTAGCTTAAGAATAAGTGGTGTAAGGAAGACTTAGTTTTATAAGGAACAAGCATACGACCTAATTGTCTCTTTGTATATAAATAGTTTAATATCAATAGAAATTGTTGGCAATGACAATTGTAGACAAATTCTTTAAACTGGTGTTGTAAGAATATACATGTTTTCAAAGTAATAAAGTATATGCTAACTATATAGTATTCAGTATTTTATTGATAATTGTTTCCCCAATCTTTTATTGATTGTGGTTTTTCAAGATTGGTATTTGGTCGTCACACCATCTGATTTTGTTATCATTTATAGTGAGTCGATGATGGAGTAATTTAAAAAATTGAACCAATCATTTGTAACAGCAACGATTGGGGATCTTACCTTCTGATTGTGTTATCATTTACAATGATTCAATGATATAATAATTTTAAAAATTGAGCCCACCATCTGTAATTGTTGGACCTGGGTGGAAGTTATTTTGTTTTCTTGACTATTAACTTTGATTGATTTTTTTTAACTATGTTTGTCTCTTATTATATTTACTAATATTCATAGGTTAGTGCACTGCTTGTTTTGGGTTTGGAGGCAAAAATTTGTTTTAATGTTATTTTGGTTATGAGGAGTGTATACTCTGCCGATTAAGTAAACTATAAAGTATTATTTCAAACAAAATAAGGTCTCTGTTGAGTTAATGAAATTTTTTAGGTTGTTTAGATTTCTTCTTCCGAAACTCTACTTCAATAGTTTTCAGATGTAGCATAGTTGTGGTTGTCTTTAACTCTTCCATTGTTATTAGCGCTTATATTTACAGATGCTAGGGAACATGCAAAGATAAAGAAAATCTTCTTTTAGTTTTAACAATATATGTTGTCTTATTTTTTTAACTATGTTTGTCTCCTATTATATTTATTGATATTCATAGGTTAGTGAACTTGGCATTTGAAGGTTGTAGATACTGTCATACCAGGATCTGACGAGAAGTCAGGAGCTTGATTCAAACTAACTTGTTTTATTTTTATTGGAACTTGTATTTTGTCCTTTATGCTTGGCGTTTGAAGGTTTATGCTTGATGTTTGAAGGTTGTAGATGATTGAATATTAGCAAGCAGGTTCATAATTCAATTACAGGGATCTGGATAATGGAGTAAGGTCATCATGGATCATGGCGGGCGGGGTTAATACTATAAGGCTCAGTTATACTAGTTATATCGCACAAACATGATCATTATCCTTGACATGAAGGAATACCGTGCTATAATAATAGAAGAATTTGCTACAATAATTGAAGAATTTTTTTTTTGTAGTGTTATAATTTTTTATAGATTGTGTTATAATTTTTTTATAGATTTAAATTTTCATTACTGAATAAAAAGTGTACAGAATGAATATCTATATATATTTTGTTAGTTTCTATGTACTTTGTTTTGTGTAAAAATGGATGTAAATATCTGCATGTGTACAAAATCTTAAAAATAAAAAAATAGATAATTGTACGTAAAAATGCACTTACTGTTGCTAGAAGTATGGTTATGAGGAGGGTTTGTTTTGAGATGTGCATTTACGTTTTTGGTGAACTTTTATTTGGTGGAGCAATTAATGAAAATTAATATCATATATAGAATAACCCTTTATTTTTTGACGATAACACGTAATGGAATAAGCAAGTCTATATGTACAAAATCTTATAAAAGAAAAGATAGATACTTGTGCACAAAAAGACACTTACTGGTAATCCATGTGTACAAAATCTTATAAAAAATAGACAGATAGTTGTACACAGAAAGACACTTACTATTACTGATAGTGTGGTAATAAGATGACCTTCAATGAACGTTTATCTTGTGAATAAATTAATAATAATTAATATCGTATTTGGAGTAACACATTATTCTTGAAGATAACACTTAATGGAATAAAAGTCCATATGTACAAAATCTTCTAAAAGAAAACACAGATAGTTGTGCACAAAAAGACACTTATTGGTACTCCATGTATACGAAATCTTATAAAAAAAAGACAGATAGTTGTACATAGAAAGACACCTACTGTTACTAATAGTGTGGTAACGAGATTAAGCAAGTGCATATGTACAAAATGTTATAAAAGAAAACACAGATAATTGTGCACAAAAAGACACTTGCTGGTACTCCATGTGTACAAAATCTTATACAAAAAAAGACAAATAGTTGTACATAGTAAGACACCTACTATTACTGATAGTGTGGTAATGAGATGACCTTTGAAATGTTCATTCTTGTTATCAATGAACGTTTATTTTGTGAACCAATTAATAAAAATTAATATCGTATTTGGAGTTACCCTTTACTCTTGAGGATAACACTTAATGGAATAAGCATGTGCATATGTATAAAATCTTATAAAAGAAAACACAGATAGTTGTGCACAAAAAGACACATACTATTACTGATAGTGTGGTAATGAGATAACCTTTGAAATGTTCATTTTTGTTATCAATGAATGTTTATTTTGTGAACCAATTAATAAAAATTAATATCGTATTGGAAATAATCATTGAAAAATACTTAATTTAATGAGGATGTCCATGTACAGAATCTTACAATCAAAAAGACAGATAGTTGTATTTGTAGATATCCATGAGATTACCTTTGAAATGTGCATTTATGGTATATAATTCAACAAAGTTTACTCCTTACTTCGTGAAAGAATTAATGAAAATTAATATCATATTTAGAAAATTCATTGAAAAATACTTAATTTATTGAGGACATCCATTTGTACAAAATCTTACAAAGAAATAGATAAATAGTTATACATAGAAAGACACTTAATAATCATTCGTTGGTTAATTGAATGAGGACATCCTTGTGTGCAAAATCTTACAAGGAATAACATACATACACATAAACATATAACGTGTCCTGTACAAATAGATCGATGAAACTCTAAAATGAAACAACCAAATAAATTTTGAAATTATGAGCAAGCACACCATAAAACTTCTATAATTGTAGTTTCAGCAACAAGAAACATTGAACAAAATTTACTAATATCAAGAAAGTGGCAATCAAATCTACCCCACAAATTATAGGATTGGTTCAAAGCTAATAACCAATGAACAATATAGTTTATCATATATGAGCAACTTTAACAGCTTTATGAAAAATAAAAAGTTATCTAATATTTTTCTAATGTATCTAATTAGATATATCATCTATGAGTAACTTTAACAACACTGATCTTTAGAGTTGTGAACTGCACATGGTCTGATCTTCTTTATGCATATGGCAGATTTTGACTTGGGCAACATGTGAAACCTTTAATACCCTTCATGAATAGGCAATGCCCACGAGAGTGTTGTAGTGCAATTAACTCCAATTGATCAAATTAACTCCACCACCATAACTTGTCACATGCACAATCAAAAACGTAAAAAGAAAAGGAATTAGAATCATAGAGACATAATAAAATTTGCTAAGATGTGAAAATGAGACATTCATAGTTGTCAAGATCTTATTTCCAAAGCTTCTACTTCTAACTTTGAGAAAAAATAAAATTTCAATATTAATTAAGCCTGACTAGGGGTTAGGTGTGTGAGGTAGCCCCAATTTCAAAACTGTAGAATGGCAAAGTAACAGGAATAATCAGAAAAAATGATTGAAGTATCATTGTTATTCTTCACTTGACCACAAAAGCTAATGGCTCATGGAACCATTTGTTAATGGTGGAGGAAAAGGAATACCAGTGATATTCCTCTACCTTAACAGAACAACATTATTCACATATGGGTCTAGAACCTCATTTTATAGCAATCAAATCCTTAGTATACTTAGTAAACTATTGTCCATTAGATGAGGTCCAACAAAAAAGATAAAGTGAATGCAAGAAGTGCCCACATTGACTTCCATGACATAAATAGATAAAAATGTGATTTTATGAATGCATAGGTGGCTTGTCATGAAAAAAAAAAACCTATCACAAAAGGTTACTTATTCATGTTAGTTGCAGATTCCATTAATAAAATGTCAAACAAACACTCAATAAAAGACATAAAAATATGAGTAGTAATAATAATAGTATACCTTTCAAATGTATGTGGATGATTGGATCAATCAAGACAACCATTTCACCTTATCAGCAATGCTTAAGTTGGATTCACGCTTTCGGATGAAGTTCATTCAAACCTTCTAAAAGATGATTTCAGTGCACCATACAAGAATCTTAACAATTGCCATTTCCTATAGCGTTATACATATAAATAATTAAAAAAGTGTTATTATATATTCAAGAACTGAACTAAAGGACAAAAGAAGTATTTTGAAATTTCGTTCTGTCCATGGCATGACCTATCAAATAAATAATAACGATCCAGGTCATCATCAACATCAGATTGAGAGGACGAACTAAACCAAGCTTAGGCATCAGAGATCGAGAGAAATAACGGTAAAAAAACCCTAGAACGAGAGAGGATGAAGATAGAAACTCTCACTTACCCAGGAGATAGAATAGGATACACAATGGTGAGAGATGTGGAATGAAAAAGAAGAATCGATAAATGTGTGTGTGTTCCTTGTGAGGAAGAAAGACAAAACCCTAACCCCTCTTTTTTCACCAAATTTCAGCATCACACAATGTTCAAAGTGCCTCTGACAGAAGAGAAAAAGCGAAGAACATTGTCCCAGGAAACAAAGACTTGAGGAGATTTCAATGGTGAAAGATGAGAGAAGCGGAGGCGGAGGGGAAACAAATGAAAGAATGAAAAGGGTTGGCTTGAAACCTGAATTGCAAATGCCCTCTTCGGCTCTGGACTACACCAATCAATACAAATGCCACATCACACAAGTTAAAAAAAATTGAAAACTAAAAATCAAAATGCCACATCTCAGTAACATGTAGGTAGGTTAAAAAGGGGTCAAATTTGGTGAGTTAAACTATCATTACTCTAAGGTTTTTTTGGATGAAAGTGATAGGGTTTTCTCAATCAGTAAAATAAGCCAAGTTTTTTAGTGGGCCAAATACCTATGAGGGTGATAGATTTTTTCCCAATTAGTTAAATAATTCATGCAAAAGATCTTGTATTCGGTGAGGTGAAGACAAAGGGACATTTGGTTCATATTTTTGTTGTTTTTATTTAGTTTAGTCCTCATTTTTTTTTTTTGTAATTAATTAGATCCTCATTTTTGTCAAATTTTAGTCAATTTGGTCCTTTTGACTAACGGTGTTTAAATAGTTAACATGTGTGAACAGTATCAATTTCTAATTTTTTTTATTTTCTTTTAATTTTTTCTTTTAATTTTTTAAAAACATTTCAAAAAAATTGTTCACGTGTCAAGTCACAATTGTGCCACATGTCAATGCTAATGCCACGTGTCAGTTTGTGGTTGTATTATTTCTTAGTGTTCAATCTAGTCTTGATATTGTTATTTTTTGTTCAATTCAGTCCCTATATTCATTATTTTTGTTTAATTTAATCCCAAATTTTGTTAAAATGGAACAATTTAATTTTTTAAATTGACATTATTATTAGTTATTTTTGAAATTTAATTATAAATTATTATATTTAATTATAAATTGAATATAATTCTTAGATTCAATTGTTAAATAGAATATAATTATTTAAATATTACTAAAATATAATTATTAAAATTTTAATAATATATATTAACATTTGTAAAATTTAAATTTAAATTTAAAATATTTAATATCTTTATTGCATTTTAGATATTAAAATCTAAAATATTTTATTTGAAAGCCACAAATTGATTTATTTTAACAAAAATTGGGACTAAATTGATCAAAAATAACAAATATTGGGACTAAATTGAACAAAAAAAATAGCACAACCATAAATTGACATGTGACACTAGCATTGACACATGGCACAATTTATGACTTTACATGTGGACAAATTTTTTGAAATTAAAAAATTAAAAAAAATTAAAAAAATCAGAAGTTGACACGTGGCATGTACTATTCAAAAACGTTAACTATTTAAACACTATTAGTCAAAAGGACCAAATTGATCAAAATATGACGAAAATGATGACCTAATTAAACACAACGAAAATGATGACCAAATTGAATAAAAATGACAAAAATAGGGACCAAATGTATATTTAAGCCTATTTTTTCTTACAAAGTTTTCTTGGAGCTTTAGTGAAACCATAAATAAATGAGAAGTTGCATATTTGATGTATTTTTGAAGTTTTCAAGAGGCGACGACTATCGTCCAATTATTATTGATCAAATTGATCGACAAGAGATGATGACTGTGGTCCAATCGTTACTGATTAAATTAATCAACAAGAGGATTATCCTTCGATCATTATTGATTGAATCATCAACAAGTGACAACGATTGATCAAGTTATCGACAAGAGATGATTACAATTGTCGAATCACTATTGATTGAAATTATCGACAAGAGGAGATCATTATCCTCCAATCATACTTAAAGGAAAGAAGGTATGTTTGAGTGTCATTAAAAATGTAAGAAATGTAGCAACTTTGACATGGAATGAAGAACAACATAACATTTATTTTAGTATGTCTCATTATTAGAAAGTTGTGAGATAGTTTATAGTGAAGAATAGTGCATTTGTACTGAGCATGATGAAACAGGAACGTTGATAGCTTAAACAAAGCATATAAATATATTCAACGGTGGTAGAACATACAAAATATATAATACGCAGGTAAATTATTCTTCAACTATTTTTCCATCTTCTACAATTTTGAAAGGGTCCAAAGGAGAAAAGTTATAGTAGGCCCATTATCTATTTGTATGATCGGTTTGTAACTTTTTAGTATAAGATACTAAGAGCTAACGGAACCATGTGGTGATATACCCATGTCTATGATAGATTTGTAACTTTTTAGTGAAAGATTTATAAGTTAAGCAGGTATGTGGTGATAGGTTTCTTCCCAACGAGAGTGATAGGATCTTTCCCTATCAGTAAAATATGTCAGATTTTTTATGGGGCCAAATACCTATGAGGGTGATAGGTTTTTTCCCGATTAGTTAAATAATTCATACGAAAATTCCAGTAAACAGTAAAGTGAAGACAAAGGGACATCTAAAATATATGAAAACAAACACCTCTAAAAAATACCCAAATACCCTTATTTAATTCGTTGACACCTGTCCATTTATTTGGTTTTTTGGTCAGTTTAACTTTTTCTAAAAATGGCCCGTGATCTGCACTGGTGGTTCAGTAACACTTCTGGATTTTACTCAAATAACCCAATTTAAACGAGTGACACCTGTTCCCATCGTTGGTTTTTCTGTAAAATCACCTTTGACCTTTCTTTTCAGATTTCTGTCTCCATTCTTTCTTCTCTCAATTTCTCCCGCTCACGGCATTCAAAAAAATTCATAATGTTTTTTTTCTTAAATTGTTCGTCCTTTTGCTGCCAAATCTCTTCAGACCATCTTCCCCCTTCTTCTTTCTCCCTTCCTAACCCTAAAACACACCCTTTTTTTATCAACCCACTTTTTTTTTTCTCAGAACCAACCACACCCTTCTTTTAGTGTTTCTGTTTTGAAAGCGTTGTTTGGGTACTCCAGATTAGTGCATGCAATGATCCACATATATGGTGTTCTTGAAAATTCAGTTTTATGGATTAATATTGTGGGTTGAAAGAAAGGTAACATTTTTTTTTATTCTTTATAGTTTCAATTTTTAGACTTTCCATTCTTCTTAAACTTATGATTTTACGAGATTTTTTATTAACTGAAGTTTTTATGGTGCAGGATTGAATGTATAAATTTTTTTATTTTAGTATTCAATGGTTCCGGCTCCGATTAAGCAAAAGTACTTTTTTTAATATTTTATATTTTATATTTATTTTGTGGTTTAATTTTTTGTTTCGTAATATTTACAGTACTAAAACTGGAATGGGAAGTACTTCAAGTTTTCATTTTAGCCAACATTGTAGGTTCCTTATCCTCCACTTATCCAACATTCCAAGTTCTATCACATTATGAGCTACGATTTTTGTGTTCTGTTGATTCCCTTTTAAAGAAAGTTGAGGAAAGGTTAAATCTTTAAAGCAATTTTGGATTAATTTTTTGAGAACTTTTGGTTTTGAATTTTTCAGGTTTGGAGAAACAAGGCTTGGAGGACTTCGTATTGTTGAATTAGAGTAATTTGCCATGCCTTAACTGCAACTAAAATTAGAGTAATTTATGTAGATATCATATTGTTGAATTTGTATTCTTCTCTCATGAAGGACTTCGTGATATCATATTTTAGGGATAAAATGAAGAAAGTAAACAAACTCTCAAAGAGCTTGAAACTAAGCACAACAACTATACGAAAAGACAAAACGTTTGAATGACATGGATTTTGTAATTGAATCAGTTTTCATAGTTATATTGTTGTGCATTAATTCTTAATAATAAGCTTTTGAGGTGGTAATCTTGTCATTATTAACTTCTTTCATTTTCAGGAGTTAGACAATGATATGAGGAAGTGTAAGGAAGAGTTCAAGGAGTTTGAAAGGCAGGATGTTAACTACCAAAAAGATTTTAAGCACATAAGTCAGAAGATCAAAAAGCTAGAGGATAAATTAGAAAAGGTAGAGAAGCAAGTCATAGTTCATTGCAACGAGACATATAATTCTTTTGTTTCTACTTTGTATGTCAGGATTCATCCAAAATTGAAGCCCTTATGAAAAAGGGCGAGGAATCCACTGATTTGATACCAAAACTTGAGGACAATATTCCAAAACTGCAAAAGTTATTGCTTGATGAGGAGAAGATCTTGCATGAAATCACAAAGAGTTCCAAAGGTGGACTTTTATCATTTTTACTATTTTATTTCTAATATAGTGTTGTCTATTGATAAAAATATAATGTTGTTTAATCATAATTTTTTTATGAACAGTTTGGGAGGGTTCCATAACTTCTCTCCCTGTTTTACCTTACTATTTTCTCAGGCTACCAATGATATGGACAAAAGGCCATTTTCCATGAGTATCTCATTTTATAAAGGTTACAACCTTTCTTCCTAACTTCTTTTTATTGACTTTTATCTAACATTGTGTCCTGCATATTATTGATTTTTTTTCTTTCATTTTTAAATATTTCTCTTTATTTAAAACAGTCACCTACATGCTAGATGAAATCATATGGAGTTAAATAGCCAACAATTTTCACTTTGGTGCAACTACTGTCGAATCAAATATATGAATAAGCCCATGAGAATCCTACTATTTCAATTCCAAACACAACATGTTCTTTTATTTATAAATATGTTTTCAGTTCCTTTTTTCTTGATCAATAGGTTGTTCTGGTAGTTGAAAACTTGATGGTTAACATTGCATTCACCATTGTTTTGGTTATCCAAGATCACTAGCATGTAATCTTTACAGAATGGAAATGTTCAAGGAGTACTAATAGAGATTGAAGAAAGTCTTATAATTGTTGTAAGTCTCCCTTATTGATTCTTTCTATATATTCATGCTAAGAATTTGATTTTGGCCTATGTTGATACCTGTTTAATGTATTTCCAACCATCATTTTAACCGTGCAAGGATTGCTACAACATTGCAACTAGATCAGACAAGATTTTATCTATTGTTATGATAGTTTTGGTTGTCTTCTCTAACGTGGTGGCTATATATAGTGATGCCTATGCCTTGATCAAGCAGAACCAAACTTCACGCGAATGATTTCCATCATTCTAAATAAGAGAAGCTGAATTAGGAAATTTGGGTTTTCCAAGAGGATCCGATGGATTGATTTGAATGAACAGAGAAGTTACCCTGTGTACAAAAGTGCTTCAGAAGTGTTACAGTCTACAACATGCATCCATCATCCTCTGTAATTTGCCATTTGTTGTAGTAGTTGAAAGTTTTTTTGAACAATACTCTCTATCCCTTTCCCTGATTTGATGGCATTTGTATGTATTGTATTGAGTGAAAATGAATGAATTTGTTAAAGAAATGGTATACATTTGAAGAATTGGACGAGAGAAAACTATAGCTTCCATTTATATTCCTGTCCCTATTCTCTTTTTTTATTGTTGAAGAAATTGAATTGTAGATTTCAGAATTACTTATTATAAACCATGATATGACTTAATTTGACAATAGTAAATATTTTCCCGCTGTTTCTCTAAAAGGTAGAAGACATTAGAATATTGAGCAAGGAAGATATAATTTTCTTAAGTGATTCATTTAGCCTCACTTACGTGGTTTTTGTGATTACATTTATAGAAAGAGCAAAATACATCAAGAATAAAATAAAGATGGAGCAAGAAATATTAGAAATTGCCATGAAGCAAATACATAAAGCTTCATAAGTTTCAGATTTCGATAGTAAAAACAACGTTCATATGCGTTCATATGCGTTCATATTCTTAAATGTAAATGAATTTCGTAAGTTATTGTTTGTCAGCAAAATTAAGTGTTCGGTTTGTTTTAGTTATTTATTTTTCATGAAAAAATCATTTTTGATTTACATAAAAAAGACAGTTATAATTTTATTTTAGAATGTTTTATATAAGTTTTTCAAAAATAAATCTGAATCACAAAAGATCAGATTACTAATTATTTTAAATAGTTCGCAGAAAAAGGTGATAAGTTTTCTTTTAAATTAAAACTATATTTTATAATTGTAATAAAAATAACTTTTACCTTTTATATATTCTCTAAATTATTAATTATTGTTTATATACATATATCCTTAAAATTGTTTGTGTTTTTTAAGTTTTAAATTTCTAAGTAACCTTTGCAGATATACATAGTGTGAAGAAACTTCTAAAAACAAAATTAAAAACAAAATTAATTATTTATTGAATATTAAAAACAAAATTAATTACTATAATACTTTCATATTTGTTATATTATGTTTAACTTTTATTATAAATTCAATGTCTATGTTGATAACAACATATGCATGTATTTTTGTTTAAAACTTTTAACATCAATTTCAGGCTTCTCTAAATTTTTTTAATAGAGATATCATCTCAAAATATGTTTGCATTTCTTCATTTTTCTTTAAATTGATTATTCATGTGTGGACAATACTTTACACGAGACCAAAGTTCACAATATACCTATATTTTATTTTAACAATTATAAGTACATATACATTTCATTTTTAATATAATATATA
>Ga0214542_1004832_pt1 | contig 26295 bp, 16 predicted proteins | sample CNSS1metaG_FD_160096 | JGI IMG/M metagenome (GOLD analysis project Ga0214542, IMG submission 160096) | Root nodule microbial communities from cowpea collected in UCLA plant growth center, Los Angeles, California, USA - CNSS1 | ecosystem: Host-associated > Plants > Roots > Nodule | place: USA...
TCTGATTTGAACAGTGATACTTGATATACTGTGATGCTAGGAATAGATCTCAATATATCAATTGCTTTTAACACTCGACCGTAATGCTGAATAGTTTGTTGAATATGTGAGGAATCAATATTCAGGGAACTAATCTTATGAATTTTATACGCGAGGGATCAGTATGAATGATTTTTGAGTGTGCATCAATATGGGTATTTTTCAGATGTTATATATTATATTCATCCAGATTACAGACAAAGAAGATAGATGAAATTCAATCCTAGTTTCTTTTACTGTATTTTTCTAAACTTTTTCGCTTTTACTGTATTCATTTTATGCAATAGTTAATGTCAAGTCAAATTAAAATCTTTGTACATATGCTGATTGAGATAATTATTAATTTTCACTGAATCCGTTCCTCGTGGGTTCGACACTCCTACTTTAAATCATTATACTACAGTTGACTTTTGGTACGCTTGCCAAGAGACCAACAACTTTAAATCATTATACTACAGTTGACTTTAAATCTTATATTCTTCTATGTTTTATAAGTGTTTGTGTATTTTATAAAATACTCATTGCCATTTTGTTTAGGTATCTATTTCAATAGATAAATCTTGGATTGCTAAGCCTCGGAATACAATTGAATACTCAATTGGTTTAAAAAAATTCTTAGATGCGTACACCCTCTACTTGTCTTACTTCACTATCATTTTTACAACATCAAAGTAGAACAACACCCTCTACTTGTCTTACTCTACACTCTCTTATGTATTAGTGGTTTAAAATCACCATCACTTAGCTTACAAACCGTAGTAATCACCTTATTTTCAATTGAATGGAACTACACCAGCTTAAACAACCCAACAAAAAGCACAACGTTGTTGCCTTGTTTTGGTGGTTAACAGTGTCCATGATCACAGGTCTACTACTAGGTGCTGCTGTTGTTTCTGTAGTAACCAAGTTTGAGGTTCGTCACTCTGATTCAGCTCAACTCACTTCTCATCCCACCAACGTTGTTCAGAAATACGCCTCTGCTCTTCAATTGGCTCTGCAATTTTTCGACGACCAGAAATGTAATATAACCAACATTGAGATTATTGCTACGTTTCGCAAATACCCAAGTTGATTTTTTGAAGAAAAAATTGTGCTTGTAGTGGGTACGGTGGAGAATCAGAGGATTTCGTGGCGAAGGGATTCTGGGCTTCGAGATGGGAGTGCAGCGGATTTGGATTTGTCGAAAGGAATGTATGATGCTGGTGACCACATCAAATTTGGGTTCCCCATGGCTTTGACTGCAACTGTGTTGTCTTGGGCGATTCTTGAATATGGAGATCGCATGGATGCGGTGAAGCAGCTACACTATGCACTTGACTCGTTGAAGTGGATCACTGATTATCTTGTTAATGCACACCCTTTCCCAGAAGTGCTCTACATTCAGGTCAACTACTTATTTCCCAAGTTTCTTATCAAACACTGTAAAGAAACTGAATTAAATCAAGCATGTATTTGTTTTGTTGATTGAAGGTGGGGGATCGTGAGGTGGATCATAATTGTTGGGAAAGGCCTGAAGACATGGATGAAGAAAGGCCACTCACTCAAGTTAACTTATCTTTTCCAGGAACAGAAGTTGTGGCTGAAACTACAGCTGCATTGGCCTCAACATCTCTTGTTTTTAAGGAGATTGACTTCACTTATTCTAGGATTCTCCTCGGACATGCTCAACAGCTGTTTATTTTTGCTGATACATGTAGAGTTTCCTACAGTGTTAGCATCCCTCAAGTGCGGAACTACTATAACTCATCTGGTTTTGGGGATGAACTCTTATGGACAGGTGTATGGCTCTATCATGCAAGGATACTTCATATCTCAATTATGTGACAGAGCAGAATGAGAAAGCATTTGGCGGTTTAGGAAGCGTATCGTGGTTTAGCTGGGATGATAAACATGCTGCAACTCAGGTACCACTTATGATCAATGATCACTGACAGACCTACCTATGCATACACAAGGGTCAGACTTGTGCGTACACGAGGTTGCATGCTTGCATTTCTCTCAAACTTTTAACCATGATTTTGTCATTTGTAAACTTGTTCTGAAAAGCATCTTATGTATGTTTCAAACAGAAATTTGTGATTACACATTATTCTAATGTAAATAAGCATACTGGTTTTGTTCAGATGGGTTAAATTTATTAATAAATCACATTGCTTCAAACTCGCTTTTAATTTCAGCTAATATTTATCTTTTATAATTTCAGCAAACCGGTCAAATGAGCTTGAGTCTTCTATGAGTACAAGAGGATCATCTGGTGGTAGCAACATTTAGGGTGTTGATGATGTTTTTTAAGATGAAACTATTTTAGTGTATTATGAACTTTGAGTAAGTATGGATTAAGTTGTAATTGTTTCAATTTAAATTTCTTTTATGTTAATATGTTGATTTTGAGAATCAAAAGTTCTAATGATATATATTTGAGCACTTTGGTTGAAGTATTTGATTGAAGTTTGCAAAAAAATATTGTTGATATAAAAATATAAGTACCTCAAATGGTGATATACATTGTCAAGTATAGTAGGAAATTCTAATTACAAAAAAAAATAATGTTCTTTATGAGATTTGAAAAACGCAAGAAAAATTTAGTAATAAATTCACAAATTAAATAATACAAACGAACTAGGTTAAACTTTTACAGTATAATCCTCGAATTGAGGAGGGTATTAACCCCCACAAAAGAAAAAATGAAAAACAGGAATTTTGGAATCAAATAGGTTTATAGAAATAAAGGAGGTTTTAAACCTCTACAAAATAATAGTCATGAATAGAAGAGGTTATAACCCTCCATTAAAAAACTTCCACAATATAAATTTGGTACCACACCTCCACAAATAACTTGTGGGGAACCTATCTTTGGAGGTTTGAAAAACCCCTGCTAATTATTTTGTGGAGGGTAAAAACCCCACTAAACAAAATTAAAACCTCCGCAATTTAGCTTTTTTTTGTAGTGCAAGTGCACAACCAATTCAACCAATACATTTTTAGTGATAATTCCTATCATTTTGGGATTACATTATCTCTACCCACATTCCATCATAACCTTAAAACAATGCATAAAATAAAATATCATACAATTGGCATACATAGGACTGGAACCCAAGTCCTCTCACACAAACAAGTACTTTTAACCACTTGAGCTAGTTGAGCTAGTACTTTTCCACATCACAACAATTAACATTAAATGCCATAAAGGCTTCTACTACCCGCATTTATTAAATAATTATTTATTTAATTATTTAATTTTCTCGGGTCTTATAGCCACTGACCTAGGTTTGGAAGTTCCTAACTTGGAAATTTGCCCAGCTAGAATTACTCGCCCAACGAGTTTGCAAATATGTATAATTCTGCAGATTAGCTCAATCGCCTAGCGAGTACTACTCGCCCACCGAGTGTGCAACTTTGCAGAATTTTACAGAAACTTATCTAACCCATTTTATGCATCTTTAGCCAGTCCATACCACTCCAAAACCAGTGCAGAGATCATTCAATTATCAAACATAAATTCTATCTAATTATTCATACCAATTGAATGCAAAACACATTTAAACCACCAAGTATTCTCAATTAACATGAAAAACACACATCTTCATAGTTTTCAACATCACAATCAATCTCACATATCAGATACATCAATCAATCACAAATTAAACATACAATATGAATTCTTAACAGGTTTATGAATTAAGATAGAGAAATGAGTTTCCCTTACCTAGTATCATGCTTAAACAACTCTATAAATGTCAAACGTCTCTAACTCCACAGGATGCTCTATCTACACATTGAAGTATCACAAGAACGATCAAGACATACCATTATGATCATTGATCAGCAAAGACTCATATTGATAAATAAAATGACGCATGCAAGTGAAAGATGGCTTACATGCAACATAAAATAGAAAAGACCAAAAAAGACAACGGAAACTTAACTTATGTGAATAGAGAAACTGATCTGTTCAAATTGAAGAGCTCACTAAGAGGATCAATCCTACGGTCTCGGTTCTTCAATTAAACGACTAGAAAAGCAAAACTTTTAGAGAGAACTCATAGAGCTTTAGAAAAGTGGTTTCTAGAAAGATGATGTGTTTTAAAATAATAAAACTCGTTTATAACAATTATATTTATACTAAAACCTTTTAATATTGAAATAATTGAGTCTCACTATTTTTAAACAACTATCACTTCTAAAATACCATTTTCTAGGGTTTTACAAACAACAAATTTTAATTATAAATTCAAATAAAAATATAATACATAACATTTATAAATTTCAAACAAAGTGCAAATAAATCATATAAATAGTGTTAAAATACAACTTACAAATAAATGGAGATTTTTTAAAACCAATTGATAAAAAATAACCCATTCAAAATCAACGTGTTAATATTTTAATAATTCTTTTTTAATTTTTTTAATTTAAATTATAGTATAACGGGTACAAGTATCCACTCGTATGGATACTATGATACCCGTACCTACCCCCTTAACATGCGAGTATAAAAAATACTCGTATCCGTTACCCATGGATATCCATTTTCTACCTATTGCGGGTTTTATCCGCAGATGCCTATGAGTACGAATTTTTTTGACATCCCTAATGGAAATAATTGTTCAAGGCAATTATGAAAGTTGTTGGGATGCGGTAATATACTAACTTATTTAATGTACTAATTTTAACTTGAAGTAATTTACATATGTACTGCTATTAACTTTTTCAACACTTTTGCAAAAATTCAATTACACAAGTCCAATGGATTCAGGAGCAATAGCTTATGTTCAAAAAGCATGGGATAAGTACTTTCTATTTGTAGTTAGTGAGAGTTAGGTTTAGTGAGACTTAGAGGTAGTTTAGACTTATTTTGTCATATAGGTTATTTGTAACTTTGATGGAACTATTTGGATTGGAACTTTGTCTAGATTCAAATTCTATTTTGGATTGGAACTGTTTTTTGAATTACAGGTTCGGATTAAGACATTAAAGAGAGCTGCCTTTTTAAAAAAGAAAAACACTAATTAACGACAGTTATTACCAAAATTGTCATTAAAAAAGATCAATCCATGACGATTATGACCCTAACCGTCGACGTTGTTTTTTGGGTTTCTGGTCCAAGTCCAAGCTCATTGTTCCTGTTCAAAGTTCAACGACGGCTCTCCAAACCGTCATGGTATTAGTAAATATTGACGATGGGTGTGGTAATAACCGTCGTCGTTGTGAGAAACTTTTAATGACGACTTAATCAACAACGAATTTGAAATCATCTTCATATGTTTTCATTAGCCGTGGTTGATGAGCATTACTATAGTATTGATAATAGTTTGAAATAAATACAAATGAAACTTGTTCTTCCGTGTGCATCTACATCTACCGAAAAGAACATAGCATTAAACTTGTTTCAATTCTTACGCCTATACTTTTTAATGTCATTCAGTTGTTGACATCCAAAATTGTAAAAATAAGGAATTAAACTATATCAATAAGAGAACATGTAAGAGTCTCGTATCTTACCTATAGTAGCAAAAATAGAAGATTTATAAACCTGAATTCTCTTCTATTTGTAAACATTCAAAGCCTCCTCTGATGCTTTTGGTCTTCCATTTACATCTCTTGACTTCTGCTTAGCATTAAGCAATTGGGTTTGAGCATGTTATGAAATTTGTCCGCTACAAATGCAACTTGCATGAGTTTTTTTTTTCTTAGAATTAATTGATAAATTAATTCAATTACGTGATTCATGTGAAATATTATAATGAGTCCAAATATAATTTAATAAAATATAAACATTTGTTGGTTATTATGAAAATCTAAAATAAAATAAAAATAAAGATTTATATTAACTAACTTGGTGGACTTAGGTTAAAAACATATTATACTTTTGTATTTAGTTATAAGATTTTCTCATTGTTAATCATCAAGAAAGGGTGAGAGAATAAAGTTAAGAAAAAAAAAAGATTGAAAAAAAAAGTTTGAAAGAGAAAAAGATCAAAATATGTATTATTATTGAATCTCTCCTTGATAAGGTTAGTATTTTATTATTTAGATGAATTATGTGAGAATAGTAAATCTTTGAGATAATGTAATGTAATTTTTCTAGAATTAATTTAGGAACACAGAAAAAACTAAAATAGATTACATTTTTCAGTTTTTTTATATATATTTACTTTTGAATATATTTTTCTAGAAACAGTTTTGGGTTCTATGTTAGTGTTTCAATTCTTCATTTACTTATAGAATTGCAACAGGCCAACTCAAATGCTAAGAATTATCGTTGTTGGATACGATTGGCGAAGTGATGTGGAACATCTTGCTAAAGGATGTTAGATACAATTTTATGTTAGCAATTTTAATTTATATTTTGTACTTTAACAATCAGTTGGAGAAACCATGTAGAAAAAGATAAAAAAATAATTATAGTTATCTGGAGCCAAAGTCTGCGTTTTCAAACAGCTGTTTTAAAGGAAAAAATAAAGTCCCTTAATTACGTGTCATAAATACATAAACATACATTTAATTCTATCAATATCAAGGTGCGTGCATATTAAGTGCCAAGAATTGAATCCCAAAACAATAGTTCAATGAGAGTCATATTCAACACGACCTTATTTAATTCTTCGAAATTCACGTCCACACAACTCCAACTGTGTGATGGAAGCTTGGTACAGTGAGTTAAATTCCTGTTCAGGTTGTCATTTATCTTCTACGAGTAATGACGCAGAAAAGTCAAGCCAAAGGCTAATGAATACTACATGTGGCAATACCAAAAGTTTGTTCCAAGAAATAACTGAACTCTGTTCTAAGAAACACATAAAGACCGATAAGTATTCTCTCTTTCATTTAGAAAAGAAATGGTTAACTTAAATATAATAAGTAAATTTCAACATCCCTAATAAACTTAAAAACATTTCCCATAAACATAATTTTATCATAATTTAGAAAAAGTATCATTCTATTATAAATGAAAACATGTCGGGTATGAGTAGTATCCATCCGCTCCAGAGATGTCAGGGACAGACCTTGTTTATGACATAGAGGAATTATGACTCTCAATTTTTTTCATTTCATATATCATATATATTTTAAAATTATGTTTACATATTATTATATTAAAATTAAATTTTTATTTTTATTTTTATATTATCTACAACTTATTTTAGAAATTACTTTCAACTATTCTAGTTCATTTTATATCAGATAATTTTTTATATTTAATGATAGTTTTTTTAAAGTTATTTTATGGTATAATAGTGATTGATAATCATATTTTTTTAAATTTTATCACTACAAGAAATTATTAAATAACGACAAGTTTTATGATCAAAACATATATTCAGAGACCTATTTAGAAACTAATTTCCTAATTAGAGACTAATTTATAGACCAATTCTTTTGATAGCCAAAACCTAGATAGCTAAAGGTACTAACTAATTTAGAGACCAATTCATAATAGAAACTATTTTAATTACTAATTTAGAGATCAATTCTAACTTTTGAAACTATTTTAGTTATTGATAACTTTTAGTTTATAAATTGATATTTAAATTGGTCGCTATAATGACTAATTATTATTAGTCACTAAAATTGGTCATTAATCAAAGATATTCTTGTATTACTAGCGAAAACACAAGCGTTATCAGCATATGTGTTCGTATTTTTTATTTTTATAAAAATTTGAGTTAAAATCAATAAAAAATATATAATTAATTTTTAAAATAGTTGTTAAATGTAAAATTAGAAAAATAAAATATGTACACAAAAGAAGTTTTTAAAATAATTGTTAAAGACAAAAGAGGTTTTTAGAATAACGGTTAAAGATAAATTATTTATAAAATAATTAATTTCTAAAATAATAATTAAGGGGAAAATTGAAAAAATAAGATGTGGATACAAAATAGGATATCTTATCTTGTTATAATTATCACGAATGACTAAAACAAAATATAAAAATGAGGTGTAAAGGAAAAGTATTTTTTTATCTCTAGAGTACCTGCATTATGCACATATCCTATATTTCATATTCACTGAGTGATTTCAACCTTCTAATCTTAGTTTGATCTTGAGATGGAATCAACATGTCATCTATGTAAAGTAATAGGTAGACAAAGGAGATAAAGATCGTAAAAGGCCTTCTACAATACCCTTGGGAGACAATAAACTAATAAGACCTCTTATACCATTGTCTATCATATTGTTTTAATCCGTTTAACTACGTTCTTTAATTAGTCTACACATATAATTCTCCTTATCCTCCAACACAAAACCTTCCGAGTGACACATTTGAATATCTTCCTCTAGGAGGCTATGGAAAAGGGTTGTCTTAACTTGTAGCTATTCAAGCTTAATTCTTAACTTACCAGAAAAGCCAACAAAAAATGTCATTGTACCAACTCCTTCTTTTGTGGCTCTTGGTTACCTATCAACCTTGAATCAAACAAAATGTTCTACCACTGTTTAACAATTTTATTTATCTAATTATAGTTTCTTACACTACAAAATACGTTTATAATTTTCGTCATATTTCATAAAATAATCTATGATATTTGTCTATAAATTAAAAGATTTTTTTCCGGTGTAAATCATTCTTGAATCACTTCCAATTGTAAAGGTCATCTTGTCGAAGGGTCCATCAACTGTACGAGAAGTTGTTGAGTGAAATGGATTAGGAGGCGCAACAATCTGGTTTTCCCTTTAGTTTCTAGCATGTGTATCACAAATTTTATGGATGGACGGTCAAGAGTGGACAGGGACTGATATCCTCTTTAAGGGAGTCAAGTGGATAGGTGATAAACCTTTTCTGACATTCAATGCCAGGATATTTCTCTGTAAGAAAATTTTAGGATTTTTGGAAATAAAAGATGTATAAGAAATATGATATATGTGAGATATATTAGATGAAAGAATTTGTTGTATTTTATTAATATAGATTAAATATAATAATATATTAAATATAAAATATTTATAATATTTCTGACTTAATTTAAAATAATAACTATATTTTAAAATTAGAATATTTTTTAAAAACTAATTTAAATTAAAGAAATATTAAGTAAATATTCTCGCTCTAGGACAGTATTGTAACTGCAGTGTGATTTGTACAAACTCTTATCGTTGTTAGTTGAACCAATTTTTCGTGATGAAAATACATAGACTGGACATAGGATTAATGATGATCCGGAGCCGTATGAATGTTTGTGTGTTTAGCCCTTTTCTTTATCATATTTTATTGTTTTTCTTAATCTTACATCAATTGGGTTCAGTGAAGTCTGAAATAAGTTTTGAAACTAAGTTTGAGTAAAAAATATTTTAAAACCAATTGAACCCCTTTATCGGAACAAAATCGACTTCTTTTTATAACCGTTGTAACTAAGTAACTAAAAGAAATACAAGATAACTTTTTTAAGTACTTTACATATTATTGTATTTTACTATTTTGATTAATTTTATCCATTATAAAATAAGTTTTTCATCGACATATCATATGTTAACGAAATAAAGATAATGATGATATTTAAACTATTAGGATGAATCACAACAACAAAATGTGTTTTAGACAACAACAAAAAGTTGTGAGTTAAACTACACAAATCTTGGGTTAAAGTTTAGACAATAATCTTTTAAGCATAGTCTAGATGAACGTAACCGTATGTAATAAGTCACGGTTTTCAGTACGACAATAATTTTAAAATCGTTGTTTAAAATCCTCATAAAAGGCAATAATTTTGATATACTGTTTTCAAAACTTCACATCTATAAGCTCTTGGTAATATCAGTCTAAAATCAAAGGGAAGGAAGAAATTCAAATTTTTGCATTTAAAACTAAATTTTGCATTTTCAATTAAAAAAATGAGGGAGGGAATATTTCTAATCTAAAATCTTTAATTTTTAGTGTACTTTATACCATATTTTTATGGATTAGCTCACACTTTTTACAAGTAACATTTGTATAAATGTTGCTTAAGATAGTTTTTAAGTAACGTTTAAGCAACGTCTAAATAAATGTTGTCTTTACTATATTTAGACCACATTTATATACCCTTTGTCTTCTTTAATATTGTCTAATTGAATTAACTCATAACTTTAATATGTTTCATACATCACCACTAATATTTAGTTATTAATTAAATTAAAGATATAATTTATAGTGTAATTTCAAAGTTACTAATGGGATTTGAAACCCTGATGAGATATAATGAAAACTAATTTTTGAGAGCTATACACTAAGGAATAACTGGGAACGAAACAAAAAAGTGACCAGGCTTATAAAACTGTCTACAACTAACGCAAGAACAAAACTGCTGAAAAGTTACAGTTTGTAAAACTAGAGTTAAGTTCTTAGTTTTCAAAAATGACTGAAAGTCGTCCGTAATCTACTAGTTTTTTATTTTGTAGTGAGAAATAGATAGTGTTAACATCAAGTAACTTACTACCAAAGAAAGCAAAACTCTAGTAAACATGTGTTGGAATACCGCACATAAAATCATTGTATCAATCCGGGCTTACTCAAAATTTTGAAAGAACTAAAACAAACTTTAAAAATGAGGTTTTTTTTATTTAAGTTTTATTTTTTGAGTTTTTTATGTAAAAAAATAAGCGTTTGAATATAATTTGATGAAGAAAAGTGTCCGGAATGTATATTCTTAGAAAAATCTATATAATTGACGTAACGTCCCAAAAACTGAATAACCTCAATTAATAAAACATCACATACATGAATGATCAGAGAGTACAGGGATTAGGGTAAGAATGTATACAATACGTCAAATATCCCCGAATTTCAAGAAAAGGGCCCTACATGGCCCAACCAGAACTAAACTGAAAATAACACAATTAAGAATGCTAGGTCTGGTTCGTACAAGAAACATAAATAACAGAATCTGCTAGTAATGGGTCCCACAGTGGGCCCAACACCTGTCCAAAGCGTCAAGCTGCAGCATCCCTATTTTCATCACCACTGCCAGGAGTTCTCACGTCTGCTCACATCAACAAGGTTGATGATCATTGTAAAGGAAGAGACCACACATAACACACAAGCAAGCAAAAAGGGTAAGCTAGCGAAAAGTCATCATACAGGCTCACAACACACCATTCATATTCAATCATACATGACAGTCCTCCCATGTGAAATACCCATCCATATAAACCCTACGATTAAACTATCTGGATACTTAACTGAGGCACCACCACGTGACAGTGGAATTAGGTCCTAGCAATGAGGCATCACCGCGAGGCCTTCACGGAATTATACCCTTACAGGAGGCACCACCACGTGACCATCCGTGGAATTACGCCCTGGCCTTGAGGCACCACCATGACCCCCCGTGGAATTACGTCCTTTTGTCGAGGCACCACCAAGGACTCCCCTTAAGAGGGTCCATGGAATTACGTCCAACCTATGAGGCGCCACCAAGATCCCTCACTACAAAGGTCATGGAATTATGCCTTACTCATCCTTTAAACATGTTCCACCCACCAATTAAGAATCCCTCATAATATAAATATCATGTAAAATCAACAATTCATACAACTCATGCTCTTCAATTCATACCCAAACAACTAACAAGCATTTGGGTCAGATAACAATCACACATCAGTAAACCACTCAACAACAACATCAAAAACCTGTCTGCTGCCTCGCCCAAGCTAAAGGGCTCGCTCAGGCAAGGGGACCCTCTCGCTCAGGCGGATTCCACCTCGCCTAGGCGAGAGCGCGACAAGGGCACATGTGACTCAGTGGGATCTCGCTCAGGCAAGTTTCTTCTCGCCCAGGCGAGAGCACAACTCGCTCAAAAAGAACGCAAGTCGCCTAGGCAACGATTGAGCGACAGAGTCCTGGGCAAGCCTCTGATAATCTCGCTTAGGCGAGACTAGCTCGCCTGGGCGAGAAAACCAGCACTCGCCACTGTTTCCTCGAGTAACAGCCACCCACACACATCCAGCAGTTCAAAAATGCATTCCCAACCACTCATATTCTCATACAAACCATTAAATCATCGCAAGCTCATAAAATAGGCAGATCCCAAGGGAAATACAGAAAGGCCTAGCTTCCCTTACCTGAAAGAGTTAAGCAGAAACCTCCAATATGCACACAGCGAGCACGACTGTCTTAAGGTGGCCAAAGAGCTGGGAAACAAACGGTAATACAGAATAAGCACGATTTACTACTAACTCTAACGGTAAAAGTTTGCCTAACGGTGACGTAAGAGATCGAAGTTGACTTACGTGGTTGGAATCTGGCTTGGGCTAGCTCGAAGAATGTTGGCGGCAAAACCCTAGCAGAGCGTCGTAGCTGCTCAAGGAGGCAAGAAGTGTACTGTTTTTGAGAGTGAAGGAAAGAGAGACTGTTAGGGCAGATTAGGGTACGTTTTTACTCCTTGGGCCAACCTTTAAGCCCATTAGGTTAAGGGCAGCCCTTAAAACACTAAGGCAGAAAACAGGGCCTTATAATTGATTTTAATAGAACCCTTTTCTACTAATAAATCTCTCATTGTATCAATATTTTTTCATTGACTTGGATCATTTATATTTTTATCAATAGTAGAATCATCAACTAGTCTGTCAATCTCATACTCTTTATTATGGCTTTGAGAATCAAAATTATCCTCACCACTAATTACTTCCCTTTTCTCTTTTTAACCTATATTTGTATTGTTATTATTTTGTTCATTTAAAGAGCACCCACCTGGTATTTTCTAATTCATTTTTCTTATCTATTTTTATAAATTTATCCGTAGCTCCTTTTTGTGATGTAATTAAAATCTTAATTCTTCTCTTCTTATGAATCTTTGAATAGTCCAATTCAAATTTTCTAGTTGACATATTTATATATTTATATATAAAATAAAAAATTATAATATATAAAACACTATTAAAGATAAGTATATAAAACAATAAGTTAAAACAATAAAATCTGAATTTGGTTATCACAAAAGTAAACTCAATAAGTAGACTTGTAGTGTCTTGAAGTCTCAAGTCTCTTACTCCTTCTCAAGTATCAACTTTTTCACAAACTTGCAGAGTTTATTTTACGATTAATCATCAATGAAAATAATTAAAAAAATATATTATTCTTCTCAACTAAATAGTAAGTTTTTTTTTACTTAAACTTGAATTATCTTTCTATGTAAAAGACATCTTTGAATTATGCTTCGATTAATGTATTATCCACCAACAAAAAGACTAAACCTTAATCTCATTAACAATTTTGTAAAAAAAATTTAGTTCCTCACCAAGCTATATGCAAAAGAAAACCAATAGAAAAAGAAAAAAAATACTAAAGAAATAAGTATGAAAAGATTGGTACACAAGAATAATATGAGATTCAAGTGATGTAAAAGGACTCTAGAATAGAAGAGATAAAGGAGAAGCAAAAGAAGTCACAAAGAGATAAAAAAGAAAATAGAATCAAGATTGATTACTAATCATTCTCTTCTTTCATAACCAAAATTATAATTTACTAAAAGATGATTTTAACTCATTAAATATCATTTTTAATATTAATAAAAATTAACAGACAATAATAATAATTAAATTAAATTTTATTCTTACACATAAACTTATAATTAATTTAATAGAGTTATATTAGTAATAAAGTAATATTTTTTAGGTCTTTATTTTCTTAAACATAATTAATTTAATATAAGTACATGAGTACTAAAAATTATTGAGACCGTTTTTCTTTAATATAATATTATAATTAATTAAAAAAAAAATAACGATAGTAAAATAATTTTTTTGAGATTTTTAAAAAATTTAAAATGAGTATTTTACTTATTTTATTTTTGAACCAATCTGATATCAACTCCTTCCTTCTTGTTGTGACTCTTGAGTACGAAACAAACCTTGCGTCAGACGACTAGTTTAACCACTAGTTTAACAATTTCATTTATTTCATCATAGTTTCTTTGCAATCTTAACATCTCACATCGTTCTAGGTTATGGATCTAATCGGATACAGAACATGGAAATTTCTTTTCAGGTCAGCGTATAATCTTGCATATCTAAAAATTCTCCTCTCTTGCTTGGTCTTGTTTCTTTTTCCTAAAGGGAAAAGTGAAGTCCCTTAGTTAGGTGCCTGTCATAACTATAGATTAACTATACATTTAATTCTATCAATGTCAAGGTCCGTGCATATTAAGTGCCAAGCATTAAATTCCCCAAACAACAATTCAACAAGAGTCACACTCATGCAACACCACCTTATCAAATTCTTCGAAATTCACAGTCACACAAGTCCAACTGGGTAATGGAAGCTTGGGTGTAGTGAGTTAAATTTTTCCAATTCACGTTGTCTTTTATCTTCTACGCGTAATAACGCAGAAAACTCTAGCCGATGGCTAATTAATAGTACATGCTCACAATATATAACAAAAGTCTGTTCCAAAATAACATTAGTTTGTTCCACGAAACACAGAGACTTATGAGTACTCTCTATTTAGTTTCAATATAAACAAAATATTGGTGAACTTAATTATAAGCAAATTCCAACTTCCTAAACTATATTTATCTTTAAACCTAAGCACATTTCCCAATAAATATAATTTGCTAAAAGTATATTTCTCTTGCATAAAAATAAAACCATTACAAACTTAACATCAATGTAGAAAAAAGTATTTGTGGTCCATTTATCACAATAGTTGCCAAGATTTTTAATAAAGAGAAATAAATAAGTTAAGAAATTAAATACATCGAGAAATCAAACATCTTTTCTTTGTATGCAAAATAACACAATCTGTCTAGGATGTATGTGATAGATGGATTGGAGTAACTGTAGTGCATCATGGTAACTTTAGAATTAACTTTCAACACTTTCACTTTATACATACATGGTAACTTTAGAATTAACTTTCAACACTTTCACTTTATACAATTAAATAGAAAACAAAATGAAATCTGAAAAACAATATGGTTAGCAATTATTTGAGAAATTTGCATTACTAAAAAAAACAAATTTCTTGTCAATTTTGTTTTGAATTTTTTTTTGGAAATATTTACAAATTTTGTTATGAAAAATAATTTGCAAGAAATTGCTACCAATTTTCTTGCAAAATATTTTGTACAAAACATTTTTTACAAAAAAATTTGAAAGAAATACTTACGAAATCTATAATTTTGTAAGAAATAATTATCCACGAAAGAATTATCTGCGAATTACAAATCTTAAAAATGACAAGAAAAAATCTTTTTTTGCAAAATTTAATAACAAATTTGCAAGAAAAATCTCATGAAATATAAAAAAATTCTAATAGTGTTGGAAACATAGGAACGAAGTCATTTCTAACTAAGGGAGGATAGACTTAGAAGAAATTTTTGGAATGACACAGGTCAATGTATGGATTTGGATGAAACATAAACTAGAAAACGTTACATTCTCCTACAGTGATCGGTATCAATGCCTAATCCAATACTTAATGTACTTATCAATTATGATCCATGTTTTAAAGTAAGGAATTATTTCAAAATGCAAAGCTAGTGGGGTGTAGGGTGCAAGCTTTATTTATGCAAGTACTAAGAGTATACAGGTACAAATTATAGTGCAAAGGGGAGACTAATTACGACTTTAGAAAGGATTGTAAAACTGTAGGAAGATGCCTAACACAATGTAAGACCCACTTATTTCTGTCCTAAAAGTTTAAGGGCCTAGCCTCATCTGTTGGGCCTAAGGATCAGCCTATAGGGTGCCCCAATCCCTTTTCAAGACCTAAACCTCTCATTCTGCCCCATTTCGCAAGACAACCCCTCTTTCCTCACTCACTCATCTCTCTTTTCAGAGCTCTGCTAGGGTTTGGCCCTGTTCTTCGTTAAGCTAGTTGAACTCCATCTCTATTCCACGTAAGTTGGTCTTCAACCCATATCTTCTCTTCTCTAGCTTTACTTTCATCGTAGTAATCCCATTTTGGTTTGGGTGTTGTATTTTCAACTCACAAAGCTGTTCTCGGAGCTGTGTATCCTATATGACACAATGGGACTGGAATTGATGAGTTTGGTATGATTTTGCGTAAGGAACATGATTGGATGGTTGGTTGAATATTGGCATGAGATTTGGTATGCATGATAATTCTATGTTTGGTTGGTGAGACATGACTATGGTATGGATTATGACATAATTCCATGAATCTCTTGGTGAGATCTCATGGTGGTGCCTCATGTAATGGATGTAATTCCATGACCCTCTTGGTGAGAGCTCATGGTGGTGCCTTATGTAAAGGGCATAATTCCATGATCCTCTTGGTGAGAGCTCATGGTGGTGCCTCATGTAAAGGACATAATTCCATGAATCTCTTGGTGAGATCTCATGGTGGTGCCTCATGTAATGGACGTAATTCCATGACCCTCTTGGCGAGAGCTCATGGTGGTGCCTCAGGTAATGGACGTAATTCCATGAACCTCTTAGTAAGGTTTCGTGGTGGCGCCTCAGTATATAATTAAGTAAGGATTGCATCTTGAAACTCTAAAGAGTCAGTTAGTCTCATGTAGAGCGTACTGACTCAAGTGGTGAGAGTAGCATGAGGCCATAGTCTTTGGCAGGATAATGGCCTTAGATGTTTGAAGGCTAACCTTGTGCGTGGTAGGGTGAAACCCATTGGCAATGGCTCTACAGAGCAGTAGAGGCCACCACAAGTGCAAGCATGTAGTGAATCTGACTGATTATATGTATCTGAATAATTGAGTCTTAGAGTCTTGCTTGGTTGATTCATGTATTCTTGACTTTTAAATTGCACGCTCAATTATATGATAAAACCTTTTTATTCTAGCTTACCCTTCTTGTTTGCGTTTGTCTTCTTGTGTGGTTTTTCCTTTTTGCAATGATCACCAATCCCTTGGTGTGAGTAGACATGGGAATTCCTGGTGATCATAGTGGCGATGAGGATGCTGCAGCTTGATGCTCATGGGTTGATGTTGGACTCATGTTGTGAAGAACTATTAATATATTGTAATCTCTTGCTCTATGAGCAACCTTTTGGTCATCAGTTGAAACTCTTATATTTTTGTTCCTGGCATTAGGTAGTGCCTTTTGTTTTCTTCTGGGATATTTTGGATGATTGTGTTATCCTTTATACTTTAAGTCTCGTATCCTTTGGATATTATGATTTATGCAATGTGTTATTTAATTTGATTTATTTATTAAATGGGACATTACACACAACACCTATATAGCTACCTAATTGGGAAAAAAGCATACTAAGTGAATGCAAACAAGTCAATGTTGCTTATTGTTGCACGGACAATGTGCCTCATGCTTACTGTAAGGGAAATGATAGTTGTTTAAGCTTCTTATACTGTTGACCATAACAAACCTTTATCTGTTATTCTTTCTATTCATTGTAATTGTTCTCTAAATGAGTTTTGTTTTAGGCTATGTATTTCATCATATCTTACTAGTTAGGGCCTGCTTTAGCTTCAATATAAGCTAATGTTGTTATTCATCAAAACCTTCAATACTTGTATCTTTGTTCAGGTATCTTACATTTTTTTTTATATGGGTTAGAACACTCATAGAAATGTATTTTCATATTATTTCAATTTTTACTGATAATTGAAAATACATTGAGAAAGAGTGTGTAAAGCTATGAGTTCGACAAATCATAAAAGTAAAATAAAAGAAGAGGTTTTTTCAGGAAATAATGATGAAAGTTACATTAAGAGAAATTGTTTAATGGATACATACCATTGCTCATAAGATTAGTGGGTAGTCAATAAGGTTTGTTTTAGATGCTAAGTGTAATTTATAGTGTAAACAATATTTATCAAATAAAGGTCAACAAATAGGATATTTGTATATCCTTGTCGAAGTTTGTAATGTTGTGGGCTAGTGAAGTTTATTTTGTTGTCTCTCGTCATAAACTTCATTTTTAGTTCAAGTTTTTCAAGTAAACTATGGTTCCCTTACAATTGCGTATTTATTTCTGTGTTTATTTTCATTAAGTACTTAAATCTTTCTCAAACTTTTCTTATTTTTTATATATAAAAACATGTCTTGCATTATTATGAATGTTGCTAGTCCTACTACTTAGGCATATCAAAACTCACCAATCATATTCCGAAAAGCTAAATCTATTCCTAAAATACCTCCTGAAAACAAAAGGATAAAGATTTTCACCAAAGAAAAACAAATATGGCATTAATTGCTACGTTAACTGAATTATCAACTATAAGATGTTTTAAAATCCATAAAACCATTTATAGACTTGTATTTATTCCATCTACTTGTAATCTTCCAAGGGACCTCAGAGTTTGAATAAAAAACTTGAACCACGACAAGTGAGTAACATTCCAACCATGAATTACATAATTTCAAATGGGAAAGTTGAATAGGGATCATTGTTGTGATAGCCTCAGCAAAAATTGCATTGGTAACAACATTAAAAAAAGTAAAAGCACCAAAATAAACTCATTAGTTGAATCTCTAAAAGTACCAACACTAATAGAAAGACCCGGGCAACCCTAGTAAAGTAGAAACTAGCTTTAGAAGAGGACTTCAATTCAACTAATTTTTTATGTCGCAAACTTTCATTTTTATTTGTAATTAGGTTTGCTCGATCTAGGTTGCTTCATCTTCTATAACTTTGAAAGATAATTTTTTCCGTTCTAAATCATTCTTCAATCACTTCCAAATGTAAAGGTGGTCTTGTCGAAGTGGGTCCCTTGACTGTAGTGGAAGTTGCTGAGTGAAATGGATTAGGAGGCACAACAATCTGGTTTTCCTCTTGAGTTTCTAGCATGTGTATCACAGATTTTATGGATGGACGGTTCCCTGGCTGCCACTGAATGCACCAAAGCCCAATAATTGCTACTTTCTTTGCAATCTTAACATCACCTTCATCCTCAACATGGATATGCACATCTCCATCAACAAGGTTATGGATCCAATCTGGGTACAGAACACTGAAATCTTCTGGAGAAGACATGTCCACATTCTTCCTCCCACCAACCATTTCTAACAACAACATTCCATAACTGTAAATATCAGACTTGTAAGACACGTTCCCAAAGTTTCTGGAGAAGACTTCAGGTGCAATGTATCCTAAGGTTCCCCTAGCAGCTGTCATTGACACCACGCTGGGATTCTTGGAACACAATTTGGCTAAGCCAAAATCAGATATTTTTGGAGTGAAGTTGTCGTCAAGTAACACGTTGTGAGGATTGATGTCAAAGTGAATAATGGGATGGTTGCAACCTTGATGAAGATACTCAATCCCTTTAGCTATACCGAGAGCAATGTGTTGAAGCTTCTCCCAGCCAAGGAAATGGTCCTTGTCTTCTGGTGGAAATATGAAGCTCTGCAAGGAACCGTTTGGAAAGAAATTGTAAACAAGAGCACGATGGAATCCTTCTGCACAGAAGCCGAGCAAACGCACCACGTTGATGTGATGGATTTTGCCCATAATCCCCACTTCATTGATGAACTCTTTCCCCTCTCCCTCTGTATTGTTGAGGATCTTCACAGCCACTGGAATCTCACTCGAAAGTTTTCCTCTGAACACAGACCCATGAGCTCCTTCTCCTAGCTTTTCTTTAAAGCCATTGGTGATTCTTTTAAGGTCAGCGTAGGTGAATCTTGCAGGCTTTTCTGCCCTGTAGTCCTCTAAAAACTTGTCTACTCTTGCTTGATCTTCTTGCTTTCTCCTAAAATAGAGGAAGCTCTTAAAGACAGCAATGACCAGCAGCCCCAAAAAGATCGAACCTACAATAGCCGTTGGAAACTTCATTAAGAAAAGAGAACAGAAAGATTTGTTTATTTATTTTAGTCTTTGTTTCAAATCTTTTTAATGCCATTCACTTGTTGGCATTCAAATTTGTAGGAAATACGAACAAAACAATATTAAAAAGCGAACGTGTAAGAGTCTCTGATCTGACCTGTAAAAGAAAAAATAAGAGATTTAGGAACGTGAATTCTTTTCCGTGTGCATTCAAAACATTCGATGTCTCCTTCTGTGTTGTTGTTGGTTTTCCATTTACATCTCTTGCCATTTTCTTCGCACTCAGAACAATTTGGTTTGGTCCATGTTAAAGCCAAGTAATACCAGTCGATGAAATTGAGTGGCGAAGGGATGTCGAACATCTTGGTACAGGATGTTAGATCCAAATCGAGGACATTTCCATAAGAATCAAAAATGAAAATGGGACAGGAGACCGAATCTTGGGAATATGAATAATCCCCGTAGCGGTTTCTGGGGTGTCGATGCCCAGCTGAAGTACAGTTCAAAAAGCTCAAGTTGTGCGGTCCATCAAATGGCGATTCAAATTGGTAACTCTGAACAAAATTTATGATTTGCATAAACTTGTTGGAAAAGCAGTTTTCGGGGTCAGTTAAGTAAATTTGCTGATCTTCGTAGTATATGTGAATGACCTGGAGTTTGATGGTAGGAAGCAGAAGCATGGTCTGATTTTTTTCAGTGCAAGAAAGACAAAGACGGGGATAAGTGCATGGCTCCTCCATCTCCTTCATCAGTTGGAAGGGAAATCTGATAAGGGGTTCGTCCGGTCCACAAGACAAATTCTCATGGCACTCGTTATGAGGACTGCCACTTCTGATAAGAATAAGCATTAGCAACAGCTTCATCAATACAGAATCACGTTGGAGGAGAAGCACACTTGTCATTTCGTTTACTTAGCGATTATTTTTAACAAACCAAGCTGGGTGCCTCTTTTAGTTTATGCTAAAACTTCTAACTAGTATTTTATCAGTTGCGGAAAGCACATAGAAAAGATAAAAGGAAAATATCTGTTGAAAACCATATTTGACAACATTTTTTTACTCCCTCATATGGCATCCTAGCTGTTCCTGATGAGTCACCTTTTCAATTAACAATTTCTTTTCCACGCTGGTGAGAGGGAAAAATCCTTAATTTGGTTGGTTTTAAATTCCTAAACATACTTTTTTGTCAAGGTTAAAATACTCCCTTCGTCCATGTTTTTGTTGAAAAATCTCAAATAGGTCCTAAGATTTTTTTTAGTCTCAATTAGGTCCATATTTTTGAAAATGTCTAACAATTAGGCCCATTCCGTTAGTATAGAGTTAACGGTGTTAAGGATATGCCACGTGTCAGCTTCTCATTTTTTTGAATTTTTTATTTTTTTTTAAATTTTTTTTAAATTTTTTTTAATTTTTTTTTTGAAAATTATTCATGCCACGTGTCACATCAATATTGTGCCACGTGTCAAGTCAGTAAGGTGACACGTGTCAAGTTATTGTTTGAATCTCAATTTGGTTCATATATTTGTTATTTTAATTATATTTCAGTCCATTTTTTTTATTTTCAATTTCATCATTTCCAAATTGAGATCAAATTTAACTTTTATATAAATTTTATAATGATATTTTTATTAAACATTTTAATAATATTAAGTTTATTTTATATTTTGTTTTAAAATTTTAAAATATTTATTTTAACTTGTTACAAAATTGTTTTAAATAATTTATATACAAATGTTAGAGTTGGTTTAAAATTAACAATTTTATAAATTTAAATATAAAATTTTAAAATAATTTTGTAAAAAGTTAAAATAAATATATTTAAAAATTTAAAAAAATGGACTGAAATGTAATAAAAATAACAAATATATGGACCAAATTGAGATTCAGACAATGATTTGACACGTGTCACTTTATTGACTTGACACGTGGCACAATACTGACGTGACACGTGGCATGAATAATTTTCAAAAAAAAAATCAAAAAATTAAAAAAAAATTAAAAAAAAATTAAAAAAATTTTAAAAAAATTCAAAAAAATTCAAAAAAATGTGGAGCTGACACGTGGCACATCTTTAACACTGTTAACTCTATACTAACGGAATGGGCCTAATTGTTACACATTTTCAAAAATATGGACCTAATTGAGACTAAAAAAAATCTTAGGACCTATTTGAGATTTTTCAACAAAAACATGGACCAAATGAGTATTTTAACCCATTTTTTTACTCCCTCATATGGCATCCTAGCTGTTCCTGATGAGTCACCTTTTCAATTAACAATTTCTTTTCCACGCTGGTGAGAGGGAAAAATCCTTAATTTGGTTGGTTTTAAATTCCTAAACCTAGTTTTTTGTTTTTCCCTATGCTCATATATGAAATAAACTTTTATGTGAATAAATCGCTTCCTTGTATATTTTATATAAACAAATGATTATAATTTATAGATTAAGTGTGGTTTTTCATCTCCAAGCCTTAAACTCTCTAATTATTTCCTATTAACCAATACAATAAACCCATGACCCTTGCAATCTAAAATACACAAAACTCCTAAACAAATTAACTAACAACTCATTTAATTTTATTCCATTTAAGTTTACTTAACAAAATTTTCCCTTAAACTTAAATTCTTCTTTAAGTTTTTCTACCCTTCATCCCGACTTTGCCACATGCAGTCTCCACCATGCTTGCTCCTTTCATTAATAGTCGGGTCCTTCATTATATTTGTAGTTGACTTGCTCTTCTCTTTGGCCCACTTATTCTTCTTTTGTTCTGACGTGTACTTCGCTCTCATTGTGGCTAACTTGTTCTTCACATTCTCAGCGACAATTTTGTTTTTAACCATGTTCTTTACTATCTTATTATTCGACTTGTTCTTACCCGAGTTCATATCAACATACCGATCTCCTTTTGAGTTGTCCACTTGCTCTACCGAGCTATCCACATGCTCTACCGAGCTATGCAATATGTCAAGGCAACTCCCCTAACCATTTGAGCTTTACATGCCCCTCATTGGTCTATTCGAGCTTTCCTTGCCCCTCTCAGGGCTACTTTGTTGTCTAGCCGACCTATCCACGTTACTCAGTTGTTTTACCGAATTCACCTCACAACTTGGTTGTTTTGGTGAGTTCTCCAATTGCTTGGCCCCTAGTTCACACTTGTGTTTCATGTTGCACTTATATGTTATTCTCACCTAAAAAGAGGACAATTGCTTTAACTATTCATGGTTACATGTACATAAATAAGGCAAGGACTCCAAAATTATTGTTCAAAATGTTGTGAATTTTTGATGATGTTTAAAAAGTGAAAAACACATATCGTGGGTTAGCACTTTTTTGACCCTTGGTTCACACTTGCGTTTTAACTAGGCTTATATGTTATTCTCATCTAAAAAGAGGACAAGTGCTTTAACTATTCATGACTACATGTACATAAATAATGTAAGGAGTCCAAAATTATTCTTGAAAATATTTTCAATTCTAACCATGTTCAGAAAGTGAAAAACACACAATATGGGTTAACACTTATTTGGCTCCTTGTTCACAGATGCTTATCATAGTGGACTTATATGCTATTCTAACCTAGAAAGAGTAGAAGTGCTTTAGTTATTCATGGTTAATACGACAAATAACTTCTTCAGCCATTTACGGTTACATGTTACTAATAATGCGAATCAGTCACAATCATGGTGGGACATGTATAATCAACATCGACACATAATGCGCAATTCAAATATCGTGGGTTGGCACTAAATAGCTTTAAAGAAGGTACATAATATTCACATTGGAATCAACAAATAGGAGGGCACAAATTTACCTTCTACAACAATCAAACTTTCCATAAACTATTTTCGTTGAGCTTGTAATGTTATAAAGATATTCATTTACAATATATTCAAACGGTAATACTACAAGTTTTTATAGCTTCATTCCTTTGTTGGGAAATCAAAAGTGTTGTACTCTAATACGTGAAGAATTGTATCACGGTGAATATTTTCTGGATCTAGAATCCATACGCATACGTAGTCTTGTCTAAATTGTTCAAACTCTTCCTATGATGAAGAAATAGTCTATTAGTAGAACTTATTGTAAATAATTAACAGTGGAATGCAATGTAATATTTAGTAAAAAAAAACTTGAAATACTTCCAGAAAGATGACCAAAACTTTACTCATTCACCCAACCTGTAAGATCTGGAAAAATTAATTAATTAAATAAGTAATTAATTAATAAATGCGGGTAGAAAGCGTCTTTATGATAATAATTGTTGTTTAATGTGATATGTAAAAGTATTAGCTCAAATGGTTGAGAGTACTTTGGTTGTGTGAGAGGACTTGGGTTTGAATCCTAAGTATGCAAATTATGTGTGATTATTTTATTATTAATTTTTAAGAATATGTATGAGTAGGTGATTGGTATTGTAAACTTATGTTGATTGTGTATATCACCAAATGTGGTTTGGCATAGTGGATATGCTTCGTTCTTGTGGGTGGAAGGTCACGGGTTCAAACCTTGGTAGACAAAACTTAACCTTTATTTTTATTAAACTTGGATTGGAGTGAATGTGGAAGGGTAGAGAACCTAGCAGGATGGGGGCAACCAAGGGGGTTGGAAAAATTATCAAATAATTGACATTAAGAGGAATTAAAAACCCACCTTAAGCCCAATCCCGTTTTATTTTTAAAACCTACTTGAAAGGCACCTATAAAAGCCAAAGTCTAAGAAAAAAGGGAGGGTTTTGGCAATTCTGCTGCAGAGAGAGCACGAAATTGAGGTTGAGAGGTGAGGTTTGGGTGCGAAAAAGGGGCTGAATTAAGAGAGACTGTGGCACGTCATAGGCAAACCAAGGAAAATCCCATTTTTCTTCCAAGTCCAATCAAACTTTTAGGTTAGGGGAGCTGTATTTTGAGTATGTAAATAAACTGCTAAGTGTTGTGATTTAAAGTCATTGGTGTCTCCTTTGATTTCTATTTGATTGGTAAAATTCTTACTTTATTGCGCTGTGGTTGTGAATTGGAGTTATTTGGGGTTGGAAGCATGATTAAGTATGTGTAATAGGTTGCGGGATAAGGGTTTTGATAATCTTGATTATTTCTTATTGTATTTGGGATTGGAAAGGGTGGTTTTGGGTGCTATTGCCATTACCATTAGATTAGTATCGATTGCAAGTCGGGTGGTATATTTTTGGGCATGAATTGACACTATTTTGGTATGATGCGTGTGTGACAGTGAGGGAACTCTACAAGTCTCGCCCAAGCGAGTCTATCTCGTCCAGGCGAGAGTTGCAGAACCTCACGTCTGGTTTGGGTTGCGCTGCTCGCCCAGGCGACCTTGGTTTGGTGTTGAGCGACTTAGTCTCGCTCAGGCGAAGGACAGCTCGCCTAAGCGAGGTTGTGAGGAAACTTGGGCGCTTTTGAGCGCGATATCTCGCTCAGGCGAGAAGTATTAGTGTTTTGAGCGACCTCATCTCGCCCATGCGAGAGACATTCGCCTGAGCGAGGTCGCGATGTGAAATGATTTTATTTAAGTGGTTCCTCGTTTAGGCGAGGTGTTGGTATTACTTTGAGCGATGGTGCAGCTCGCCCAGGCGAGAGAATCTCGCCTAAGCGAGATAACGTGTGTTTGTGGTTGTTCTAAGCTCGCTCAGGCGACGCGAACTAGCCTAAGCGAAGCAGAGGGTTTAGCTTGGGCGAGGGGTCCCTAGCCTAAGCGAGTTTATGTGAACTATTGTGTTTCTATGTGCCTGTGAGTGTGTTTTGGTTGTTTACCATAAGGATCGATTGTATATGCATGTGGTGTGATGTTTGGGCTTGATGGACTAAGTCCAATAGGGGTCTGGGATGTGCTCGGAGGTTGGAAACATGATGGGCATGGAACTGGTTGAGTTCCCGTCGGCTACTAATGGGCGAGGAGTCCTTAGTATGGTGATTGCATGTGTTGGGCGCATGATGGGCAAGGAACTGTGATGTTCCCGTCGGCTACTATCGGGCGAGGAGTTCATAGTATGGTGATTGCGTGCGTGCCAGGGTCCAAGTGTGAGACTTGGATGTTTATACTACAGGCGAGGAGTCTATAGGGCAGGACTATGAGCGGGATAGGCTCATAGGGTTGGACCACAAATGAGTTAGTTTCGTGGGAGCACAGGGAAGTCCCAAGACCTAGTTCATGCATATGAGTCATGAAGGACTATGAGGTCATGGTTGGGTGATTTGGAAATTATGAGTTCGTACTTATATTATTTTGGGTGGGGAAGCATATTTATTCCACATATGTCTGTTTATGTTTTATTGTGCATAGCTCACCCTATCTGTGTGTGTATGGCGATGATCAGATAATTTGTTATCCGGGAGCAGATGATGTGACAGGTGAGCCAGGAGCTATTTAGAGACGGAAAGCATTGGCCACTTGGGATTTTGAAAGAAACTTTACTGTTTTGTTTTTGATGTAAATATTTCCTATGTTAATTTTAATATCATTTGTAAATAATGCTATGGTACATTCAGATTATGTATGGTATTAATTATGGTTTTAAATTTCCCGCGTTTTTGGGAAATAGTTTATATTAAATGTGA
>Ga0214542_1004836_pt1 | contig 26271 bp, 12 predicted proteins | sample CNSS1metaG_FD_160096 | JGI IMG/M metagenome (GOLD analysis project Ga0214542, IMG submission 160096) | Root nodule microbial communities from cowpea collected in UCLA plant growth center, Los Angeles, California, USA - CNSS1 | ecosystem: Host-associated > Plants > Roots > Nodule | place: USA...
CGGCTCCTTTAAAGCCTTAAAAAAATATAAGAACCCGGCCGATTATTTCTCCCTTGATATATCCCTAAGATAGATAAGATTCTATTTTCTCGGACGGTTCTGAATTAGACCCATGGAATTCTGTCTTTTTAGGACACGCATCAATCTGCTTTCTTCATGACATTTTCCTTCTTATCTCAAATCATACGCAAAGATATCTCCAAACTAAAGTTATTTTGTGATGATATAATCCTAAACCATAAAAAGGAAAATTCTATCAAACTTTTGTGGCTTCACTACGCATACTCGTAAATTACAAATAACATGTACAACTTTTTGCATACAAAGAAATTACTCACGCATACATTCTAATTATAAACTACAATAGAACATCGTCTTAATATCGAAAAAATAAAATAAAAATCCTCTAATATAAACTAAAACCAAATTTTTTATAATTTTAATTAAAAACATCTTAAAAGAATTGAAACGTAAAAATTCTTAAAATAATTCCCCTTGAATTTTCACACCCCCTCCCAATTTAAATAAATTTCCTGAAAAAAAAAAGACATTTGTTTGAACAAAAATTAAAATTGACCTATTTGTATATATTTTTTGTATTTGAAAAATACTTAAGATTATTTTTATATACACATTGGATTTTAAGATGAGGAGTGGGTAGTGAAGTGAAATCACATCACTCTTTATTAGCATTTTGCCTGCCGCTATTGGGCACTTTCATGAAAAGTAGCGCCCAGTGAATCCAATAAAAACAAGGGGCAAATTAGTAAATAAGTTCATATAGTATTTCATAGCATTAAGCCACGTGGCATGCACTCTCATATTATTATTAAGGTATATCCTCCGCATGCTACTCAAAAATTCGTTACAAATAATTTGGATGTCAATCTCATTTCATTTTTCACTCAATCACTCCTCACCCTACCTCCACTATCTTTTTTTTTTTTTATCTATATATTTTTAATAAAACTAATTCAATTTTCTTCTTAAATAATATATTTCAAAAGAAAACTGTTTAATTAAATTCTGTCCACTTTATTTACCAAAATTGTCTTCTTTACTTTTTGTCTATTTTCTTAATATTTCTTGTGAAGTTTTATGATATTAAGATCGTGTTCGTTTGCATAGATGATAATGTAGATAAGGATTTGTGAAGACGGATTTTAAAAAATCTCATAGTATGATTTGAAAGGATAAGCGAGTAACGATTTGTGGTTAATCTCTAAAAATTCATTCCTTTATTTTGCAAAGATCTGAGAAGATTAAAAGTCATTTTACTAATATATCTTCTTTAAATTTTATACAAAAAGACATCTATTAATATAATTATTAATTACACTATACTATTATTATAATTTATTTACAATTAATATTTTATTATATATATTAGTAATTATTAATAATTTCTATTATTTATTTTTTATTATTATTTTATTTATTTTTATAAATATATATATATATATATATATATATATATATATTATTTATTATTATAATTTATTTTATATATACATATGTAACCGTTACATAACATATATATTACATATATATTACATATATATTGTATAATGTAACCGGTTATATATATATATATATAATAAATTATAATAATAAATAATATATATTTGTATATATATATATATATATATATATTTAATTAATAATTATTAATAAATAAAACATTATTTAAAATATAATATGTAAGGTCTTATTTTTCTTATGCCTTTAACAAGAAGGGTTGTCCCAAAATCTGATGGGTCTAAGAGCTGGCCCAAAGTATAAGCTAAATCCTAGTTTATCCTAACATTTCTACTTTCACTCTTTTAGAAAAATCAGTTGTCATCTTACCCCTCTCTCACGGGACGCTCTGCTAGGATTTTGCTCTAAGTCTTCTTCGAGCTAATTCACATCAATTCCTACTCCACATAAGTGCCCCTTTTTAGGTTGTGTGGTTTCCATTGATCTTCTTCGTATTTGACAGTTAGGATTTCGTAATAATCTGCCCCTTTGTTCTGTTTACCTTCTGTTTTCAGCTCATTAGCCCGCTCCTAGAGCTGCAGTGCTTGTTGTCGTGCCGCCAAGGCTTCTTTTAACCCCTTCTTCCAGGTACGGGAAGTTAGAGTTCGAGTTTAAGTTGTTTTTTTGCCTGTTCTTGAGCTTGCTAAATGTTCGTATGGATTAATCATTGTTCTTGGTGCGTGGAATGTTTTGTGTGATTGGTTGGGTTGAAAAATACATCTGCTGCAGGTGAGATCAGGGCGAGAACTGATAATCTCGCCTAAGCGAGTCTGGCGGAGGCTCGCACAGACCTTTTGAGCGAGTTGTCGCTTAAGCGGGTGGCCTTGATTTTTGAGCGAGCCACTGCCTCGCTCAAGCAAGGTGAGCTTGCCTAAGCGAGTTGGCGCGTTGGTTTCTGCCAGTGTTATCGCACTCTCGCCTAGGCGAAGGAGAACTCGCTTGAGCGAGACCCCTTGGCCTGAGCGACGAGTTTGGGCGAGGGTACGTGCTGGTTGGGTGTTTACTTCTCTACTCTTTTACGTTTGATGTGCAATTGATGGGGCTATTGTATGATGGTATGTGGGGTATAATATGAATGTGTGAGAGGGTGTATGAGTTTATGAATGACAAACTTGAATAAATCCTTGGCATGAAATGAGCATGATATGGTTGGTATTAAAGAGGCATGATAACGAGATGAGTTGGAAATCCTTTATGCATGGATGGTTTATGATGAGTTGAAATGAGTTGGACCTGGAACATGAAAGGCATTGGTTTTAAAGGTTGGTGTGACGAACGTATACATGCATGGTGAATGTTATTTGGCTGTGTGATTATGTTTGGTTTGTGTCAGTGCGTAATTCCTCGGAGTCTCTAGGTGAGACTTTCAAGGTCGCGCTTCAATGGTCGGGACGTAATTTCATGGCCCCTGTTAGTGAGTTTCCATGGTGGTGCCCCATCGGTATAAGTAGGTAAGGATTCCAGGTAAGGTTGCATCCTGACACTCTAAGGAGTCAGTTAGTCTCACCTAGAGCGGACTGACTCCTGTGGTGAGAGTAACAGGAAGCCTGAAATTCATTAAGGGCTAACCTTGTGGTTAGGGAAATTGATTCATTGTAACACTGGTAACACATAGCTCGGGGGTGAGCAGAGGTATCCACCACAAGTGCAAGCATCCGCTGAATCCGACCACGTTATACGTATCCGAATGAGTCGAGTCGTGTCGTAGTGTATTGCCTGAAAAGTCATAACATGTTTGGTTGATTTGGGTGTATGATTTTGTGAAATTATATATGATTTGATGGATGAAATCCTTTTTACTCTAGCTTACCCTACTTTTATTATTGTGTGTTCTGCTGTGTGGTACTCTCTTTTGCGATGATCATCAACTTGTTGATGTGAGCAGATGCGAGAACACCCACGGGCAACAGGGAGGTGATGGTTCTGCTGCATAATCTGCATGGGCTGGTTTTTAGTTTCGTTATTGGGCTTTTCTTTAGGGCTAAGGCCCATGTACTTATTTGTCCTTGGATCTACATGCTTTCTTTGTAAACTTTTTATCCAGTTTTCTTTTGGTGCCTTGGATTGTAAGGAGTTGAGTTTTAAACTCCACAAATGCGCTATTATGTTATCTCTTTGTAACGCTTCCTTTAATTTCGTATTTTAACTTAAATGGGGTGTTACATAATATTTAATATATTAATATATAATAATTAATAATATATATATATATATAATGATTATTATTAATTAATAAAAGTATACAATAATTAATAATATTTGTAATATTGTTAAAAATTAATAATATATGTAGTTATTATTATTAATTTATATATATATATAATTAATATATAAAAATATAATTAAAATATTTTTAAATTTTAATTTTTTTAATTTATTCAATTGTAATTTTATTAATTTTTTATTATGAAGGGTATTTTAGTAAATTTCAAATTTTATTTATTATTTTTTTTAATTTATCACATCAATTAAATATTTCACTAACTTTCATAAAAATTATCTCCAAATCCACTCACTTAACCCTCTAAATTCACTCAAAAAAACACAAATATTCATCCACACAAATCTACACAAATCCATCTTCACACTCTCTCCCATATCCATCATTACAAAGGAACACATCCTTAGGGAAGAACCGAATAATTTGTGCTAATTGAAACTTCCTTTCTACTTCGCATCTACCTAGATTCTTGTATAAAATAAAATGTAAGTGTAGGACATGTTTGGATCCGCTAGCATCTTTACTTGTCATTAGTTGTCTCACCATTCCTCTTTTTGTCACACTTATGTGTTTCTTCTGTCTCGTGTATTTCGAAAAAGGGTTGTGTAATATTGAAAATGCTTTCTGAGCTGTTTTTTTTTTCAAATGAAAATAAGATAATTTTAAGAAATAACTGTGTTTGGAAATATGAGTATAAGTTTTACGTCGATTAAAATAAAAAATTTAAATACTATATAAAAATAAAAGACTAATATATTTATTGTTTTAATATGTTTTATTGAAACTAGTGTTAATTCATTTTATATGGTTTGGGAATTGTTATGACCAGATATCCATGAGTATCTAATTATTTAGAAGTTGAGATCTAAGATGAGATGCAAGACGGTTTTAATATTTTTTTTTTCACCTATCAAAATACATTTTAAAAATAAAAGGATAAAATATGTTTTTGGTTCTTTAACTTTCACTGAAAATTAGAATTAGTCTCTCTTCAAAATTTTAGACCAATTTAGTCCATCATCTTTAAAAATATGTGGATCTAATACTTTTAACCAAATTTTGTTAAATTTAGTTGACGTTTCAAACACATTTCATTATAATATTTGAGTTATTTATATCGTTTGACACATTTTCACTTTAATATTAAATAAAATACTATCATTAAATACATATGAAACTTCAAATAAACTTAATAAAATTGAATTAAAAGGACTAAATCTACTGTAACTAAAAATTTAAGAACTAAATTAAACGAAAATTTCGAAAAAAAAAACTAATTTCAATTTTCGATTAAAGAAAAAAAAAATATTTAACCAAAATAAAACTATTACGGAATCGATGTTCTAAAATTTATGATACCTCAGTGTGCTTGACCGTAATACCTATGAAGTTGTGTTGGAAGCAAATAAGGACAATGAAGTGATGCGATGGTCCTTTGAATCCGTACATTCGTTGTTGGAGGGTGATGAAAGTGTTGAAGTCGTATACATGGGCAATTAGCTTGTTGACAGGGATATCCCAGCCAACCATTTCACATCACCAACTTCCACTTCCTCACTCACAACAACATCTTCACTAAACCTTCCATACCAATAATAATAAGAATTGCATAATATCACTCCCAGGGGCTCAAGTAGAGCCAAACACAAACAAGTTTTGGTGCCAATAGTGGCGCACCACAATAAGAATATGCTAATTTCAAAACCCTTACTAATTACATATGTCCAAAATCATGAGTCAAAAGAAGGTGAAAGTTTTGCACTTTTATACAAATCAAAACTATTGAGCAGGCTTAATATTAAACACTTTTAATTTACTATGAGCTTATAAGCCGACAACAGATTTACTAAATAGCAACTACTTTAGTGATTGTATAGTAGTTTTTGTCCCCACATGATCTAAAGAAACAACCTCAATTATTCGATGTTTTTGTCCGGTGATGTTTTTATCGATCATGGCTAGTAAAAAAAATGCAGAGACAGACAAGAGATACTGAAAAATATGAAATCTGGGTGCATGGCAGCACTACCGTGTTATCTCTATCCCATGATTGCAATTACGAATGCAGCACCCGAAAATATTCCCACTAATATTATTCATTGCACTTTTCTTATACAATAGTTGTTAGAAGCCCAAAAAGTTAAATATCCGTGGTCATCTTCATAATATCTATCACATATCCTCATAAGACATTATATTAATAAAAATATTATAGTGTGCTAGATTTGAAGTTTTTCGTGAGAGCAGTTTAATAAAATTTTAAAATTGGATATGTGTCACTTATGCAAACTATAAAATGTAGATTGGGTGATATCCAATGATGGAATCCATTTAAGAAATCCAAAACAAGGGAAGACTTTGTTGGATTGAGAATGACGTAGGATCTAATAGTGTTGAAAAGTATTTTACCTTTTTCCTTTTTTATGGATGTAATCTTGTGTTTAGATTAGAGAATAGATAAGAGAGAATGAAAATGAGTGGGTTTAAGAGAAAAAAAAAATTAAAACTAAAATTATTTGATTTTATTTAATTACTTCAAACTCGTCGCTCCTTTCATGGAGAGCATGGGAAGATATTGTGGGTAACTTCAACAACTAATCACCAACTGAATATCACGAGTGAAGACTGAGAACCCTCCAAAGGAAACCTTTTGACCTACTTCAAATATTTGAATGCAACGAATCACCCATGTTTGACTTCGTTTAAAATCAGAACAAGGGGAGCATATTCCTTAAAAAAAAAAAAAAAGTGAAAAAAAAATATTTATCTTTATTTCTTTATAAGTAGCCAGAAGAAACTATGTAAGGTGCATATAAAACACATCATTTTCAACTGTGCCATTGATATATTCTGGTGCATCTGTCTCAATTGAAATCTGCAAGGAAACGACAACCACTTGCACCTATAGTCCTAAATTTCATAGTTACACCGAAACAAGAGTGAATAATCAACAGTGACAAAAACCCTAATTTCTTCGCACAAAATATCAAATCAAAAATGCAAATGATGATACTAAAGGAAAACCGCAGCAGCTTTGTTTCCACTTTGCCCACATTGTTTATTCTCTTTTATCCCTCCTTCATCATGCTGGCTACTTTCATTGTACTAAGGTCTAATCATACACCGCATAGTGCGCTTTCACTGTTGCCTTAATTACATTGGATAACACTTTTCTTTTTCATTCTAATATCTTTCCTAAAACTTCAAAATGTTACATAATCATTTGTGTTCTAGTGGAGGAGGATATTAAATAAAATACTAACTAAGAATCTTCAAAAGCAATATATCTAATTATTTCTTTTTAAAATCCAAATTGTTCTCTCCATATGACATCATGCATCGTATCTATCACCATCAAGCACAAACTAAACATCTCTTGTAATGCATCATGCTCTTCCTCTGTGCAGAGATAATAATCAGTAATAATGACTAAAAAATGGTATAAAGAGTTAAATAACACTAAAAAAATGGTGGTGCAAGTCTTAAGGGTACCCTAAAACAGTACCACCCTTGCCCTGCAAGTTATTATATCTATCTTGCACCAACAAAACAGGGTGAAGTCCGTGACCCAAAGCAGAACCACTTTACTTTCTCTTTATAAATACCACTCACACCCCAATCTTCTCTTACAACCTAACCTTCTAACCTTCTTTATCTCTACGCAACACACAACAAACTTTAACTAAGTTTAACCAAAATGAGGAGCATACCCAGCACGACAACCTCAACTTCAACCGCACCGACAGGCGCCGCGTCTCCTCCGCATCCCACGTGGCACTCTCCCGTTCCCTACTTGTTCGGAGGACTCGCCGCCATGCTTGGTCTCATAGCCTTCGCTCTCTTGATCTTGGCTTGCTCCTACTGGAAGATTTCTGGCGCGTTGCAGAACGAAGAAAACGGTGAAAGGAACGTGGAGAAACAGGGTGATTCTGAGAACAAGGAATCTGTTACGGTGTACGAGGAGAAGATTCTGGTCATTATGGCTGGAGATGAGAAACCCACATTCTTGGCCACCCCCAAAGCCTCCTCTGTTTCTCGTCCACTCCCCAACCATTTTGAGCAAAGCCTCCAACACCACGTCACTTCTCAGAAATCACAGAAAGAAGTGGAAACCCATCTTCAACAACCTCAACAAACGCTACAACAACAACAACAGACCCAGACACCGTAATAACATATCATTGGAACATCATACTATGTTTCTCGTCATTCACTCTCTTTTTTCTTCTTTTCTTTTTTTTCCTTTTTCTTGTTTCTCGATCTTCTTGTATTCTATTTTTGTTCGGAAACTGTAAATCTAATTAAGCGAGGTGAATTAGAGTTGAGGGGATTGTATATAAATCCAGGGGTAACCAGATTTTGCAGAGCCTTGCATGTCACTGCTACTACGTTTATTTATGCAGATTTTTACCTTTAAATATATAGCAAATTTTTACTGGCTTTGGTCAAAATTCAAATCCCCAAATGCAAAACTATGAGAAAAATATGTTTTGATCCACCTTTCAAACCAAATTAAAATTTACTTTTATAGAAAATCACTATTCTCTTAAAAAATTATAATATTTTCTCACGCTTTTCTCTATTCGAGCATGAAAACCAGAGAAATGGGAACCATGAAAATGGGAAAGGGTCACATAAAGTTAGAAACATGAGAAATGGGAACCAAAACCATGAAAATGAGAGAACTCCTGAATGAATATAATTAATTTATATTTTTTATATTTCCTTTTTGAAAAAAATTCTTTGCCACCATTTGATAATTTTTAGAAGGTTAAAATAGTTTTAACAAAAATTAATTTTTATATTTTTAAAAGAAAGAAAGAGGGAATAGTAATGAAATATAATATTAAATGATTGTAAAAAAAGTGTAGTGTGAAAATACCAATAAATAATATAATTAACAAATACCACTAATAATTCCTAAGCCTATATCTAAACTAATGTGCAACTAACTAATTGGGATTCAAACTAGTACAAGAAAATAGAGAAATTATTGGGAACATACAGTTACACTTCTTTATATAACCATTGTTAAAAAAATAAAGATTCTCTACCTACTATCAATGTAAGGTTTAAAATTCTCGCCACATGTACATTTTTTTTTCAACAGATTCTTTATAATTACCATAAAATGTTAAAGTTGTTTTTACTTTAATCTAAAATGATGTAATGTTTTTAAAGGGAGGAAATGTTTTAAAAAAATCAAATGAAAATCCATTTCACATAACATTTTTGTTATCCATGAAGCATCTTCATACATTACAATTTTTCTAATGAAACTTCATAACCCTCATTTCTCCCTTTAGGATTTGACTCATCAAAACTCTGTTTAATTTGCATCTTAGCCTTCTAATAAAAAATTGGATTTCCAAAACAAATATTACATATTTAAATTTAAATAATATCTTCAAATTTAGATTTTCTCACCCCCTCTATAAATTTGATTCGTACAATGCAGTATGCCCCTTTTTTCCGGTACTTCTATCATGTGTTTAGTCTTTCCTTGAATTTTATTTAAATACTTTATACTTTCTTTTTCCTTAATTTTTTCGTATTAATATTAGGTCACATCTCCATTACATTCTTGTTAGCACTTCTTAGATATATGGTTAATTTTTTTTCTATTTTGTATTTTGAATTATGTATATTTTATTTTATATTTTAAAATATGTTATCCAAAATATAAGAATTATATTTTAGATTACATTTATATTTTAATTTATATATTCTAAAATTTATTTTTTATTTTTTATTTTTTATTTCAAAACATATCATTTGAAAAAAAATTATGTATTATACAATTCATAAAATAAAAATTTATAAAATTTTAAGTTGAATTTATGGAGAGGTGCAAGAAAAAAGTGCCTAGATATACTATTCATATGGGCTTGGCCCATTTCTATAGAAATGCTTTACATGTATATACTTTCTCTCTAAATGGCATCTATAGTTTAATCTTGTATATTAGAGTGTACTTGGGTGAATAAAACACTGTTTATTGGTATAGGGTTATGAAATAAATTAATCTATTGAAAATGGGATCAGATCAGACAGATCGATGTGTATTAGTAAAATAAGTTAAAATTTTTAACTCGCTCGTTTTATGGAACTGGACAAGTTTGTGGGAATTTTTTTTAATTGTTTTCTAATCTTATATTTTAATTTTTTTTTTCTATATATATTAAAAATAAATTTAATTAGGTAAATATTTTTAATTAATTAATAACATATATAATTGAATAAACTAAATATATATTATTTTTATATAATAAGTTACTTTATTATAATAAATAATAAAAAAATTAATTTATAAGTATTAATAATTTAAAATATAATATATATATATATATATATATATATATATATATATAAATATATATTAAGTAATATAATATAGATAAAAATATTTTAATTTTAATTAGAAAAACAGTTTGACGAATGGGCCAATTAGATGATACAGGCCATTTTGTCATTACGGCATATATCCTTGGTGCATCACCATGCATTTCTTCATGTATTGAAGAAACTGCCTCCTAATAAATAAATGGAAAGTTTTTTTTTTTTTCGAAAATCGTTTTTTCATTCTAATTTTTTTGTGTTGTTTCTTTATTGTGTTTTCACAGTATACTGATTATCATTAATTTAAATATTTTAAAATATATTAAAAAAAATTAAAATACCAATATAATATATTTTTAATACCTAACAGAAAATAACAACAAAAAAAACTAATACAAAATTTGGATTCGATTACACATCGTCATGAAGAAGAAGCAAATAGCAACAAACATGAGGCTGTATCTAATTTGGAAATCATAAGCATGACTTGAAATACTATTTGGATGATAGAAGATATTCAGGTTTCTTTTATGCACATCAAATTCAAAGCAACACATCATCACCTCCATGAAACTTTAATACATGAAGTTTGCAGATCCCACACCAGACCAATTATGTCACCATGCTGCTTCTTTACAAAATCCTCTTCAACATCACCATGTCACTTGTGGGTCCATTCTCCATTTATTATAAACCAAATCATGAAAATCTTTTCAGATATTTTTTATTTTTACTTATCTCTATACTCTCTCTTCTTCATCCTTATCCATGCAATCAAATTCTCAAACTATAACTAAAATTCGTTTTTATCTAATATCTGATTCATCAAATATCCCAAACATAATATATATATATATACAGGTCCTTTTGGAGTTACACAATGTTAAGAAATTAATGAAACAAGTTTATGAGTCGTGTAAATTTTCAATAGAAACTACAGAAAAACACAATAATAACAAGAGTAAGATATGAAACCTATACCACCGCTACAGGCCAAACACAGACACCACACAAAGAGACCCATACTGTTGTTTCTTCATTTAATAGTGACATCAACCAAACATAAAAAATCACAAAGCAACATTTTGCACTTTCTTAGATTTGGATATGTTTTTCCTGTTCTTGTTATCGTAGAATTCACAAACATTGATTTGAAGAAGTTGTAAAATAATTATAAAAAAAAAACATTGTTAATGATGCTACTTTTTGTGCTTTAACATTATTTAATTCCTCTATCGTTTGAACATTTGTTACATTTTTTTTCCATCAAGTGCCCCTTTTCTGAACTATAGGATATATTTCCCTTATGTGTTTGTTTGTTCTTTCATTCTTCCTTTTACCCATGAAAGTGACCATTATCTGCATTATTCATATGTTATGGTGAAAAGATATTTTAGCCTTTTGGAGAAAAAAAACTCACTTTCCATTTTCCCTTTTTATAGGATTGGGTGAATAATATAACACATCAATCACAAAATTTGCATCCCTCCAGCTTTTATTGACAGTGTACGCTTGGGGTAACATCATTGAATTGAAGCCATATCCACAACTTTTCACTTTCTTATTTTACTTTGCATACGGAAGTGAAACAAACTATGAATGCATATGGATTGCGAAGTTGAGAGAAACTGGATCAAACAAAAAGAGGCCCCTATGGCATTGAGTCACCATCATCTTTAGTCCAAACTTGGAGTCTAGTTAGAAGTTCAACTACTTCATTACTTATCCACACAAAAAAACAACGTCAAACATGTAATTTCTTTTCTCTTATCTTCTGGACATTGTCTACTTATAAAGGTGACGTGAAGTATTCAAACACTTTACTATTCAAATTGTTCAAAATTTGTTTTAGATCTATCTCGACTTCGGATAAAATGGATTTACAAAATTTTTATATATGAATATAAATTTTAATTTATAAATCGGTTTTGTAAAATTAAATTAAATCATAAATATTTTTAAGATCCTAATATTTTGTTCTAATCATTTTATATATCATATTCGAGTGAGAGGTTATGCATTTATTTTTATCTTAAAATTGACTATCTTTTATATTTTGAAATTAACTTTTAATAGGTTTGATTTGTTTATAAATATTATTTTTTATATGTATTATATTTGTGATATTACAAGAGGGAGATAATATTATAGAGAGTTAAATATATTTTAAGTTTTTAAAGTTATGTTAAATTTGAATTTGTTTTTGTCTCTAACTTTTATACATATGGTTCTCAAACATAAAAAAGTAAAAATAGTTATCACAACTAAATTATGTTCAAATTTTTGACGCGTCACACAATGTTTTAAGTTGGAATTTAAGTTTTTTACACCATTTGTTACATTTTAACTCAAATATAAAAGTTGTTTAATACATAAAATTTGTTTAACATTATTTGGTTAAAATGACTATATTTATTTATTTTTAAAATTTTAAAAATAAAATGTATCAAAGTTTGAAAGAACGAATTCAAATTTTATATCTTTGTTAATGGACTATTATAAAAATTGACTGTCAATGGTAATATGCAAAGATAATTTAATAAAATTTGACTAAATTATTGAAAAGAATTTAATTAGTATATCTAATTATTTTTAACACTAAAGTAATAACTTATTTGATAAAAGGGTAAGTATATGATGCTTCTTCCAGTTGAACATGAATCTCAAGTAAAAAAAAAAGTCTATATAACAGAAAATAAAATTATTTAAAATATATTATATATAATAATTACTTAAAATAACAATTTTCATTTCTTTTAATCTATAAAGTCAATACGTGTGTGATTCGAAACATTAAATCAAATAAGTACAGCGTAACCTTAAGGTTTTCTCAACCATGTGTAGAGAGAGAGAACACAAGAACATTGAAGCACGATTAAAAATATGTCTCAAACATTAAATGCTCATTACCTAATCTATAATATTTATATTACTCTTTTCTTCTCTCACTATAAAATCATAATTTTGATATAAAATGAATTTAGCTTAAAATTAACAGACATTTTAGCACAAAACATGTGCAGGATTAATGTTGATTTTATAGGCAGGAAAAGGTAGATGTTTTCTAAACATGCCCTAAAAGATGACAACAACATCAAGGCATAAACGACGCATAATACAAAAACACTTTAATTTTGGTAGAGTCGTAATAATAGACGCGGGACACTACTCCCACCCCGTATTAATGTCAAAATAAATAAATGAATAAATAATAAATAATAGAATTTCATTTTCGTTAGGTCGAAAAAAAAAAATAATAATGTGAGAGAGTGTTGATAGAATAAAAGGTACGAGAGAATAATGGTAACAATAATAATTTTATAAAGATGCCAAAAAGCTTTGGAGGACAGAAAGTGGGGTGGAGGTTGAAAAGGAAGAGTTGGAATATGGCACCACAGGGTCCGAACCCAAAACCCTCTTTCTCCTACAGACGCTATTGAAGTTGCAATTCAGTGCTTCCCCACCCCTAAATTTTTTGTAGGGTCTGTATTCGGCTAAGCTTCTACACGTGGCACTATTCCATTGGTTCCTCTTCAGATCTCCCTGGGCCCACCAGATAGACTTGGACACACTCACTCGACTACTTTCACATAATCACGCTTCCTCACTTCCACACCACACCCCATTCCCAAACAAAACAAACACAAAACACAGATCACAGAGAGAGAGACGTAGAGGGAGCCACCAGTCATGGCTTCCAAGCTCTGCGACTCATGCAAGTCCGCCACCGCCACCTTGTACTGCCGCCCCGACGCCGCCTTCCTATGCGGCGCCTGCGATTCCAAGGTCCACGCCGCCAACAAGCTCGCCTCGCGCCACCCACGCGTAGCGCTCTGCGAGGTATGCGAGCAGGCGCCCGCGCACGTCACCTGCAAGGCCGACGCCGCCGCGCTCTGCCTCGCCTGCGACCGCGACATCCACTCCGCCAACCCCCTCGCAAGCCGCCACGAGCGCCTCCCTGTCGCGCCCTTCTACGAGTCCGTACACTCCGTCAAGGCCTCCTCGCCGATCAACTTTCTCGACGACCACCGCTTCTTCTCCGACGCCGACGCTGATGTCAGCACCGAGGAGGCCGAGGCCGCGTCCTGGTTGTTACCTACTCCTAAAACAGATCTAAATTCCTCTCAGTACTTGTTCTCCGAATCCGAACCCGTTCCCTACATAGATCTGGACTATGCCGTCGCGGATCCGAAAGCGGATCCGAAAGGCTCCGCTACCGCCGACGGTGTGGTTCCGGTGCAGAGCAACTACGAGCCGTTCGCGTACGGTTACAAATACAATTCCACCACTCTCTCGCAGTCACAATCTCAGATGAGCCAAAGTGTAAGTCTAAGCACTATCTCGCGGTGATGTTTAGTTGTTTCGAATTCGATTTGTGGAATATGATAACTTGGAGATTAATTTTGTTTGTTTGTTCTTGTGGTTGTTGATTTCTTCAGGTATCGTCGTCGTCGATGGAGGTTGGAGTTGTGCCGGACGGAAACACGATGTCGGAGATATCGAACTGCAGCTACAGCAAGGTGGCCGCGGTGACAGTAACGGCTCAGTTTTCGGCGGCGGATAGAGAGGCGAGAGTGTTGAGGTACCGGGAGAAAAGGAAGAACCGAAAGTTCGAGAAGACAATTCGTTACGCTTCGAGAAAAGCGTATGCAGAAACGAGACCAAGGATCAAAGGCAGGTTCGCTAAACGTTCTGATGCCGACCCTCTGTCTGGATACGGCGTCGTTCCGTCGTGCTGATTTCGCTTTATAATATATATTATGTATGATGCTACTGCTACTTACTTTTTGTCTTCTTATGTTTGTTTTGCTGTGTATATACTACGATCTTTTTTGTTTGAATTAAGCAATGTAAAGTTGCAAACTGTGGATCGATTTTGTAGTTTGTTGGTTGTTTTTTGGGACCTTTTGCTTATGTGAGAAGGTGAAAAAAGAAACGATGATGGCAATTGCACTTCCTTTTCGGCTGTAGCTGCTGTGCAGAGTTTCTCAAATCAAATTCTGGAAAACCATTGGTGATGAACATGTGATTAAGAGGTTTCTTTAATCACAAATTATATTTAATCGTATCTTTTAAGTTTATTTTATTCCTTCTCCTCAAAGAGAAAGAACAACTGGCACCAATCTAGTTTAAGAAAATAACTTTACTACATTAATAGTACCCACCAACTACGTTTGGAATCAATGAATAAATAGATTTTTGGATTTTAATATTTGATTGAATCGTCATGATAAGATTTTTTTGAGTAATATTTTATCATCATATCAGTTTATACTATTTTAATACGCTAGTGATATCTTTCTTTTGATGAATAAAAAGAAAACACTTGGAAGTCTCTAGGTGTTTCATGTGGGTGATTATTTTATTTTAATTCGTGAGTAGTGCTTTATGCTGTGATGACGTAAAGAATTCTTTTAACTATTTTTACATAATAAATACTAAAGTAAGATGTTTAGCACACGTTCCGAGATATTGGGATTCTTTTTAATCTGGTCCCTAGGTTTGAACACGGGATGGGTTTACCTTTCTAAGGCCATTCATAAATTCAAAATCGGTTTAATCATTATCCCCAAATAGGTAAGTAGGTCAAGTTTTGATCAATCTAATATTTTAAAATAATGTGTTCATTTTGACTTTGAATGCCGTTAAATTCTTCTACAATCAAAATTGTTAATAAATAATCAAATAAATTTAATTATGTACAAGTTAGTTTATAAAAAACTTCTGATATGATTTAAATAATAATAATTTATGCATTAAATTACTTTATTTTATTTTCTAAGGATTATTAGGAAGAAATTTGTCCAACATTTTTGTTTAAAGAACATTAATACTAGTTTGAATTGGCACAACCTTGATGCTTCTAGAATCACTTTTAACGATAACACTAACTACATTTTTAAATATGAATCTATCTATACGAACATTGATTATTCTTCTTTTCTGTCCATTAAAAATGACTACTTAGTTTAGCATGGGCTTTTTTTTTTTCTTTAATTAACCATTAAACTAAAGTTTAACCAAAAAACAATAAATTTTTACTTTACATTCAACCTGTTTCAGGAATATATACCAAAGAATTTTCTAAAGTGTTTTTGAAAGTTACTAGTATTTCTTACGGTCTATTTTAAAGGAATCTAATAAAATTTGTATGTCTTATGGTTTTAATATGTTTTCTTTTGTCTAAATTATATCTCACATAGTTTACGCTTCCCCCTAAATTACTTTCTGAAGTATAAAAATGTATTAATCAAATTAAAAAATTAGAAAATAAATATCAATAGCTTAAAATACAAAATACTGAATATTTTACTACATTAATTAAATTTCTTAATTGTGTGTAGTAGTAGCATTTGTTTGCCTAACAATAACAACCACATAAAAGTTATCTGTATTTGAAGTTTAACTACGCACGGAACTACAAACTTGAAATTAAATATTGGCTGTATTTAACTCCCCAATTATGTCTCTTTTTCATTTTCAAACTAAAATCCTTTCTTCATTGGATTTTTTCTTATTTCCAAAGAATTATGAAATCTCCTAATTCTAGAATTCTTTGCTTAATGTGTAGTGTTTTATCTGTCATGGTGAAATAAACTATCTTTCAATAGAAAAGAAACTTATATATAAAATTTATAATAATCTTGTAGAAACTGAAACAGACACACAATATTAAAATGAAAAAAAAATGGTAATTTGTTGATACTAAAAACTAATTAAAAATTGTATATTATAAAGAGTAAAATCTAATTCGGACTGAATGGTTTTTAGTCTCTTTACTATAGTCAAACGGAATAACCTATGACATCAAATTAACATGTTAAAATCTAGAATGCTAATGCCATTAGGCATTTTGATTGAAACATTTAATGGTTTTCCTTAATCATAAATCAAACATATTTCTTGTTTCTAATCTCTCTAAATTAATCCTCTTACTGAGTTCCACACTTAATTATATGAATATTCTCTCAAATATATATAATGCCAATGCCAAAAATAATCTGTGACGTCTATGTTTCTTCTGGTCAACATTTGGTTTGGTTGGTAGATTCTAGTTTAGGAAAGTGGCTATACATTGTAAAATGTGTTAGCAACACGATTTTTTTAAGTAATATACTTTAAAATTTTAACTGTGCATTAACTTTGATAGTTATTTTAAAGTATATGTATCACTTCGTGAAAAAAAATATATCATGCTCCAATACATAAATTACTGAAAAACTGAACTTATAATAGTTTATAAATATTGTTCTTCTTTAATTTATTGATATATTTTTCAAATAAAAGTATGATAAATTACTAAATATAAATATATAAAATGTCAAACATAGTGTTGAAGCACATTCTCATGTCATTTTGACTTATGAATGACATATATTATACGAAGTCGTTTAAATTTTGATATATAATTTCATGATGTATGAATTCTTGAGAAGAGAGAAATCATAGTAGCCCCTCCAAATCGTCGGAATTCCACAAGTGAAGAGAAAGTTGGATTTACATTGGATCTCACCTGAATCGTCCCATCTATCCTCCTGCAGATAAATTTGGTTTCAAATTCCAGTTCAGACAGGAGAAATACACCATGCTAATAAGCCTTGGATGATCCACATCTCAGGGTTAGGCGCCATGAGCACATTAAACTATCCATGTGGCTAAGCGTCCTCACAATTCAGGAACAACGAGACAATTATTAGGGACGCACTCTATCACTGAGCTAATAGCCTGTCCTGCAGACCTCCCGGGATTCACTATTAATTGAATGAGTATGAATATATGTTATATCTAATTTTTAAATCCTTGTAAGAAAGGAAACAAGTATAAAAGGAAGTTTTGCATATTTTTTATAAGATATAAGAAATAAATTATATAATTTAATTTTAAGATAATATACAATTTTTTAAAATAAAAGACAAAAAAAACATATTTAATTCTTTATTATATGTAGCATATGATGTTTTTGTTTTTTTTTTCATTATGAAGTTTTACATTTAACTATTATTACATTGTATTTTTTTTAATATGTTACAAATTCATATTATATTAGAGATAAAATAGAAAAAAAAATATTAGCATATAATAAATTGCTACCGATAAGGTTAAGTGACTTTAATTCATAATTAATATATAAATATTTGTGGTAGTACAAATGTCATTGCAACAGAAATTGAGACAAAACTTTAATCGATTTTAACCATTATTTTAGCTAATTACACTCAAAGTTACCTTTGATTTATTTTTTGTCGTCTGCTACACTTGTGCTTTAAGAACTAGCTAGTAAAATATACAGGTTTGAGGGTTTTTCTTCATCTGAGATATTTATTGAATGTTAATGCAAAACAAAAATTAAAAATACTTAGAAAGTACGGTTTATGCGTGATAGATAGTTTAATAAGTAGTTAAGTATTCAAAACGCTAAAAGAAATATTTTATACAATTGTTATGCTTTTTAAAATGTGCGTGTTTTCAACTTTTTTTATTTTCACAAAAGAATAATTGAAGTTGGTTTGTAATACTTGGCTTGTATATAGTATTAATAGAAAAGTCAGAGATATAAATAATGATAATGTTCATAATTTATGATTGCTTCCTAGGTCATTCAATTGACTTAAATATTATAATGTTTTTCAGACTACGCAGAAATTTGAAAAATCATAACTTAATATAATATTCTCTAACTTGGCTAGTACATCACTTGTTAAGCAAGAATGAATATAAGATACATTTTATAGTATTTATGCAAGTTGACATGCCAATTAAAATTCATATCACAGTTAAGTGTACTAAATTAATAAAAAAAAAACTCTATATAAAGATTTGACTTGTTTTTCATTTTTCCATTCACCCTTTATTTCTCTGTATTAGCAATTACTATTCTATCAACTTTATCCATCACACTTTTCTTTTCCATTATGTTTCTTTGAACCCAAAGATTGTTATTTATATATATTTTTCTTTATTTCTAGTTTGTGCATTTTGCTTTTGTTTCATTAGTTTTCTTGTGTGTATTAATTATGAAGATGTGGACAATGAAGATAACTATTTGGTTCTCTCTCGTACATAAGAGCAAAAGCTGCTTTGTTGAATAAATGTTTTCTGAGTCCATAATTGATCTCCACTCACTTTATTTGAATTTAAGCATATTACTATGATACATCTATTATAATTTTGTACTTTACCTTATTTGATGATGACTGTGTAAGTGATGCATGTGCCTTTGGAACTTTTTCTTGGAATTTATAAGTATTTATTTTAAAAATTAAATAATTTTTTATATATATTTTTGCCTTTAACCAATTGAGAAGTGCTTTTAGAATAAATAAGTGTTTTTATTGCTGAATTTATTATGCATGATATTCATTGTTTTAATTCTTTTTAAAATATTTGTTAATATTTTTTTTTGTTTTCTATTTAATTTTTATCATTATATGATAATATATATATATTGGTCTTATGTCAATGTGAAATTTTCAACAAAGTTAGTCTAATCAATATTAAAAGTGATTAAATTATTAGGCTAGATGTGATTAATCAACTATGTTGTGAAATTTAATTATATTTATTCATATTTCTCATTTATTTTTTTGTTGTTAGTTCATCTATTGTGCTTATTTATTTACATTATTTTTACACTTGAATGCTAAAGTTATACATATCCAGTTTCACATGCAACTATTATTCATGTGGAAATATAGAAAATAGTTTAAGAGTAGTAATGATTTTATATATGATACTCAATTGTTTTATTTTTAAAAAGTCAAACTATAAATAAAATTTTCTATTAATCTAGTTTCCTTTTATAAAATCGGTCAACTCTCTAAATCGTTTATTCTATATTCTTTATCTGTACTCTTTATAAATTTTTGAGTTCATTCATCTAAACTCACTTTAAGACTCTTGACGTAAAGGACAGCACAACCATCCCATCAAAAGTTTAATCAAAGAAAGTTCTTCTTTTGCCTTTTTTCAAGTCAATCTTTGGTCTAGTTGCATGTAACCTCTATTTGCTTGCATGTGACTCTAGGTAACTTAAAGTGAATCTATATTCTTTTGTGGTCACGATTGTGTGTTCAAGAGTTTTCTTTGTATTTAGAACTACTTGTGAGAGTTGCACGGTGTGGAGCACTTGCAATGACAGGAATCTAAGGTAAGGAAAGCTGTTAAATTATAATAGTACTTAAATTGTGGAATTATGTGTTGAGGTTATATTGTGTGAATGAGAATATAATGGCTTTGATCATTAGATTGGTATATTGTGGATGTTAGAAATGTTGAATTTCAAGTATTGCTTTTGAAGTAAGTTATGTACATATTTGTTTGTAAACCGGTAAATTATGGGTTTGATCTATCAATTTCATGAAGTGGTTTCATTTGAGTTGTTTTTAAATAGAAAGGTAAGTATTTTAACATGTGTGTCCAGATAGCCTCCTTGGTGACCTAATATATCATATTTGTATCTAAAAATTATACAGACTCATTGAGCGAATATTTTAGTCTATAGATGAAAATAGTTTTTAGAGAAATTCAGATAGTAATGATTGTCTTATTCTATGGATAAACGAAACCTTTGTTGGACAAAAAATTGTTGGTGAAAATCTAGTGAGCTTAGAATGGATTTGATCCTTGGACAGGTTCTAAGCTTTTTGTGATTACCATGTTTAAAGAAAAACAATGGAGAACCTACATTAGTTAATTCATGATTTATGAATAAATACACAAAAAAGCAAGTAATAAAAGAGGGGTTTGTGATGTAAAATTGTAAATTAGTAATGAACATTGTAGTTTAAGTTTGAACATCCTTGTACCAATGTTTTAGTAGCTTTATGTTTTCTCTCTCTCCCTATTTTTATTAATGATTAATGAGTCTTATTCTTATTCATAAATGTCTAATTAACTTACTCTTTAATTGCCAAAAAAAAAAAAACTTACAATGGTTATTATTATAGTGTAATAGGGGAAAGACAGAATAGTCAATGCACCACATTGAATCTACAATACGTTTTGCCAGAAGAACTTTAAAAATATATTAGTTAAACAATTTCAGGATTCTACCCTCATTCATCATTATGATCTTGAGCACTTGTGGTAGTATTAACAAACACTATATTTTACAAGGAGACATCATTAACAAGAATCATAATACGATTCAAATTGTAAATCATAACAACAAACATAACTGCAAGCAGAGGGAAATCAATGTTTTCTTATGTATATATTATACAAGCTACAACGAATGTAGTAAAGGACTGCTGCATATAACATAAATAACTAACCATGAACGAAATTTAGACAGACTAAAAGAATCGTGTTTACATGCAGAAGGTGCATCACAACTCTGACCACACTCTTTACACACATTTCCTAGATACAAAATATATATAGGCTAAATCATGGAAGTGAGATAATGATTTGGTTATGCAACAGGACCATAATGACTTGAAATTTATTTCTAATTTTTGTTGAAACACCATAGCTGCTATATATTACTAACCACAACCAGCTATAAGCCAATTTTGACCAAGTCTTCTCATTTTTGGATCCATTACTTATAACCAGCATTCGGAAGGTTCTTATTACCACCTCCAGAACTACCATGAGAAGAAGGGCCATGGTTACCTCCAGAACTACCATGAGAAGAAGTGACATGGTTACCTCCAGAACTACCATGAGAAGGGCCATGGATACCTCCAGAATTACCATGAGAAGTGCCATGGCTAACTCCAGAACTACCATGAGAAGGTCCAAGGTTTCCTCCAGAACTACCATGAGAAGTGCCATGGCTAACTCCAGAACTACCATGAGAAGGGCCAAGGTTACCTCCAGAACTACCATGAGAAGTGCCATGGTTACCCCCAGAAGTACCATGAGAAGGGCCATGGTTACCTCCAGAAGTACCATGAGAAGGGCCATGGCTACCTCCAGAATTACCATGAGAAGGGCCATGGTTACCTCCAGAAGTACCATGAGCAGTGCCATTGTTACCTCCAGAACTACTATGAGTAGAAGTGCCATGGTGAGTCAAGAAACGAACCACAACGCATGTGATATTGTCAGCACTACCTCTCCCATATGCTTCTTGCATCAACCTCTTTGCTGATTCTTCAGCATCCTCAATTGGTTTAATCATAGTAACTGCTTCCTGAAAACACTTAAATCTTAGCTGAGTAGGAAAATGAGATGTCTTAGTATTTGACTTCATGTTTTGTGACCTGAGCATTTATCATGAGTTTTGGATTTGGTTTTATCGATGAAGATGGATTTTAGTTCTCAATGAGAAGAAATAGAAATCAGTGCAAACCTCATTTGAGACAACATCCCATAGTCCATCACTAGCTAGGATAAGAAACTCAAGGGACTTATCAACTTTTTCTTCCTACAAATTGACAAACATGTAGCTTAAATATACCAAAGAAAGAGACTAGACAAATAAGACTTAAGGTTACAACAATAAGAATAAAGATATATCAGGAGAAGGAACATCTCTTCTAAATTTTGTTATACTGCTCATAAACTTCTTCATGTGTCCTACAGAAGCACAGGTTGAGATGAATCGAAAACTATATATTTGTTTAAGAATGAATTGTCAGCAACCTGAATTTCTGGATCAGCAACAACATATTGCTTTAAGAGTCTATCACCAAACGCTCGAGAAACAGCAAGAACACCTCCAACTCTCCAAGTTCCTGTTTATGTGATATCACCAAAAATGATAAACAATATATATTTTTTAAATTTAACAGAAAACTGAGATTACATGTTTACATTACCAGCCCACATAACAAATCCTCCTGCCTCTTCAATCCTCTGCCTCTCATCAGTTTGGTCTGGTTTGTGATCTCGAGAAACAGCAATAGCTAGAAAAAAACCACGATTCGAAGAATAATATTTATAAATATTTAACATATGAAGTTAAAACGACTCTGTCATTGTAGATGCACAAGAACATGTTATGCATAAACCCATGCCATTTTTATACTAACATAGTAACATTACATATTATAAATGATGTCAAGACAGTCACCACCAAAGACTCAGATGTATGGACGAAATTCTCCATAATGGTATGAAAAGTTAACAAAAAAAATATCATATTATAAACTATGATTGTATAAGTATGTGTAGAATCATAGAAGTCACAGTTAAGTGAATTGTAAATCATGTAACAGTAATACTACGTCAATAATCAAATTAAATAACAATACAAAGTTGTATCTCCAAAGCTATCACTCCCTTACCATTACCACCCCTGCATATGACAGCTCTGGAATCCCCAACATTTGCAACAAGCAAGCGATCACCAACTAAAATCGCAGTGGAAGCAGTTGAACCAGCATCTTTATTTTGGTTATTTTCTGACTTCAGAAACTCAGAATCGGTATGATTATATGCATCAGCTGTGGGAAAAAATTGCTTGGAAAAAGGTCAATCTATGGATTTGGCAAATTGGAGAATATCAAACATCTAGTAGTGATAGATAGATAGATAACATACATATTGCTGATTTGGTGTCAGAAATGAATTTTGGGTGACTGATCAAATTACTGAACAAGTTTTTCTTGACGTACTCAGCAGCACGAGCACCACCATGACCTGGAAAGAATTATAATTATAAAAAGTTGGAGCTACTTCTACTTATCAAGCACAGATTTAACCAACGGAATGAGAACAAAATTTAAAGGGAAAAACATGTATCCTCCAACAAAAGACACACTATTAGCTTATCACTGTTCATGAAGAGGAATAGATAAAGGTTCTAAAGTCAAATGAGACTACTATAAAGAGAATTTTGGGTTAAAGAGGTTGAAAATCATGGTGTGTTGAAAACAACATTACAACCATATAGATTAATCAAATAGTCCACACATTTACATTGACATTTAAAATGTAAAATGAAACTCCAACTGTAAACAAACCTAACAATTTCTGCTTATGTATTTGTTCATATTTGAGAAAATAGGAGCTAAAAAATTAGAGAGATTAATATGAGGGGCCAAAGTACAAAACTAGTACTCTGTTGAATAATACAAATGCAGAAGTACACAAACATCTTCATATTAAAATATGGAGTTAAATGTAAAAGCTTAGTTTGTCAATATTTTAAGAAATGGAAAATATATAAAAGAAGCATGTTGATTAAAAAAGAGAATATTAATAGGAGTAACCCATAGCATAAGTTCTATCTGCAATGTATTAACATACTTTTCTGTTAGTGTAAAACTAGGTGATGAAGATGAGATGGAGATATAAATATACCATCAAAAACTCCGAAAAGGCCAACGATTTCACCATTAACACCATCAATTCTTGTGTCGTAGAAATCTTCCATTGAAGATCTCTTGCCGGGAGAGCTAGCATACCCATAGCTGAATTTTCCATTATGACTACAAAAACATATCGTAACAACAACAACAGAAAAAAAAAAACATCATAAAAATAGACATAACAAAATTATGAATATCTAAAATAACAGTACGACCATCAAACCAAATAATGGTGTTGATTAAATTGAAAGAAAATGCGAGAAAGAATTTAACCTTAGACCCCCACCGCTCACAATTGCATCCTGGGAATTTTGAACCTGGGTTGGAGCAGATAAAATTGAATTGAGAAAGCTCATATTACTACTGCAATGTACTCTTACTACCCAGATATTATTTCTTTCACCAATATATGAACAAACAACACCAATATGTGTCCTCTTTCTTGCCAATGATTCCAAGTGATCATAACATTAGTTGGGTCATTTTGCAGTCACCAAGTTCCAAGTTTTAACCTGCACATAGAACACCGCAAGAAAAATGGTTTAAATGTTGATAGATATTGCTTTTGATACAGCTAAAGGCATAAAGATGGTGAATCCGAGGTGGAAACTACTGGATTATAGGAAGAATTGTATTACAAGAGAGAAAGAGGAGAGAAAGGGTACCTGAGAAAGAGAAGAGAAAAGAAATGTGCACCCTTGGTATCATAATCTTGTTGAAAAATAGTTAGACAAATTACTTTGAAAAAATGGTCGATGAGAATTAATGAGAGAATGAAAAGGTTATTAGAAGAAGAAGAAAAGGAGATAGAAGAGTGTTTACTATTATTTTCTTTTTATTTTTGACGATGACGATTCCTTCAAAGTTCAAAGGTTGTTTGGTGATTCATGAAATTTTCTTTGTCATCCATTCTAATGATTCATAGTCTCTGCTAAAATTAGTGCTTACTAAAGTTGCCATGTGCCTGACTGAACGATAGATTAAGCTTAGAGATGGACCAAGTCAATGCCAAATATAACAATGTTTTTTTTTTGTCGTGCAAAGCTTCACACGTGTCTCACATGTTAATCCATGTCTCGTTGATCCTTGTTTAGGTTAAGTTTATTTTTAATTTAATTTTTACTTTTAAACGTTTTACAAGAAACATTGAAGCATTCTTTGTTTTTATATAAATCTTTCATTTTTTCTTATGTTTCCTAGAACAAAATAAAATAATATAAAAATATAATAATATAAAAATATAATAATATAAAAATAAATTTATTATCATCAAATTTTGGATTAAATAGTGAATTTGACCCATGTTTCTTAAATGTTGTGCGAATTAGTTAAATGTTGTATTTCTTGTAAATTCACCCATTCTTAAGGAGCCATCACCTCTATATATGGCTGTTTTTTACCGTTTTCATTCATAGTATGTATTTTCTAGTTTCTACAATTTTGTAACTTACTTTTCCATAGTTCGATTTATATCCTTAACTCCGCAGTCAAATAGAGATAGCGAATAGACAAATGGGCCTACAGATCCATTACCACCCGTCATTCCATTCTTATGTGGGGCTGTTTTTTCCTGCACCCATCAAATTTCATCCACCGGATTTTACTTTCCGGAAAATATTAAACTGTCCCACCCTACCTCTATTCTGGATCAAAAATTTCGGCAAGAAACACCCTCTTATGTGACGTAGTCTAATTGGGCTTTCATTTGTTGAAAACAAAAAGGCTTTCCATTCCTGCTGCATGTATATAAAAAAATTATTTCTTCCACAACATTTTTTATTCTTTCTATAAATGTTACATCATTTTAAGGGCTCCTACTTGCTGCACCTTATTTTTTTCCTGCGTACCTCCCTTCTCTCTAGCCTATGCTCAGGTACGTGTATATATATATATATATACACGTACCTGAGCATAGGCTAGAGAGAAGGGAGG